>Ga0082335_1002150_pt1 | contig 37888 bp, 38 predicted proteins | sample Subgrocontami58m_FD_72375 | JGI IMG/M metagenome (GOLD analysis project Ga0082335, IMG submission 72375) | Subsurface groundwater microbial communities from S. Glens Falls, New York, USA - GMW37 contaminated, 5.8 m (SPADES assembly) (version 2) ...
CGTCGGCGTAGCCCTGCAGGCCGCGGGCCACGTCCAACTTCGGCTTGGACACAAAATCCACGGCGCCCAGCGCCAGTGCCTGCAGGGTGGTGTCGGCGCCGCGCTCGGTGAGCGAGGAGATCATCACCACCGGCAACGGGTGCAGGCGCATCAGGTTTTCCAGGAACGCCAGCCCGTCCATGCGCGGCATTTCCACGTCCAAGGTGATCACGTCCGGGGCCAGTCGCTTGATCTTTTCACGGGCCAGCAGCGGGTCGGCGGCGGTGCCGACCACGTCGATGGCGGGATCGCTGGACAGGATCTCGGTGAGCATCTGGCGCACGACGGCAGAGTCGTCGACGATCAGCACCCGGCAGGGGGCGTTCTTCAAGACATGGAGCGCGGTATCGCTCAGGGAAAAGGGCGCCCCCAGGCGCGGCTTATGCGTCACCCCCATGATGATCACGTCGGCCGCTATCTCCGCCGCTTCGTCCACGATGGCGGGCCCCACCTCGCGGGACTGGAGCAGGCTGGTCACCACCTCGTAGTCCTCTTCCTCCGCGATCCGCTCCACCTGCGCCAGTACCCCCTCCCCCCGTTTCACCTCAGGCTCCATGTTCACATCCAACGGGAGGGAGCGCTTCACCTCCACCACAAAGAGGACGAAGACCTTGCCCTTGTCGGGCTTGGCCAGGCGGCAGGCTAGGCGCACCGCCTCGTTGTCCGCCTCCTGGCCGCTAATGGGGACGAGCACCTTGCGGACCTTCACGCTCTGGCCCTCCTTGGCGCTGAGCGATTATATTCGCGCGCCTAGGGAGAGGGCAAGGGATACGCCCGGCTAACGCGGCGGCTGGTCCTTCCGGCGCAGGCGCCGCTGGTAGAGCGTGTACAAAACGAGCCCCAACGCGAGCCAGCCGAACCCCACCCAGCGGCTATAGCTCTGGAAGTAGATGATGACTATGAGGATTCCGAGATCGACCATGAGGCCGAGAGCGGTCGAGATCGGAATCTCCCGGCCGAACAGAGAGAGGTTAGGCTTTATCTTGAAGCTGCGCGGACGCTGCGGTTCCTTGATGCGCAAGGCTAGAATCGCGGCGTGGGCGAAAGAGAAGGAGAGCAATGAGCCGAAGGTGTAGAGGGCGCCCATATCTGTGAATACGCCCGGTGAGAAGAATCCCGGAAGTAGCAGCAGCATCGCTATCGCCGCGAAGGTTGTGATGCTGAGGTAGGGGGTCTGAAATTTCTTGTGTACACGACTGAATGTCGGGGGCAGCTGCTTATTGGTGCCGAGGGAAAAAGCTAGCCGTGACACCCCGATGATGCCCGCGTTGGTAGCGATCAGCAGGATGCTGGCCGCGAGCACCGCCACCATCGGCTTCATGACATCTTGTAGCCAAGCTAGCGGCAGATTGAAGGCGATCCCGGCCACAGGGTCGGTTGCCCACTTAGTAGCTAGCTCCTCGGGCGTCATGGCGGAGAACGCAACGATTGAAATGCCGCCGAAAACTAGCAACACGGTGAAAATCATCATGACCAGGGCCCGGGGGACTCGTACCGAGGCCCGGCGCGTCTCCTCGGCCATCTGGGAGATCGTCTCCACTCCCGTATATGCCAGGGCTGCCAGCGCGATGCCGAAGAGGAGGTTCTGGGGCTCGGGCCAGGCTCCGGTTATGCGCTCGATGAGGATGGTGGGTGAGAAGAGCAGTACCATGCCGGCAATGATCAGGATGGCTTGGGTGAGCAAGTCAAGAGCTGCAGCGCCAATGTTCAGCCAGGAGGTCTCTCTGACACCGAGAATGTTCACAAGTGCCAAGAATCCGACGATGCCCATGGATGTTACCGTACCAACAGCGGCGTTCTCCTTGAGCGGCGCCCAGAAGTGTCCAAGGTAAGGCGGGATGGTGAAAGCGGAGATTGAAATAGTTACTACATAGCTCAGCATCAGGGCCCAGCCGGACAGGAAGCCGGCGCGGTCCCCGAAGGCGTGGCGGGCGAAGCTGGCCGAGCCGCCCGCCTCCGGGAACATAGCCGAGCCTTCGGCGTAGTCCAGGGCTACAAAGACGAAGAAGATGCCCGCGACAGCCAGGGCGACTGGCGTCGCCCCCGCCGCGGCGATGGCCACGACGCCCAGGGCGTAGTAGATGGAGGAGCCCACGTTGCCGTAGCCCGTGGCGTAAAGCCCGGCCACGCCCAGGCTCTTGCGTAGGCCGAAGGGGCGCGAGCCTATCAGATGGATAAAGCTGTCACCGGGCCGGCGCCCGTGTCGCATGCTGTCCCCTGGGCTGTCCGCTGAAGCGGAGAGGCCTCCTGACCCGGCTGCTAGGGCGCGGGCCCAACCGCCGCATTCTAACACGGCCACCAGCTATCAAGGCATGGAACCCCATCCTAACCTTCGCTCGCCCGTGAGAGAAGACGGCACGCCCTGCCTGGCAGCTTCTCCGAGTCCGGCGATGGCCTCAAGGGCGTCAGCGGGGGCCAGTGGACCTGCCGCGGTCGTGATGCAAGTTGCTCAGGCAAAGTAGCGTAGGTTGACCATCCTGGCGCGGGGCCAGGGACAGTAAGCTGTCGCCAACGGTCCAGCCCTAGTTGCGCGTCTAGGTGACATGCATGCCTAACGATTACGCTGCGGACTATGCCGCCGTCTTGTTGGCGACACTCCTGGGCATGGGGATGGTGCTGGGTGCATTCCTCGCCGGTTCGCTCCTTGCCCCGCGCAACGCCACAGCCCAGAAGCTTACGCCCTATGAGTGCGGGATTCCCTCCAGCGGCCAGCATTGGCAGCAGATGAAGCTGCGGTACTATCTGTTCGCTCTCTTCTTCCTGATATTCGACGTTGAAGCGGCCTTCATTTTCCCCTGGGCCGTTGTCTTCACCCAGGCGAATGCGGCCGTTTTCTGGGAGATGATCTCCTTCATCGCCATCCTCGGCTTCGGTTATTGTTACGGCTGGCGCAAAGGGGCCTTCCGATGGCCTTAGAACGAAGCCCCGGTGACGCAGCCAACGGACAGGGGACTGGGGGCGCCGTTCACCCTCGGGATGGCGGGGCACCCTACCAGAGTCTCCTCCCGGGCGTGCTGGTAGGCAAGGCCGAGCAGCTCTTTGCCCTGGCGCGGAAATCCTCCCTGTGGCCCCTTCAGTTCGGGCTGGCGTGTTGCGCTATCGAGATGATCAGCACGTATATGGCGCACCATGACCTCGACCGGTTCGGCATCGTGACCTGGCCTTCGCCCCGCCAGTCGGACGTGATGATCATCGCGGGGACGGTGGTCAAAAAGATGGCGGACCCCATCCGCCTTCTCTACGAACAGATGCCAGAGCCCAAATGGGTGGTCGCCATGGGAAGTTGCGCCACTTGCGGCGGACCTTACGTTCGTTCCTATTCCGTGGTAATGGGTGTGGACCAGATAATTCCGGTAGACATCTATATACCTGGATGTCCTCCCCGCCCCGAGGCCCTTATGGATGGGCTCATCAAGCTCCAGAGGAAGATCATGCAGGACGTGGGGCGCGACATCTCTCAGGGGCAGCACGCATGACCGAAGCAGGCCCCTCCCCGGCGGCACCCGGCGGTCCCTCCAATGAGCTGGAGGTGGCGCTCAACGAAGCGTTAAAGGGGCTGAATTGCTCTGTAGAGCATCGCCGCGAGGAGACCATCGTAAACGCCCCTCCCCCTGACCTAGTGGCCGTGTGCCGCGCCCTCACGGGGCACCCGCGCCTGGCCTTCGACTATCTGCGCTGTATCTCCGGGGTGGACTGGGTGACCAAGCTCCAGGTCGTATACCACCTGTGGTCAACCCGGCACCGACACCGCCTGGTGGTCAAGGTGGACCTGGCGCCCGAGGCTCCCAGCTTGCCCTCTGTTACTTCTGTCTGGGGAGGCGCTGATTGGCACGAGCGGGAAGCGGCGGAGCTCTTCGGGATCGCTTTCGAGGGCCACCCGAACCTCAAACCGCTGCTGCTCTTTGAGGGCATCGAGGGCTATCCCATGCGCAAGAGCTATCCCCAAGGAGTGAAGGACCCGACTCCGCTGCAACGGGACAGGGGCGAGGCCAGCCAATGACCACGCAAACGACCTCGTACTCCCCTGGTAGGTCCGTGGAGATGATGGTCAACATGGGCCCGCAGCACCCCAGTACACACGGGGTGTTCCGGCTGGTGCTGGACATAGACGGCGAGCGGGTCACCAGGGTGGAGCCGTTTATCGGGTATCTGCACCGGGGCACCGAGAAGCTCTGCGAAGGCGAGCTCTATCGTCAGGTGATCACCCTCTTCGATCGGGTGGACTACCTGGCCAACTTCAACTGCGAGCACGCTTTTGTGCTGGCCGTGGAGAAGCTCCTGGGCGTAAAGCCCCCCGAACGGGCCGAGCTCATACGCATCATCCTGCTGGAGTTGAGCCGCATCGCCAGTCACCTGATGTTCTACTCGGCCTGCGGGGCTGACGTGGGCGTCCTAGGGACGTCTTTCATGTACGGGTTTCGCGAGCGGGAGAACATCCAAGCGCTGTTCGAGGCAGTGTCGGGCGCCCGCATGATGCACAACTACTTCCGGGTCGGAGGCGTCAAGAACGACCTGCCCGCCGACTTCGATGTTTTGCTCAACGACCTTATCCCAGCGCTTGAACGAGGAGTCAAAGAGTGCGACGAGCTGCTCACTGGCAGCGAGGTTTTCCTCGAGCGCACCCAGGGCGTAGGCGCCATCGGCGCCGCCGAGGCGATCGCTCTCGGCGTGAGCGGACCTAACCTGCGCGCTTGTGGGGTTGTGCACGATATCCGCCGGGTGGAGCCCTACTCCCTTTACGACACTTTTGACTTCGACGTGCCCGTGGGGAGCCACGGAGACTGCTTCGATCGCTACCTGGTGCGAGTGGAGGAAATGCGCCAATCGCTGCGGGTGGTCAAGCAGGCGGCGAGGCGCTTGAGTCCGGGGCCAGTCCTAGCGGCAAACTTGCCTAGGGGGCTGCGTCCACCCGCGGGCGAAGTCTACGTGCCCACGGAGGGCCCCCGCGGGGAGTTCGGCGTCTATCTGATCAGCGACGGCAAGGACAGGCCGTACCGAGTGAAGATACGCGCTCCCTCCTTCGTCAATCTGATGGCCCTGCCGGTGATGCTGCGCGATGCGTACGTCGCCGATGTAGTTGCCATTCTCGCCTCCATTGACATCGTTATGGGAGATGTGGACCGTTGAGGGGTGAGCGGTTGGCCACTGAGGAGAAACGCTAGTTATGCCAGGTGTCACGCTGGCTGAGCTGCTGGGCCGCCTGGCCGTGCTGCTGCTCTTCATTACCCTAACCGTCCTGACCCTCACGTACCTAGAGCGCAAGGTCCTGGCCCGCATTCAACAGAGGCTGGGGCCGATGCGGACCGGCCCTTTCGGGCTGCTGCAACCCTTAGCTGACGCGCTCAAGCTCTTGGTCAAGGAGGATTTGCTTCCGGGCCGGGTGGACAAGGTCTTGTTCTGGACTGCTCCTCTGATTGTGTTCGTACCCGCGTTCGTCATTTGGGTCACCGTCCCTTTTACGGCTGATCTGGTAGTGCGCAATCTGGACCTGGGCGTCTTCTTTATCGTGGCAGTATCCACGCTGTCCATCCCCGGCATGGTGATCGCCGGCATCAGTTCGTACAACAAGTACGCTCTCCTGGGCGCGGCGCGGATCGCGGCCCAATTGATCACCTACGAGCTGCCGCTGGTCTTCGCGGTACTAGCGGTCGTAATGGTCGCGGGGTCTCTGGACCTGCGGGAGATCGTCCAGCAGCAGTCAGCCCTGCCCTACGCCCTGGTCCAGCCCCTGGGGATGGTGTTGGTATTGCTGGCGGGCCTGGCGGAGGTCGGCCGCACGCCCTTCGATATCCCCTCGGCGGAATCGGAGCTGATGGGTGGCCCACTGATCGAGTACAGCGGCATCCACTGGGCGATGTTCTTCCTCGCCGAGTATGCCAACACCTTCGCCCTCGCCGCCCTTGTTTCGCTTCTTTTTCTCGCGGGCTGGAACGGACCGGGCCTGCCCGGCTGGTTGGAGCCGGCTAGCGGCCCGTTCTGGTTCCTCAGCAAGTGTTATCTGGTGGTGGCCCTGATCTTCTGGCTCCGCTCGGCCCTTCCTCGGTTGCGCGTGGATCAGCTCATGGAGATTGGCTGGAAGCCCCTCCTGTCCTTGAGCCTGGTGAACCTGGTGCTCACCGGTTTTTACCGCTTCTACCAGTGGCCTGGTGGGCTCATGCTGGGGCTCTCCCTGCTTCTCCTGGCTGGGGCAATCTGGGGGCTAGTCCGCCGGCACCGTGGGGCATCGGCGAAGGACCGCCTGCGTCTGGTGCGCCGCGAGGAGTTCGTACTATGATCGGGGCGCTGAAGGCCCTGAGCACGACCTTGAAGACCCTCCTGCGGCGTCCGGTGACGGTGCAGTATCCCCAGCGGCACCTGCCCCTTCAGCCCCGCTACATGGGCTTTCCGGGCCTTATCTGGGACGCTAAAGTGGGTGAGTCCGCCTGCACCGGTTGTATGGCTTGCGCCCGAGTCTGCCCCACTGAGTGCATCGTCGTCACGATGAAGGACAACCCTCTGTTCAAAGAGGGTAGAAGCCCCCGGCGCAAGATAGTGGACCAGTACGAACTGGACATCGCCAATTGCATTCTCTGCAGCCTTTGCGTGGAGGTGTGCAACTTCGACGCCATCGTCATGACCGACGTCCATGAGATGGCCGCGCCCGCTCGCAGCCAGCTCCTGATAGACCGGGAAACGCTGCACCACTGGGGCACCGATTATGTCCAGCGGATGCGGGCGCGGGGGATCGAGCCCACCACGGGCGCGCCTCCCTGGGAGCGCCCTGGCTACAAGCGACCGCAGGCCTCGGCTTCGCGCCAGGCTGGCATTTCTCCAGAGGGCGGGGAAGCAGAACCCGCGGCGGCGCCGAAAGAAGCGTGACAGGCCAGTGACGCCCACGCAGCTCCTCTTCTACGTGGCGAGCGCCCTAGCCTTAGCCGCTGCTCTGGGTGTCGTCGGTGCCCGCCGCGTCGTCCACAGCGCCGTTTTCCTGCTCCTTACTCTGCTGGCGGTAGCGGGGCTCTTCGTCCTTCTCCTGGCACCATTCCTGGCGCTGGTGCAGGTGCTGCTTTTCGGAGGTGCCATTGTCATCGTCCTTTTCTTCGCCATCATGCTCACCCAGCGTCCGGATGCCTCCCAGGAGCTGGATAATGCTCAGCGTCCCCTCGCCCTGATCGCATCAGCCCTAGTCCTTGCCCTCTTCGCCGCTATCCTAGTGACATCCGCCTGGGGGCCCGTGCAGCCGGGGCCCGTGGTTGACCTTCCTCGTCTGGGCACGAGCCTGTTCACACAGTGGGCCATTCCGTTCGAGGTCGCATCCCTGGTGTTGCTGGTGGCGCTGATGGGTGCTCTGATTATCGCTCGGTTGGGAGAGGAGGAGTGATTCCGCTGCCAGCGATCCTGGTGGTCAGCACCGCGCTCTTCTGCATCGGTTTGTACGGGGTGTTGGCCCGGCGCAACGCGGTGCTCATCCTGATGGCCATCGAGCTGATGCTCAACGCCGTCAATATCAATTTCATCGCTTTCGCTTCCTACCTTGCTCCACAGCAGTTCGTGGGCCAAATCATTGCCATCTTCGTCATCACCGTTGCCGCGGCCGAGGTCGGCCTGGCGCTGGCCATCATTCTCCGCCTGTACCGGAACCGGGGCACCGTCAACGTGGATGAAGTGGACCTCATGAAATGGTGACCCTGGAGCGCTTCCTGGGGCCGCTCGGTATGTCCTGGGCCTGGATGGTGCCGGCCGCCTGCCTGGCGGCTTTCGGCATCCTCGTCTCCGTGAACCGTTGGTTGCCCGGTAGAGGGGCGTGGCTATCCATCCTGGCGATCGCCGCTGGCTTGGGACTGTTCTTCCCGGTGGCTGCTGACTACCTGGAGCAAGGCCAGCAGGGGGCCTATTCCGTCCCCTGGTTTACCTTCGGCGCAGCGGATGTCCGCCTGGGGATGGTGATCGACCCGTTGGCGATCGTGATGATGGGGGTCGTCACCTCGGTGGCGCTGGCGGTGCAGGTGTATTCCCTGGGGTACATGAAGGGAGACCCCAGGTTCGGATGGTACTTCGCGCTCCAATCCCTCTTTGCGGCGTCCATGCTGGCGCTCGTCCTGGCCGACAACCTGCTGCTGCTGTACGTGGCCTGGGAGCTAGTGGGCCTCTGCTCCTATCTGCTCATCGGCTTTTGGTATGAGCGGCGCCCAGCCGCCGAGGCTGCCAAGAAGGCGTTCATCACCACGCGCATCGGCGACGTGGGGTTTCTAATCGGCATCCTGCTGCTGTTCAAGGCGACGGGGACGTTCCAGCTAAGCGGCATCTTCGCCGCGGCGGAGAGCGGCGCCATCGCTCCCGCCATGGTCGCCTTCTCCTCCCTCCTGATCTTCCTGGGAGCGATGGGCAAGTCAGCTCAGTTCCCCCTCCACGTCTGGCTGCCTGACGCCATGGAGGGACCAACCCCGGTGAGCGCCCTGATCCACGCCGCCACCATGGTCGCCGCGGGCGTGTATCTAGTAGCCCGGACCTTCCCCCTGTTCGAGGCCACGCCCTGGGTACTGATGGTCGTGGGAGCCATCGGCCTGATTACCACCCTCTTGGCTTCGACGATGGCCATTGTGATGACGGACATCAAGCGCGTGATCGCCTATTCGACGATCAGCAAGCTGGGCTTCATGATGCTTGCCTTGGGCTTCGGCGGCCTCACCGCGGCAATCTTCTTCCTCCTGACCCATGCCTTCTTCAAGGCGCTCCTCTTTCTCGGCGCGGGCAGCGTGATCCACGCCACGGGGAAGCAAGACGTGAGGGATTTAGGAGGTCTGTGGCGCAAGATGCCCCTGACCGCCGCTATGTTCATCCTGGGCGCTTTAGCCTTGGCGGGCCTGCCGCCCCTAGCTGGCTTCTGGAGCAAGGACGAGGTACTGGCCACGGTGGCGCGGAATCCCTTCGTCTTCGCCCTCAGCCTCTTCGCGGTCTTTCTGACCGGCGTCTACGTGGGACGGCTGTGTCTGCTGGTCTTCTTCGGTGAACCGCGGCATCGTCCCAGCTACGAGCATGCTCATGAAGCGCCCTGGACCATGGCCGTTCCGATGCTCGCACTGACCCTCCTCGCCGGCTTCGCCGGCCTCATCGTGCTGGACAGCTTTGGGCCGCTTCTGCGGCTCCCTGGCTCGTTCCAGGGCCTCGGCTCATTCTTATATGCCGGCTCGCCTGAACCCTTCGTCTTTCACCCTCACATCGCCGTCCTTTCGACCCTGGCGACGCTGGCGGGTCTGGCTCTGGCCTGGCTCATATATCAGAACGGCTTCGTGTTCCCCCAAGCGGTGGCGCAGCCCCTCCAAGTCGTCTACAAGCTGGCCGTTAACAAGTACTACCTCGACGCGGCCTATCAGACGGTCATCAACAAGGTGGTACTGGCAGCGGCGGCGGCGACGGCATGGTTCGACCGCAGGATAGTGAACGATGTGGGGGTGAACGGGTCCGCCCAGGCGACCGCCCTGACGGGCTTCAAGATGCGCTTGCACGAAACGGGGAGGCTGTACAACTATGGCCTGGGGATGACCCTGGGCGTCATCGTCCTAGCGCTAGCGGCAGTGCTCCTGGGCTAGCGACAATGCTCGCTTGGATAGATGGGCACCTACTGACTCTGACGGCCCTAGTGCCTTTTGCCGCCATTTTCCTGCTCCTGGCCATCCCTGGCCGCCGGAGGACAGCGATCAAGGCGTCGGCGGTCGGCATCGGCGGCTTCGTTGCCATCCTGTCTCTGTACGTCTTCCTTTCCTACGATCACGTCCGAGGGGGATTCCAATTCCAGGAGGTATACGCCTGGATCCCGTCCTTGGGCATCCAGTGGCGCGTCGGCGTGGATGGGATCTCCGCTCTTATGGTGCTCCTGACTGGCATCGTGACGCTGACTGCCATCCTGATCTCTTTGAACATTAACAACCGGACCAAGGAATTCTTCGTCCTGTTGTTCACCCTCGTTACCGGTGTCTACGGCGTGTTCATCGCCCTCGATCTCTTCCTCCTGTTTTTCGCTTACGAGCTCGCCGTCCTGCCGATGTACTTGCTCATTGGGGTGTGGGGTAGCACCACTGACTTCAAGACGTTTCTGCGCACCAAAGAATACGGCGCGATGAAGCTGGTGCTGTACCTTGTGGCGGGCAGTGTACTGGTCTGGGTCGGCCTGATCGCAGTCTACGCCCAGGCCCAGGGGGGCACGTTTGATCTGATCATCCTCTCCGAGGCGGCCTTCAACAAGGGCTTTCAGCTGCTCTTCTTCCCCTTCTTCATGGTTGGGTTCGGCATCCTGGCGGGCCTGTGGCCCTTCCACACCTGGTCGCCCGATGGCCATGTCGCCGCGCCAACGGCAGTGAGCATGCTGCACGCCGGGGTGCTGATGAAGCTCGGCGCCTACGGCATCATCCGGGTTGCCATGACGCTGTTCCCGGAGGGCGCCCAGAGCTGGCTGCCCGTGCTCCTCGCCCTGGGCACCGTGAACGTTGTCTATGGGGCCGTCTCCGCCCTGGCTCAGCGGGACCTGAAGTACGTGGTGGGCTACTCCAGCGTCAGCCACATGGGATATGTCTTGATGGGCCTGGCAACGATGCAGGTGGCCGGGGTGAACGGCGCCGTGCTCCAGATGTTCTCCCACGGAATCATGACAGCCCTCTTCTTCGCGGTGGTGGGCAGCATCTACGACCAGGCCCATGTAAGAGACATCTCCCTCTTCGAGGGGCTGGCCAAACGCATGGGCCTCACCGCGGCGATCTTCACGGTAGCCGGCCTCGCGTCACTCGGTCTGCCCGGCCTTTCCGGGTTCGTAGCGGAGTTCTTGGTGTTCGTGGGCACCTTCCAGAGCTACCCGCTGCTGGGAGTCCTGGGGGTGGTCGGAGCGGCCATTACGGCCGTCTACATCCTCAGATTGCTGGCGAAGGTTTTCTTCGGGCCCCTCGACCCTCGCTGGGACAAGCTGCGTAACGCTACCAGGGTGGAACTGGTGAGCATGAGCATCCTGGTCTTCTTCCTCGTCTATGTGGGCGTTAACCCCGGTCCGTTTCTGCGCACGATCGAGTCCGGGGTGGTCCCGATCCTGGCCCGACTCGGGGGGGCACTATGAACGCCGGTTGGGGGCTGCTGACCCCCGAGTTCGTGCTCGCCGGAGTCGCCTTCCTGGTCTGGGGCACCGACCTGGTGCTGCCCCAGCGCTGGAAGGGCTGGCTGCCGTATCTGGGCATCTTGGGACTGCTGGCGTCCCTGGCGACAGTAGTGGCCCAGTTAGGCCTGAATGCGCAGCTTGGGGGCCTGATTCAGATTGACCACTTCTCGGTACTCTTTCGGATCGGCTTCCCCTTGCTGGGTATAGCTGTCTGCGTGCTCTCCCTGGACTTTGTGCGGCAACGCTTGGAGCACCCGGGCGAGTACTACGGGCTGGTGTTGGTGGCGGTATTGGCGATGATGCTGATGTCTTCCGCCAGCGAGTTATTGACCGCCTACATCTCCCTGGAGTTGATGAGCTTCACCTTCTATGTGCTGACCTCCTATGCACGCGAGGACCCGAAATCCAACGAAGCGGGTGTGAAGTACATTCTCCTGGGAGCTCTCTCCTCGGCCATACTGCTATTCGGCCTGAGCCTCCTCTACGGCGCCACGGGGACCACAACCTTTGTTGGCTTGGCCGACTCCCTGAGGCAGGGCACCGCCCTGGTCCCCGTCTTCGGACTAGGGCTCGTTTTGGTCCTGGGGGGTTTCGCGTTCAAGGTAGCAGTCGTGCCCTTCCACATGTGGGCGCCCGACGTCTACGAGGGCGCGCCCACACCTGTCACAGCCTTCCTGTCCGTCGCCTCCAAGGCGGCCGCCTTCGCCTTGCTCCTGCGCTTGGTGGCGACAGCATTCCTGCCCATTGGACTCGATTGGCAGGCCGTGCTGGCGGCCCTCGCGTTGGTCAGCATGCTAGTCGGCAATCTTGTAGCCCTGGTCCAGAGGAACATCAAGCGGCTGATCGCCTACTCCAGCATCGGGCAGGCTGGATACCTGCTGCTGGGCTTTGCAGCCCTGGGGCCAGGGGCGGCCGCGGTGTCCGACGCCATATTGTTCCATCTGATCGGCTACGCAGCCACCAATCTGGCCGCTTTTACAGGCGTCACCGCCGTGTTCAATCGCACGGGTAAGGAGGAGATTGCAGATTACGATGGATTGGCCCAGCGTGCCCCGCTGCTCGCTCTGGTCTTAGCGGTGGCGTTCTTTTCCTCAGCCGGTCTGCCGTTCTTCGCCGGGTTCACCACCAAGTTCTATCTTTTCGCGGCAGTCGTCCGACAGAGCCCTTCTCTGCTGTGGCTGGCGGGAGTGGCGATAGTGATGAGCTTGGTATCCCTTTACTACTATCTTGTCGTCATCAAACACATGTTCATCAACGCGCCGCCCAGCCCAGAGAGGATCAAGGTCTCACGGACACTGTCAGGCGCGGCACTCGTGCTGAGCGCCATCATAGTGGCCCTGGGCGTCTACCCCAGCCCGCTGCTCCAGTTGATCGCGAAGGCTTCCCGCGTGCTTTTCGCGTAACGCCAGCGGCCAGGGAGGCTTCCCAAGTCAGGGGGAGAGAAATGGGGAGGGAGATGACGTGCGGCGCGCCTCGGGGCTACTCTTCTTCGTCCGCAGCCTCGTCGCCGCTGGCGTCTGACCTCACCTGCGGGAAGCCGAACCGGGCAGCATTCCCATCCGCCACCGCCTGGACCTGAGCGAGCATCGCTTCGCCGCCAGGCTTGAACAGGTGATCAAAGCGCCGCTGAGTCTTCAGGTATTCGTTGACCGGAGGCCGGGAGTTGAGGCGCTTCACGTTCGCCACCCGGCCGTTGATGATTTCGTAGATTGGGAAGAGCCCTGTCTGCACGGCTAGACGGGCCACTCGGATGCTGAGAGAAGAGTCATGGCCCCACCCCAGCGGACAGGAGCTGTGGACATGAAGGTACTTGGGCCCGCGGATGCCCATAGCCTTTCTGACCTTCTTCGTCAAGTCTTGGGGGTAAGCGATCGACGCCGTCGCCACGTAGGGAATGCCGTGGGCCGCGGCGATTGCTGGCATATCTTTCTTCGGCCTCGTCTGACCCCAGGACAGGGAGCCGGGAGGCGTGGTCATGGTTCGCGCGCCCAGCGGGGTTTGGCTGCTGCGCTGTATCCCGGTGTTCATGTAGGCTTCGTTGTCATAGCAAATGTAGAGGATATCGTGGCCCCGTTCGAGCATGCCGCTCAGGGCCTGTAAGCCGATGTCAGCGGTGCCACCATCCCCGCCCTGGGCGACGACCCTCACTTCCGTCTGCCGCCCCTGCGCCTTCAACGCCGCCTCTATCCCCGAGGCCACGGCCGCGGTGTTCTCGAAAAGCGAGTGGATCCAGGGCACCTCCCAGGCCGATTGGGGGAACTTGGAGGTGGTGATCTCCAGACAGCCCGTGGCGTTGGCGACGATCACTTTGGGACCGGCGGCGTTCAGGGCCAGCCTGGCCGCCACCAAGAGCCCGCAGCCCGTACAGGCTGTGTGCCCCGGCGCTATCAGGTTCCGCGTGGGCTCAGCCGCTCTAATCACCTAGCTCCTCCTCCGCCAGCTCGGGCTTCAGGCCCAGGAATTGCTCTTCAACTGCTCCCGCGGCTGCTCTCTCGATCATCTCTTCCAGAGCCCCTACTGGAATATCACGCCCTCCTAGGCCCGCGACGAAGGCGCTGATGGCGGGTTGGCGCGCCTTTCCCTGGAAGATCGCCCTGACCTCGGCCGCCAGGATACCGACGCCGCCCGGAGACAGCGCCTTCTCTAGTACAACCACCCTCTCCACACCGCCGAGAGCGGCGCGGAGCGCCTCGGTGGGAAAGGGGCGGAAGGAGCGGACTTTCACCAGCCCCACGGGTTCGCCCCTGCCGCGGAGCCCTTCTACCACGTCTCGCAGTGTCGCCACCACCGAGCCCATTGCCACTACGGCGGTAGCCGCGCCTTCCATGAAGTAGCTGTCTATGAGGCCACCGTGATGGTGGCGTCCGAAAACTTGAGCGTAGCGCTGGGCAACGTCCTCGATCACACCCCTGGCTCGCCCCATTGCCTGGTGGAGCTGATAGCGGCTCTCCAGATAGTATTCGGGGTCCGCAAAGGCGCCGAAGGTCACGGGCGCATCGGGCGTCAAATAGCTAAGCGGGCGGTACGGCGGCAGGAAGGCATCCACATCCTCCTGCGCGGGCAGGATCAGAGGTTCGTAGGTATGAGTCAGGAGAAAGCCGTCCACGCATACCATCACGGGCAGCAGGATTCTCCGGTCCTCAGCGATCCGATAGGCCTGAATATGGGTGTCGATAGCCTCCTGGTTGTCCTCGGCGTAGAGCTGTATCCAGCCGGCGTCCCGGACCGACAGGGAGTCCTGCTGGTCATTCCAGATGTTGAGAGGTGCGGAGAGGGCACGGTTGGCGCAGGTCATGACCACGGGCAACCTGGTGCCGGAGATGTTGAACAAGACCTCGCTCATCAGGGATATGCCCTGGGAGCTGCTGGCAGTGTAGACCCTTGCCCCGGTCGCGCTAGCACCCAGGACGACAGAGGCCGCGGAGTGCTCGCTTTCGACGTTGACGAACTCAGCCTTGAGTGAGCCTTCGGCAACCATCTGGGCCAGGGCTTCGACAATATGGGTCTGGGGGGTGATGGGATAGGCCGAGATCACCTGGGGTCGGCATAGCCCCACCACCTCGGCGATAGCTCGGGACCCTTCCAAGACCGCCGCCTTAGTGGCTCTGGCGGTCTGAAGCACCTGTGCCATCATCTCTCCTCCGGCTGCATGACAATGTCCTTATCCTTCAACGGGCAGACCTCGACACAGATGCCGCAGCCCTTGCAGTAGGTTAAATCGCAATCGAACACCTTGCCGGTGCCGGTGACGATTCCTTCTGGACAGCACAACTCGCAGAGGCGACAGCCGCTGCATCTCTGATGTAGGAAGATTGGACGAGAGGTCCGCCAACTGCCGGTCTTGGTGGCGCGACTGGTTCCGGGCAGAACCACGAGCCCCGGTGTTAATCTCATAGCCCCTTCCTTTGTTCCGCGACTATCTGGTACGCGCGCCGAGCAGCTTCGCAGTTATGCTCGCCGACAGGGCCTGGGAAGCGCCGGCGAGCGGCCTGCTCGATGGCACCCAGGCTGACAACTCCGGTGGCAGCAGCGAAAGCGCCCAGCATGACCACGTTCACCGACGGCCGTCCGATTAGCTCCTGCGCAATCTGGAGCGCCGGTACCGTCCAGACCTCGACCGGCAGAGCCAGCTCCCCTCGTCTTTTACGGGAGTTAGCGATGATCATCCCCGTGGGCTTGACCACTGGGGCGCCCGCGCCATTTCCCACCAGGGTTTCATCTTGGATGATCAGCACGTCGGCGCTCTTTATTTGGGTCCGGAGGCGGATGGGCTCCCGATTCAAACGCACATAGGCCTGGACGGGCGACCCCATGCGTTCTGAGCCAAAGAAAGGGTAGGCCTGGCAATAGAGGCCGTCTTCAAAAGCGGCGGCGGCCAGGATCTCGGCCGCCGTCACGTTGCCCTGGCCGCCGCGCCCATAGATTACTATCTCAAACATAGCGCTCTCCACCCCGCACCCAGCTCGACCACGAGACCCTTCTATCGAAAGACCAGATGCCCCCCATATGTTTCGCGAATACCTTACGGCAGCCGGACTCTGGGGGCATGGTGTAAGTTCCCCACTTCTCTAGGTAATTTACCCTACCTGGATAGAGAGTCGAGTTTGGGCCTATAATGGGTCGGATTTTTCGTCGCGAGGTCTGCGATCGAGCGCACTCGTGTCTACCTAGTCCGCCATGGCGAAAGCACCTGGAACCCCACGGGGCGTTATCAGGGCCGCATAGACACCGAGCTGTCCGAGCTGGGCCAGCGCCAGGCCGAGCTGTTGGGGGGCCGCCTGGGCGCCGTCGAACTGGCGGCCGTCTTCTCCAGCCCGCTGCAGCGGGCCCACGATACGGCCTACGCCATCGCCGTTCCCCACGGGTTGGCCGTCCATGAGGAGGAAGAGCTCACCGAGATGGACCATGGTGAGTGGTGCGGGCTGCTGAGAGCCGAGGTGGAGCATAAGTTCGCCCCCTTGCTGCGACACTGGTATGAGCATCCCGCCAGCGTGCAGATGCCGGGAGGGGAAAGCCTGGCTCAGGTCCACCAGCGGGCGGCCGCCGCGCTCCAGCGCATCGTGGGCGCGCATCCCGGAGGCGAGGTGGCGGTCTGCACCCACGACGTGGTGTTGAAGGTGCTGGTGGCGGACGTCTTGGGTCTGGACCTGGACCTGTTCTGGAGCCTGCGGCTGGACAATGCCTCCCTCAGCATAGTGGACTACACCGAGCGGGGCGCTTCCCTGGTCGCGCTCAACGATACCTGCCACCTGGGCGACTACCGCTCAGACCTGCGCGCCCAGGCCCTCTGAGCCGCCTCGGAGCCCGCTCGTGGTTATCCAAGCTCCGCATGTCTTTCGTCGATATGATTAGCGGCAAGGAACTGTCGAGTCTCCCCTTATTTCGTGAAAGTGGCAGGCCGAGCTTAACGCCCCGAGCGTGGCAAACCGGCCTAGATGCCTTAGCGATTCGTAGCAGGCAAGGAGATCAGTTCGTGCTGTAAGACTTGGCCCATTCGAGGCTTGATGAGTTGTCACGCCGAGGCTACGATTGCGCCCATGAACAAGGGAGCGTGCTGGCTCGTTACAGCGGCCCTGGGTGTCGCGTTATTAGCGGCATGCACTCAGCTCGAACCGACGCCCACTCCTAAACCTACCTCCACACCCCTGCCAGAGCGTGTCCCGGCCGCAACGGCGACGCCCTTCCCAGCGCCTACCCCAACGCCTTCACCAACGCCGAGGAGAGTCCCGCCAACGCCCTCACAGGTTCCAGCGGCGCCAACGGCCAGGCCTACCCCCGGTCTAGCTCCCGCGCCCACTCCTGCTGCCACGCCCACGAGAGCGCCCCCGCCGTCACCAACACCCTCGCCGACGGCCGCGCTGCCCGCCGTCCGGTACCCGACGTGGTGGTCTCGGCAGATGCAGCAGGGATGCACAGACCGGGAACCCGTGCAGTTCGGCGCGCCGCCGCTGCGCCTGGAGAACATCGTGAACATCGCACCGTACGGCCTGATGGTCGGCGCCCACGTGATCCCGAGCGACCACCAGGGGTATCACTTCGGTCCCCAGGCCCCGGCCCCGCGCTACGACGTGCTGGCGGTGGGCGACGGCGAGATCGTGCACATCACGGTCCGTCGGGTGAGTGTCGATACCGGCCAAGCTAGCCGCCCGCAATACCATGTCTTCCTGCGCCACTCGTGCTCGATCGTCACGCAACTCGACCTTATCGACGAGCTGGAGCCTGCCATCGCCGCTCGGATGGACTCCCTGAGCACGGGCGCGACGATCCCCGTGAGAGAGGGGCAGGTGATCGGCCGCGCGGGCGCGTCAAGCCAGGGGGTCGATCTCTGGGTCGCCGATCTGCGCACCCTTGCTCCCGGCTACATAGTCCCGCAGCACTACGAGGCGGAGGCGTGGCGGCTTTACGCTATCGAGCCCTATTCGCTCTTCCGTGAGCCGCTCCGCTCGCAATTGCGGGCGAAGTCGATCCTCCGGGTCGAGCCCCTTGGCGGCAGGGCCGACTACGATGTCGACGGCCGACTCATCGGTGGCTGGTTCGTCGAGAACACGAACGGCTACGGCGGCCTGCAGCAGAGTGGCTTCTTCAGGACACATCTCGCAGTGACCTACCACGCGTACGACCCGGCGGGGGTGATCGTATCGCTCGGCGACTTCCAGGGGCAGGCGCGCCAGTTCGCCGTGACGGGGAATGGGCCCGACCCAGCACAGGTGAGCGTGACCACGGGACCGGTGAAGTACGAGCTGCGCTATTGGGGGTCCTTCCACCGGCAGACCGGAAGGAGTTGGGACTATCAAGAGCCCTTCGACGAGTTCCGGGTGCTGCCGTGGGGCGAGGTGCAGGGCACGGTGCTGATGCAGATGGTGGGGGAGCGCAGGCTGAAGGTGGAGGTGTTCCCTGGCAAGCGCCCGAGCGAGGTTCCGGGATTCACGGTGGGCGCAGTGCTATACGAGCGATAGGCAAGAGGGTGCGGGCGGCCGGTTGGGCGGCCGCGCGTCCCGAAGGGTCGGATTACTCCCTTGATGCAGGGCGGCGTTATGCTTGGGGACAACTCCCTGGAGCAGGGACAAGGAGGCCGACATGGGCGCGCTGGACGGGAGGGTGGCCATCGTCACGGGAGCGAGTCGTGGCCTGGGGAAAGACATCGCAGTGAGCCTGGGGCGGGCGGGAGCCGCGGTGGTCGTGGCCGCCCGCACGGAGCAAGAGGGCAGCTCTCGGATCCCAGGGACGCTGCAGCATACGGTGGAGCTGGTGCAGCAGGCAGGGGGCCGGGCCCTGGCGGTGCGCTGTGATGTCACCCTGGATGAAGAAATCGAGGCGGCGGTGCGGCGGACCCTGGGGGAGTTCGGGCGGCTGGACATCCTGGTTAACAACGCCGGCATCCTGGTCCCCGGCTCCATCTTGGAGATGCAACCGCGGCACCTGGACCTCATCTACCGGGTGAACCTCCGCGGGCCAATTATCTTCTGCCGGGCTGTTATCCCCCACATGGCGAGCAGCGGTGGGGGGCACATTATCAACATCTCCTCGCGAGGGGCCATCGGGCCGGGTCAGGGACCCTATGCAGAGCCCCGGACGGGTGGGACCGCCTATGGCGCCACCAAAGCGGCCCTGGAGCGGTTCTCCCAGGGGCTGGCGGCGGAGGTCTTCGCCAGCAACATCGCCGTGAACGCGCTTTCTCCCCACCTCCTGCTGTGGAGCGAGGGTGGCCATTATTTTCGCACGCTGGGTGGCGGTACGCCCCATTATGCGGGAGCGCGCATGAGCGGCGAGATTATCGGCGACGCGGCGGCGCGAGTCTGCACCAAGGACCCCAGAGCTTTTACGGGTCGGATCCTGTACGATGAACCATTCTTGCTCCAAGAGGGTATGAGCCAACAAGAGCTGATGGCGCGCTATCCCGTGGTGAGCGGTCCCGGCTGAGCCTGTCGAAGGGCGCCAACCCCTCAGGGGTTCAGCCCGAGTTGCCCGACTACGGGCTTGAGCGCCTCGATGCAGAAGGCGATGTGCTCGTCGAGCGCCACGCCGAACTGGGCAGCGCCGTTGGTGATGTCCTCGCGCCGGACGCTGCGGGCGAAGGCCTTGTCCTTCATCTTTCTGCGGACCGAGGGAGCGTCTACCAGGCCCAGGCTCTTGTCGGGCTTTACCAGGGCCACGGCGATGATGAAGCCCGTGAGCTCGTCCACGGCGAAGATCGCCTTGTCCAGTGCGCTCTTGCGCTCCACCCCGGTGTGGTCAGCGTGGCAGAGGATGGCATAGCGGATCTCCTCGGGCACCCCGCGGGCGGCGAGAATCTTCGAGCCCTCCACTGGGTGCTGGTCGGCGGTGGGGTGAATCTCGTAGTCGAAGTCGTGGAGTAGGCCCACGATGCCCCAGCGCTCTTCGTCCTCGCCCTGCTGACGGGCGTAGGCGCGCATCACCGCCTCTACCGAGAGGGCGTGCTTGCGCAACGACTCGGTCTTGGTGAACTCGCAGAGAATGTCCCAGGCCTGCTGGCGGTCCATGACCTGACTCCCGAGCGCTGCCGCCCCTTGGGTGCCCCAGGGCGGTGGTTGGCCTATTGTAGGGAAAGGCAATGGGAGACAGCAACTGCGCTGGTTCAGCCCCGCAGGCGGAAGGGGTTCAGGCCAATCCGCTCGTCGAAGACCTCTGCGCCCTCGCGGGCCTTCAAGAAGCCCACGACCGCGTAGGTGAGGGGGGTCGCCAGGGCCTCGAAGACCACCTTGAACGCCCATTGCGACAGGATGAGGCTGCCCAGAGGCGTCCCCGTCCCGCCGAAGGCGATGCTGAGAAAGATGGCAGAGTCGGCCGCCTGCCCGACCAGGGTGGAGCCGATGGTGCGGCTGAAGAGCCAGCGCCCCCTGGTCAGCAGCTTCAGCCGCGCCAGGACGGCGGCGTTGAGGAACTCGCCCGCCAGGTAGGCCACGAAAGAGCCCAGGAGCAGGCGTGGGCTATAGCCCAGGATGCGCTCGTAGGCCGCCTGACCCTCCCAGAAGCCCGCCGGTGGCAGTCGCTGTCCGGCGTAGATGGCGCCCACAGCCACCAGGTTGCAGAGGAACCCCAGCCAGATGACCTGCCGCGCCCGCTTGAAACCGTACACCTCGGTGAGGACATCGCCGAAGATGTAGGTCAGGGGGAAGATGATGACGGCGGCGGGCAGCGGATGGCCCAGGATGGTGAAAAGCTTGACGGCGATGATGTTGGAGACGACGAGGCAGGTGACGAAGAGGGCCACGACCCCCACGAACCAGGGGGACATTCCAGGATGGGTGGTGAGGCGTCCGGCTGGCTGGGCCACGGCTAGGGCAGGGCGGGATATGCGGCCGTGGCGTGGGTCCTCACGCCGCCGCGCTCGTTGAAGTGGGCCTCCACCTTCATGGAGCTGGGCTGCAGCAGGGCTACCAGGTCGTTCAGGATGCGGTTGACGGCGTGCTCCTGGAGTATGCCCACGTTGCGGAACGAGGTGAGGTAATACTTCAGGGACCTCAGCTCCACCAGGTGGCGCTGGGGCACGTAGGTGATGGAGAGGCGGCCGAAATCGGGCAGCCCCGTCCAGGGGCAGACGCTGGTGAACTCGTCCGTCTCGTAGGCCACGGCGGTGGCCGAGCCCGGATAGTCGAAGGGCAGGCGCTCCAGGACGGCGGTGTCGATGGCGCTCTGGTCGCAGGCGTCGAAGCGGCGGGCCTCGTACTTGGCGTCGGTGGTCATGGGCGTCACCCCACTATATCCTCGCCGCCGTCGACGCCGATGACGTTGCCCGTCAGCCAGCCGGAGTCGCTGGCGGCCAGGGTCGCGATCGCCTCGGCCACATCCTCGGGCGTGGTGATGCGGCCGCTGGGGTTGCGCTCCCGCGCTCCCTGGAGGAGCTTATCGCTGCCGGGGATCTTACGCAGGGCGGGGGTGTCCGTGACCCCGGCGCGGATACAGTTGCAGGCGATGCCCTTGGGCGCCAGCTCCACTGCTAGCTGGCGCATGTGGGACTCCAGGGCCGCCTTGGCGGCCGAGACGGCGCCGTAAGTGGGCCAGATGCGCTGGTCGCCGGCGCTGGTCATGGCGAAAATCTTGCTGCCTGGCCCCAGCAGCCCTGGGGCGGCCAGGTCCTGCGCCCAGTAGACCAGGCTGTGGGCCATCACGTCCAGGGTCATGTCCATCTGGGCTGGGGTGAGGGCGTCCCGGGGGCTGTCAGCGACGTAGGGTTTCAGGGCGCCGAAGGCGAGGGAATGGAGCAGCACCCGCAGCGGACGGCCCTGCTGGGCCAGGCGCTCGCTGATGCTGCCCACCACGTCGGCCCGCTTCTCGGCGGCAGCGGCGTTGATGTTGAAAAACACCGCCTCGCCGCCCGCCTGCCGGATGCGGGCTGTGACCTCCGCCACGTGAGGCATGGTGGCGTGGCGGTCCAGGTGGACGCCGAAGATGTTCATCCCGGCCTGGGCCAGGCGCAGCGCCGCGGCTTCGCCGAAGCCGCTGGAGGCGCCCAGGATGAGGGCCCAGTGTCCCTTGAGCGGTGAGCTGCTGGCGGCAGGCGACAAGGCATCTCCTCCGAGCCCTGGGGCAACCCCCGGCTCTTTGCGCGACAGTTTATCATAACAGGGCTGCCGCCGGTGTTAGAATGGCCTATGGAACAGCCCAGCCTCCCGCTATCTACTGTCAGCCCCGATGCGCTGGCGGCGCGGGTCAAGCAGCTGGCCCTGGCTGCCGGCTTCGACCGCGCGGGCATCGCCCGGGCCGAGCCCTTCACCCAGGACGCGGACATCGCCCTGGCGCGCATCGGCCGTGGCCTCATGGATGGCCTGCCCTGGTACCACTCCCGTCGAGTCGCTCTCGGCGCAGACCCAGAGCGCCTCCTGCCGGGCGCCCGCAGCATCGTCTCCCTGGCCCTGGGCTACCGCACGGTCGAGCCGCCCCCGGCGCCCTCATCAGAGTTGGGGGTGGAGCTGTGGGGCCGCGTCTCCCGCTACGCCTGGGGGCGCGACTACCACGCCATCGTCCGGCAGCGGCTGAAGGCCTTCCTGCGCTCCCTGCGCCAGGAGACGGAGTTCCGCGCCCGTGCCTTCGTGGACACCGGCCCCATGCTGGACCGCGCGGCCGCCGTCCGGGCGGGCGTCGGCTGGTCCGGCAAGAACACCAACGTCCTGACTGCGACGCATGGCTCCTGGGTCTTCCTCGCCCAGGTGCTGACCGACCTGGAGCTGGCGCCCGACCTGCCCCTGCGCAAGAGCTGCGGCGCCTGCGCGCGCTGCCTGCCGGCCTGTCCCACGGGCGCCCTGACGCCCTACGAGCTGGACAACCGCCGCTGTATCTCCTACCTGACGATCGAGAACCGGGGGCCGATCCCCCGCGAGATGCGGACGCTGATGGGCACCTGGGCCTTCGGCTGCGACCTCTGCCAGGAGGCCTGCCCGGTGAACCGCAAGGCCGCTCCCAGCCTCGAGGAGGGCTTTCTGCCGCGCAGCCCCTTCCATGCCGCCCCGCCGCTGCTGGAGCTACTGGAGCTCGACGACGTCTCGTTCCGGGAGCGCTTCGCGGGCACCGCCGTCCTGCGGGCCAAGCGCTGGGGGCTCCAGCGCAACGCCTGCGTGGCCCTGGGCAACCTGGGCGACGCGGCGGCGGTGCCCGCCCTAGCGCGGGCGCTGGCGGCCAGCGACCACCCCGTGGTGCGGGGACACGCCGCCTGGGCGCTGGGTCGCCTGGCGACAGCGGAGGCGCTGCGGGCTCTGGCTCAGGCGCTGGCCAGCGAGACCGATCCGGGCGCCCGCGAGGAGGTGCGGCAGGCGTTGCAAGAGGCGCGCGCAGGGCGCGTCCAGCCCGTGCCAGGAGCCGCTGACTCGCGCGCCGCCGATGCGTTATAATATCTACGAAGGGTGCTCGAAAGGGAAGGTGACCAATGGTTGGACAGCAGCAGCCCCTCACCACTGATGATGGCGGCAGCCTGAGCCTCCAGGAAAAGTTCCTGCCCCACTTCCTCCACCGCTTGGAGGAGTTGGAGCGTCTGAAGCAGGGCGGCTCGGCGCCCGATCCGGTCATGGCCAAGATTGTCGACAAGGCCATCTTCTCCACCTGGCTGGACTGCGTGCAGCTGGGTGGCAAGGAGGAGGCCGAGGCGATCATCAAGCGCTACGCCCCCGGCGGCGAGCAGCCCCGCGCGCTCAGCGGCACCTCCAGCTAACAGCGCCCCCATATCCGCAAACGGCAGCGGCCCACCCCTGCGGGTGGGCCGCCTTGTTTACTGCGGGAGCTTCTGTTTCAGGCGGGTCGAGAAGTCGTAGCGACCCGCCCCAAGTACTTGGCTACGTCCCGAACGAAGTCATAGAGTTGGCCGTCGCCGCCGCTATTCGACTGAATCCACGCGGCGGCAGCGTTAGCGAAAGCCCATTTCTTGTCCCTAGATCCAAGATTTTCATTCGGCAACCAATCCTCCAACTCTCCGACTGGGACTAAGAACGCACCGACATCCTTAAGTTTAGCCAAGTACTCGTCGATGTCCCGACGCAAATCTTCTGGAAAAGAGGGGTACTTGAATCGTTTCAGTTGCCGTTGGACGGCGATTTTTCGAGACAGTGTATCTAAAGCTGAGCGAATCAGGAGGTCTCCGTCCTTTGCCCAGTCCACTTCGGTAACAAGAATACTTTGTATTTCCTTCCGGACGGCCTCAAGGGTAACTGTAGGCGGGAGTTTACGAACGCGGTCCGCAATTCGACGCGCCTCGGTGTGCAGGGGCTGGCTCTGGGCCGGTGCAATCGCGTCCAGTACCTGCTTGAGCTTTGGCAAATCCATGATCATGTCCAGGTCGGCGATGACCCCGACGGGGATATTCAATGACCTGTACAACTTGCATGGATCGGCAATCCCGCCGGTCCCCCCTACGGGCGACAGGTGCACGTCTTGGGGAACTTCGCCTGCCAAGTTCTGCCACACCGCCTGATACAGGAGACGGTCGCCATCGCCTTCGACGACTACGACTGACTCAGCAAAGATCCCGTCCAACACCGACTCAGATCGAGTGGTCGGTCTGGCAAATGCGCTGGTTAGCCGCTCTGCTTCAAGTAGGTGAGCGGAGAATTGCCCATCCTTTCTTGTGAGCCGGATAATCTGGAAGTCCTGCCTCTCTTCGAGAGCACCCCGGAGGATTTCGCTACTATGGGTTGCGACAATCGTGGCTGTTTCAAGGGATGAACCATACCTTCCGATTAGGCGCCCTAGTTCTCGCGCCTGTGGTGGGTGTAAGCACATCTCGGGTTCGTCGATCAGACACACAGGATGCTTCCGGAGCAGAAGTGCGACCGCGATTGTGACGAAAGATTTCAGTCCATCACCCTCGTCTTCGATTGGTCGATGCTTCTCCATCTTTGTTGGGGAACGGCGGTCTTTTTCGTCGGGCAGTCCGTTGTCCTTTACACGTATCTGGACGACGTTCCCTTGGGTGGGGTCCAGCCAAACTCCTTTCTTGAAAGCCCTGAGGCATTCTCCCGAAAGAGCCTCCTGAGCCTCGTCGTTGAGGCTGAGGGCGTGGAGCTCGTGCTGTATAGGCGAACGTAGCAAATCTATCGTGTTGGTCTTGTTCATCGAAGCCAATCGGCGCTCAAGGTATAAGTTGGCCATCAACAGTCTCATGAAGCGCCGCAGGAACTCGTCCCCCTCACTAATAATCCGCGCATCGGTTTTGTTGCTGTAATCCTCGTACCACTGCTGTATCTGGTTAAAAGTGAAATCGGGCTGTACCTGCTCTCCGCTCCCCCAATAGGGTGTCAAGGGACGAAATCGTTTGGCGCCACCAGTGCCGATCCCTTCTAAATAGCCTTCAACAGCAAGAGACTCCAACAAGGGTTCAAGCTCAGGCTTGCCCAAACGTACAGCCTTGGCAACCACAGGGTCGCGAGGCTGCCCGCTCATCCTGTAACTTAGATCACGCAACAGCTGGGTCTTGCCAGAGGAATTTGGACCGACGAGGAGCGTCAACCCTGAGCAGCGCATTTTCCCCATGCCTGGCAGCATGACTTCAGTCAGTGGCTTGAAATCTGTAAGACTCTTCGCGTTGTTCATTCAAGAAATCACCAAATGACGTCCTGTTCGAGCGTCTTCATGGGCAAAACTAAATCCTTACAGCACCAGGTTGATGAGCTTGCCCGGCACGTAGATTACTTTCGTGGGCGCGCGACCGCCGGTGTGCTGGCGGACGCGCTCGCTAGACAGGGCTAGCTCCCGCGCCCGCTCCTGCGTGATGTCGGGGGCGACAGCGAGCTTGTCCCGCACCCGTCCGTTGACCTGCACTACCAGCGTGACCTGAGCCTCGATGGTGAGGGCGGGGTCGAAGCTGGGCCAGGGCTTGGTGTGGATGCTGTAGGGCCGGCCCCGCAGGCTCCATAGCTCCTCGGCGATGTGGGGGGCGAGGGGCGCCAGCAGCAGCAGCAGCCGGTCGAAGGCAGCCTGCCACTGGGGCGTGCCCGCGGGCACATCGCCCAGGGCGTTGGCCATCTCCATCAGGGCGGCGATGGCGGTGTTGAAGCGGAACGTCTGCAGGTCTTCCGTCACCCGCTGGGTGGTCTTGTGGAGCAGCCGCACCAGTCCCGCCTCTCGGGCGGGATCGGGCTGCGGCGCGGAGGCCGCGGATGCCGCCTCGTACAGGTCCCAGACCCGCTCCAGGAAACGAGGCATCCCCCTGATGGCGGCGTCCGACCAGTCGCCGCCCTGGTCCCAGGGCCCCACGAACATCAGATAGAGGCGCACCGCGTCGGCGCCGTAGAGGGCGACGAAGTCGTCGGGGTTGACCACGTTCCCCCGCGACTTGCTCATCTTGGCGCCGTCCTTGGTGATGGTGCCCTGGTTGAAGAGCTTCAAATAGGGCTCGGGTCCCTCCACGATCCCCAGGTCGCGCAGCGCCTTGTGGAAGAAGCGGGCGTAGAGCAGGTGCATCACGGCGTGCTCGGCGCCGCCGGTGTAGAGGTCCACGGGCATCCAATAGCGGTAGCGCGCGGGGTCGAAGGGCCCCTGGTCGTAGCCGGGGCTGGTGTAGCGCAGGTGGTACCAGCTGGAGTCCACGAAGGTGTCCATGGTGTCGGTCTCGCGCTGGGCGGGACGCTCGCACCGGGGACAGGCGATATTCACGAACCCCCGGTGGAGCTTCAAGGGCGACTCGCCCGTGGGGCGGAAGTCCACGTCGTCGGGCAGCAGGACCGGGAGCTGGTCCTCGGGCACGCCGACCGGCCCGCAGTGGGGGCAGTGGACGATGGGGATGGGGGCGCCCCAGTAGCGCTGGCGGCTGATGAGCCAGTCGCGGATGCGGTAGCTGACGGTGCGTCGCCCCCAGCCCTGCTCCTCGATGCGCCGGGCGATGCGTTGGGCGCCCTCCTCGCTGGACAGGCCATCGAACTGGCCCGAGTTCACCATGGCGCCGGGCTCGACGTAGGCCTGTTGCAGGGGCTGGCCAGCCCAGTTGGGGGGCGCGATGACGGTCTTGATGGGCAGGCCGTGCCTCTTGGCGAAGGCGAAGTCGCGCTCGTCGTGAGCAGGCACGCCCATCACGGCGCCGGTGCCGTAGCTGAGGAGCACGTAATCGGCGATCCAGATGGGCACCCGCTCGCCGCTGAGGCGGTTCAGCGCCTGGGCGCCGGTGAAGACGCCGCTCTTCTCCCTCTCGGTCGAGAGGCGCTCGATCTCCGTCTCCCGGCGCGCCTCCTCCACGTAGCGCTCCACCGCTGCCCGCCGGTCGGGCGACGTCAGCTTGGCGACCAGGGGGTGCTCCGGCGCCAGCACCATGAAGGTGACGCCGAAGATGGTGTCGGGGCGCGTCGTGAAGACCCTGATCTCCTTCTCGGGCAGCCCGTGCTGGGAGATGTCGAAGGCCACCTCCACGCCCTCGCTGCGCCCGATCCAGTTGGCCTGCATCGTCAGGATTTTCTCGGGCCAATCCAGGTGGGAGGTGTCCAGGAGCTCATCGGCGTAGCGGGTGATGCGCAGGAACCATTGCTCCAGGTCCTTGTGGGTGACGGGGGTCTCGCAGCGCTCGCAGGCGCCGCCGACCACCTGCTCGTTGGCCAGGGTCGTCTGGCAGGAGGGACACCAGTTGGCGGGGGCCAGGGCGCGGTAGGCGAGGCCCGCCTCGAACAGCTTCAAGAAGAACCACTGGTTCCAGCGGTAGTAGGCGGGGTCGCAGGTCACCACCTCGCGGCGCCAGTCGTAGCTGGCGCCAAGGGTGCGGAGCTGGCCGCGCATGCGCTCGATGTTCTGGTAGGTCCACTCCTTGGGGTGGATGCCGCGCTTGATGGCGGCGTTCTCGGCGGGGAGGCCGAAGGCGTCGAAGCCGATGGGGTGCAGCACCTTGTGGCCCTGCATGCGCATAAAACGGGCCTGGGTGTCCGAGGGCGCCATGGCGTACCAGTGCCCGATGTGCAGGTCGCCGGAGGTATAGGGGAACATGGTGAGAGCGAAGAACTTGGGCCGCCCGTCGGCGGCCTCGTCCACCTCGTACAGGCGGTCCTGGGCCCAACGGGCCTGCCACTTGGCGGCGATCTCCTGCGGGTTGTACCTGCGGGCCATCTACCGCTCCTTCCTCCGCTCTGCCTCACCCGCCCTGGCGCAAAGTGTCATTCTGAGTCCCGACAAGTCGGGAAGAAGAATCCGTAACCGGTGCCTCGATCCGGCAAAAGGGCCAGGAAACGGACTCTTCGCTGTGCTCAGAGTGACAGGGATAAGCAGCCTCTTGAGAGTTTTTCGTGCACGCCGCCTCACCCTTGGCCCTGGATCAGCCCCTTGAGCTGGTTCGGCGTGTGTCCCTCGAGCTGATACTCCACGTTGTGGGCGATGACCGCCAGACCCCCCAGGTGGGGTTGGCCCTGCGCCCAACGATAGAGCGCGTCGATGATGCCCAGTTTCCGCGCGGTGACGGCGATGATGGGCTCAGGGTCGTCGGGCGGCGGCAGGCTCAGGGAGATGTCGAGGTCGTCGGAGAGGAGCTCCGTCACCTCGAACGCGAAGTCCTTGGACACTCGTAGCTGGAACCTGTCCATGTGTTCTCCTCAGCTCTCTACGGCAAGGCGCCCCTCCGTCCTAGAGGGACGGAGGGGCGCTCCGCGGTACCACCCTGATTGTCCTTCCCTTGGGGGAGGACCACTCTAGCGCGCTAACGGGCGTACCCGGCCCCGGTTACTTCCCTTCGCCGGGGCGACTCCCAGGCGAGTTCGGCCTCTCCGTGTCCGCTGCCTCGCACCATACGCAGCTCGCTGGGGGCGGAGGTGGGCCTACTGCTCCTGTTCGGCGTCGAATGTTGCCATTATAGGCGGCCCTCCCGGCGGGGACAAGGGTCGCGTCGGGGGAGAGTGACCTACTCTACGCTGGGCGGCTCGCAAGAGCCGCCGGGCGGATACCACATCCGGTACATGACGCGCACATCGGGCCTTAGCAAGTGGGCGCAATCCAGCAGGTTGAGCCAAGCCCCTGCTGCCATTCCCCAGTAAAGCTCGGTCTCGGTGTTGCTCCCGGCGCCCGTGAAGAGGCGTAGTGGTCTGCCCTGGAGGATGACGGAGCCCCCAGGGAACACCAGCGTTTGAAACCGGGTGTTGCGGACCGCATATCCGGTGAGGTCGAAGCGCCCTGAGGGCGCGAAGCGCGGGTCTAGCTCCAGCTGAACAAACTCATTGTTAGGGTTCTGGTCATCTTTCCATCCCATCCAGCGGAGCACGGTGATCGCGACGGGCGAGGCATCGCTGGAGGTGGGGTTCGGCGGGAGGCGTGCCTCCCGGTAGACGGCGGGCGCCTCGCCGTCCTTCCACAGCCAAAGGCTCAAGGCGCCTTCGGGATGCTGGCTCCAGGGATCCGTCGCGGTATCCTCCCACCCATAAGGGTCGACCAGGGTAGTGCGCCCGCTAGCGGTGTTCACCCAGCGCCGGACTGCGAAATGCAGGTGGGGCGCCTCGCTGCAGCCCGTGTTCCCGGAGAGCCCTAGTTGCTGGCCCGCGCTCACGCGGTCTCCGACCTGGACGTCCAGGCGGCTGAGGTGGGAGTAAACGGTGCTGAAGCGTTCGCCCTGGACGGCGTCGTGGAGGACCTCAACCGCGAGCTGGTCGGTGACGGTCCGCCTCAGGGGAGGACAGTCCAGGGGAGAGAGCGGCCCTGCGTGGACGACCTCGCCCGCGGCGGCCGCCAAGAGCGGCGTGCCTGTGGGCGTGAGCCAGTCGTAGCCTCCATGGCCGTCAAGCCCCCAGGTTCTCTCGCCCCACCAGGTGAGTTGGTAGCCGTTGGTGTCGGTGAACTCGAAGGGCAGTTCGTGGTCGAAGAAATTTCCCAGGGGGAACTCACCGGCAAATGGCTTCTGGAGGATCGGCAGCGTCTGGTTCCGTGGCCCCGGCCGAGGCCGGACCGCTTGCATTGGGTCCGAGGTGGTTGGTACGAGGGTTGGTGTGGGTGTCCGAGTAGGCGAGGGAGAGGGGGTGGGTCTAGGTGTGGGAGTCGGTGTGCGTGTGGGGGTGAGCGTCGGCGTGCGCGTCGGCGTGGGAGTTGGTGTGCGCGTGGGAGTAGGCGGCCTGGTGGGGGTCGGTGATGGAATCGGCGTGCGTGTAAGGGTCGGCGTCGGCGTGCGTGTGGGTGCTGGTGTTGGGGTAGGCGTGGGCGTAGGCGTCGGTGATGGAGTCGCGGTCAGCGCCGGCGTGGGCGCGGGAGAAGCCGTCGGCGTGGGCACCGGCGCTGGTGGAGCCGTTGCGGATGGTATGGGCGACGGTCTGCTCGAAGGCGTAACGGTCGGGGCTGCTTGGAGCGTGGCCAGGGCTGCTGCCACCCGACTTTCGACTGTCGCCTGGATGCTGGCCTCGCTCGATAGGCAGGCGATGGCCAGGAGGGGGACGAGCCCTAGTACCAGTTTGGTTTGGCAGCCGATGCGTCGCAAAGTTAGGGCAAGCCCTTTCGCTATAGTCGCCGCCAGGAGGGCCTGACACCCTTCGAGTCGCCCAATTCTAATCTAAGGGGCGAGCGAAGGGTCGGGGAAGCGTGGCGGCCGCCATCCTGGGGTGGAGGTTGGGGTACAATTGTTCACGCTTTGTCTGGCCTGGCTCCAGATCGTCTTGCCTTGCAGGGTACTAAAGGAGGTGCTACATGGCCGAAGGGCGCATTGGCTACGAGAAGCGGGACCACGTGGGGCTCATCACCATCAGCAAGCCGGAGACCCTTAACTCCGTGACGGTGGCGATGCTGGGGCTCCTGGGTGAGGCCGTGGCGGAGGTGCGCCGGGACGACGACGTCCGCTGCGTCGTCTTGACGGGTGAGGGGCGCGGTTTTTGCTCCGGCACCGACCTCTCCGGCGGCCGCGCGCAGACGGGCGGCCAGGAGCGGGCCTTGAAACAAGCGGCGCTCGACGCCAGCCTCTCCCGGCGTCGCACCAGTTGGTCCTTCACCGATCTGCCCAAGCCCACCATCGCCGCCGTGAACGGCCCCGCCGTGGGCATGGGGGCCGAGTTCGCCTTGATGTGCGACATTCGCCTGGCCTCCGAAAAGGCGCGGCTAGGCTGGGTCTTCATCGATCGCAACCTGGTGCCCGACACCTCGGCGGGCACCTTCCTGCTGCCCCGGGTGGTGGGGCTGGCGCGCGCCGCCGAGCTGCTCTTCACCGGGCGCATAGTGGACGCCCAGGAGGCCGAGCGCCTCGGTCTGGTGAACCGCGTGGTGCCCCACGACCAGCTCATGGAGGAGACCTGGGCGCTGGCGCGGAGCCTCGCGGCCAAGCCGCCCCTGGCCGCCCGCTGGATCAAGGAGTTGCTCTACCGGGGGCTGGAGCGCGACATTGAGAGCCACGGCATCGCCTCTGGCCAGCTCCTCAATCTGCTGCTCCAATCGGAGGACCACAGGGAGAGCGTGGCGGCCTTCCTCGAGAAGCGGGCCCCGGTGTGGAAGGGCCAGTAGCGCCGCGGAAGCATCATGCTGCCTTGGGCCCCGAGCGGGGCTGAGGTTTGGGCGGCCGCAGCACAGCCCAGACTACCACCGCCAGGGCCCCCAGAGCCGCGAAGAGCCAGATGGCGGCGCTATAGCTCTGGGTGCGGTCGAAGATAAAGCCTACGAGCACGGGCATGATCACCATGCCCCAGGTGAAGATTAGTCCCATCGTCCCCCGGATGGTGGCGAAGTTGCGTCGCCCGAAGAAGTCGCCCAGGGTCGCCCAGTTGAGCACCGTTATACCTTCTCCCACCGCCATGACCACCACGAAGAGCCAGAGCTGCCAGGTTTCCTGAGCGTACTGCAGGATCACCATGGCGGCCGCCACGGTCCCCATGCCCAGGGCGATGAGGCTGGGCTTGTACCAGCGGTCGCCCAGCCACCCGAAGAGCAGCCGTAAGGGGATGCCTAGAAAGGCCAGGGCTGCCAGCAGAAAGGCCGCCGAGCCCTGGTCCTGTCCCTTCCACACCATGATGGGTATAAAGTGGACGATGAGAGCGCCGAATACTCCGATGCGCAGCATGGTGGCTAGGGCGAGGACCCAGAATGCCGTGGTCCGCAAGGCGGCCGCGAGGGTGAAATCTGCCTCCTGCTGCTCTGCGGTCCCCTTGGCTAGGCCGCCGTCGCCGTCCGGTCGCAGCCCCATGGACTCCGGTGAGCTGCGGACGAGGAGGGAGGCGGGCAGCGCCACGGCGGCCACGGCACCGCCCGCGATGACGGCCGTGGTGCGCCAGCCCACCTCGCGCACCAGCAGCGATAGGACGGGAGTCACGACCGACCCGCCGACGCCGAAGGCGGCGGTCACCAGTGCCAACGCCATGCCACGCCGCCGCACGAACCACTTCGTCGCTGCCGCCATGGTGGCGGAGCCGAAGCTCATGTTGAAGGCCAGGGAGATGACCAGCAGGTAGACCAGCACGAAGCCGAGGAAGCTGTTGGTCTGGCTGAGCAGCACGTAGCCCACCGCCACCACCGCCGCCCCCGCGAAGAGCATTACCCGTGCCCCTAGGCGGTCGATGAGGTAGCCGGCCAGAGGCCCTTCGAAGGCTCCCTCGGCGCGGGAGAGGGAGAAGACCAGGGCCGTGGCCGCGCTGCTGAGGTGCAGGTCCTCCTTTAACGGCAGGAAAAAGACGCTGAAGCCGTAGAAGTGGACGCCGCCGCCCAGGGCGTTGATTACGGCGCACCCGGCAACCACCCACCAGCCGTAGAAGACGCCCGCGGGACGTCGGTTAGGGGTCTTGGGCTGCATCCGCTCCTGCTATCTCAGCCTGCCGAGCGGCGGACCGGCATAGCCTAGGCACCGCTGCCTCCGACCCGCTCGGGCTCTATGACCAGGATCAGGCGCACCTCGCCGGGCCGGTGGCTGTAGGCGTGCCCGACGTATTTCTGGGAGAGCCTGTCGATGTGCTCGCGGGCGCCCTGCGCCCTTACCTCCACCACCCGGCCGCGAATCAAGAGCGTCGCATACTGGTTCTCGGGATCGGTGAGGGAGAGCGCGACACGGGCGTCGCGCCGCACGTTGCGGGACTTGATCCGCCCCTCCGCCGTATTGACCAGGACATTGGTGCCATCGGTATCCACCCAGAGCGGCGAGACCTGGGGCGAGCCGTCTTTCATCAGTGTGGCCAGGTGTGCCAAGACTGGTTTCTCGAGCAGGGCGCGGGCCCTGGCGGAGAGGGCGGTCGGCATGAGGCTCCTTTCCGTATTGGCGGAGGCGTGCGCGGGCCCTTTCGGACGCGCTCAGCCGGGCCCGGGCGGCGCGTCTGCTAGTATAGCGGAAAAGGGCCGCATCATCCTGGACTGGGGCGGACCAGGAGGCCCTCGGCTGGCCGGGGCGAAGAGAGGGAGGCAGAGGGGCCTTCCCTCTGCCGGGGCCTCACGTCGGGAGGGCAGCGGTTGCCTCAAGGCGCTGATATGACCTCAACGCGGGACCTGCGGGTGCTGGTCGTGGCCGATGATCGCCTGGCCCGGGCGGGGTTGGTCGCCCTTCTGGCCGAGCCACCGGGGTGCGTTGTAGTGGGCCAGGTCGGCCTGGAGGCCGACCTGGCGCTGGCGTTGGAGACCTACCGCCCCGAGGTGGTGTTGTGGGACCTGGGTTGGGACCCCACCGTGGCCCTGGAGAGGCTGGCCGAGCTAGGGCGGGGCAGCCTGCCCGTGGTCGCCCTGGTGCCCCACGAAAGCTACGTCGCTGAGGCGTGGACAGCCGGCGCGCGGGGCTTGTTGCTTCGGGAGTCAGACGCGGCGAGTCTGATAGCGGCTTTGCAGGCTATCGCCCAGGGGCTCGCCGTCCTGGATCCGGTGCTGGCCGCCGCCGCGTTGCCAGATAGGGCGCCCGCGCCGGCGCAGCCGCTGGCGGAGCTGACGCCCCGGGAGTTGGAAGTGCTGCGACTGCTGGGAGAGGGGCTGCCCAACAAGGCCATCGCGCAGCGGCTCGGCATTAGCGACCACACCGTGAAGTTCCACGTCAATGCCCTCCTGAACAAGCTGGGCGCCCAGAGCCGCACGGACGCCGTCGTCCGCGCCACCCGCCTGGGCCTGCTCCTCCTTTAACCTGGCCCTTTCTCCAGGGGTCAGCCTGTTCAAACGGCCTATGCAGGGCGCTCCCTCCATCGCTAAGGTGGAGATGGGAAAGCTATCTCTAGTCTGGGACCGGCAACCACTGCTGCCGGAGAGGGAGGCGAACCATGGCACAAGGGCTGGCTGAGTTCTCGGACGCCCTGGCCGCTACGGTCGCCGCGGCGGGCCCGATCGTAGCCCGGGTGGAAGCGCGGGCCCGGCTGCCCGCCAGCGGCATCATCTGGTCGCCCGAGGGGGTCATCGTCACCGCCCATCATGTCCTGGAGCGGGACGAGGAGCTGAGCGTGGGCCTGCCCGACGGGCGAACCGTCCCCGCGGCCCTGGTCGGTCGTGATCCCAGCACGGACCTGGCGGTGGTGCGCGCTCAGGCCACTGGCCTAACGCCCGCGACCTGGGCCCCGGCTGAGACGTTGCGAGTCGGGCAGCTGGTGCTGGCTGTCGGTAGGCCGGGCCGGAGTGTGGCGGCTACCCTGGGCATCGTCAGCGCCCTGGGCGAAGGCTGGCGCACCCCGGCGGGCGGCCGCCTGGACCGCTACCTGCAGACCGACGTGGTGATGTATCCGGGGTTCTCCGGCGGCCCGCTGGTGGAGGCCCGGGGGCAGGTCATAGGGCTGAGCACCTCGGCCTTGCTGCGCGGTGTTTCGGTGGCGGTGCCGACGGCTACCGTACGCCGGGTGGTGGAGGCCATACTGGCCCACGGCCGGGTGCGACGGGGCTATCTGGGCATAGGCGCCCAAGGCGTGCGCCTGCCCGCGCCCCTGGCGCAGCAGCTCGGTCAGGAGACGGGCTTGATGCTGGTCTCGATCGAGGCGGCGGGGCCCGCCGAGCGGGGCGGGCTGCTCTTGGGGGATATCCTCGTGAGCGTGGGTGGCAAGCCGGTGCGCCACCTGGACGACCTGCTCTCTGCTTTGAGCAGCGAGCCTATAGGGGCCGAGACGCGGGCCCGCATCGTGCGGGGTGGCGAGAGCAAGGAACTGGTGCTGGTTATCGGCGAGCGCTCTTAGGAAGTCGCATGGGCGGCGTCTGGCAGCGGCCTAGCGGTAGTCAGGAGGTTCAGGCCGTGGAACCAACCCCAAAGGGCACCTATGGCCGGGGGTTGCCAAAGGTGCTGCTCCCGATTTTCAAAGTCATGATGGGGCTCAGCGTGGCGACGTTTGGCCTGTATGGCAAACGCGGGCGGGTCATGGGCCGCCCGCTGCTGCGCCTCACGACCGTGGGGGTCCGGTCTGGTAAGCGTCGCCGCACCGTGCTGGGCTGGTTCCCCGGTGACGATAACACCTGGACGCTCGTCGGGTCGGGTGCGGGGTCAGCCCGGCACCCGGCGTGGTGCATCAACCTGGTGAGGCATCCGGACCAGGTGTGGATCGAGGCGGGTGGCCGCAAGCTGAAGGTCACGCCTCGGTTGCTGCAGGGCGCCGAGCGCGAGGAGGCCTGGAAGAGCGTCGTCAGCCTGTCGCCGGGCTACGGCAACTACCAGAAGGCTACCGACCGCGAGATACCCGTGATCCGCCTGCGAGCGGAGGAGTAGCGGCCAGCCGGGGCGTTGGGGGCAGCCCGCTCCGTCCCGCGCCCGCGGGCGCTAGGGTCGGTCGCTGGCTAGGACGCCGCCGATCGCCCAACTGTCCCGCGGCACGTCCTGGAAGACCACCCAGGTCTGCTCAGGGGTGGTCAGGGCGATGCGCACCACGGCCTCGGTGATCGCCTTGGCCAGCTCTGCCTTCTGCTGCTTGGTACGCCCGGCGTACATCTGGATTGTGACCACAGGCATGGCTCACCTCCTGGTGTCGGGTGCTGCGCCTAGAGGCGCGGGTTATTTTTGGCTGTTGCCGTCACTGTATTGGTAGAAGCCCCGGCCGCGCTTGCGGCCCAGCCAGCCGGCCAGCACCATGCGCTTGAGGATGGGCGGAGGCTCGAAGCGCGGCTCCCCGAACTCCTCGTAAAGGCTCAGGGCGATGAAGTAGGTGGTATCCAGACCCACCAGGTCAGTCAACCGCAGGGGACCCATGGGGTGGTTGCAGCCCAGCACCATGCCGTTATCGATATCTTCGGCGCTGGCCAGGCCCCGCTCGTACTCCCGGATGGCGTCCAGCAGATAGGGCACCAGCAGCCGGTTCACCACAAACCCGGGGGTGTCTTTGGCCAGGACCACGACCTTGCCCAGGGACTCGCAGAAGCTCTTGGCCTGGGCCACGGAGTCTTCGCTGGAGGCTATGCCGCGCACCACCTCCACCAGCTTCATCACCGGCACGGGGTTGAAGAAGTGGGTGCCTATCACCCGGTCGGGCCGCTGGGTGCAAGAGGCGAGCTGGGTGACGCTGAGGGAGGAGGTGTTGCTGGCCAGGAGCGCCTCCTTCTTGCAGGCCTTGTCCAGGGCGCGGAACACATTCTCTTTGGCCGCCAGGTTCTCCGTCACGGCTTCAATGACTATGTCGCAGTCCTGGAATAGGGCCAGGTCCGTGGTCGGCCGCAGGAGGGCCAGGGCATGGTCTCGCTGCTCTCCAGTCATCTTGCCCCGCTCCACGGCGCGGGCCAGGGAGCGCTCGATGTTCGAGCGTCCCTTTTGCAGCAACGCCTGGTCCACCTCGCCCACGGTGGTGGCGTAGCCGGCCAGCATCGATACCTCGGCGATGCCAGAGCCCATGAGGCCCAAGCCCATCACGCCCACCTTTTTCACTCTCTATCTCCTTTTCTCTAATCCGGATGCCAATCCGGATGCCGCCGCGGCGCTAGTGCCCCTTGAAAAGCGGCTTGCGCTTCTCGGTGAAGGCCCGCGGCCCTTCCTGGCAGTCCTCGGTGTAGCGGAGGCCCTCGAACAGCATCTGTTCCAGTCGCAGACCCTGCTCCAGGGGCTGGTCCAGCCCCCGCAGCATCGCCTCCTTGGCGGCGCGTACACCCAGGGGCCCTAGCTGGCAGATCTCGGCGGCCCAGGCCGCGGCCGTCTCCATCAGCTTCTCCCGTGGCACGACAGCGTTGATGAGGCCCAGGCGCAGGGCCTCCTGGGCATCGATGCTGCGGCCCATCAGGATCATCTCGGCGGCCCGGGCGTAGGGTATCATCCGGGGCAGCCGTTGGGTGGCGCCCCAGCCCGGTATCAGGCTCCACTTGACCTCTGGCTGGCCGAAGGTAGCGCCCTCGGCCGCCAGGCGCAGGTCGCAAGCCAGCACCAGCTCCAGGCCCCCTCCCAGGGCGAGGCCATTGACCGCGGCGATCAGGGGCTTGAACAGCTCCATGCCCCGCAGGACCGTCGGCGGCGCCCGGTAGGGCACGGTGGCCTTGGGGTCTAGCATGACGGGGATGGTGGCGGTGAGGTCGGCCCCGGCGCAGAAGGCGCGGTCGCCCGCGCCTGTAATAACTCCCACCCAGAGCTCGGGGTCGTCGCGGAGCTCCACCAGGGCCTGGTGGAGTTCCTGCAGGGTCTCGGGGTCCAGGGAGTTCAGGGCCTTGGGCCGGTTGAGGGTGATGGTGGCGATGCGGCCCTGGCGCTCGAAGGTTAGTGCCATGTTGGCTCCTTCGCGAGTATAACCTTGGCTGTTTGCTGGCGCGCAGGTATCTCGCGCCCTGGCTACGTCTCTTGGCTGGGAGCGCTAGCTAGATAACGGTGGGCAGCGAGCCCTTCCGCCTTTGGCTAGACGAAATTCGGCGCTATTATATGGGCTGGCCTCCTCGCGCGCAACCGTCTGCTACCGCCCCGAGGCCAGCCGCTGGCCCAGGTAAGCGGGCAGGCCGGCCAGGCGCATCTTGTCCTGGGTGCGACGGAAATCGTAGCTGACCCGCCGCTGGACCCAGGTGCCGCTGGCTGTGTCCAGGCCCTCGGTGTCCAGGAGCGCATAGGCGGCGCGCGGGTCTCCGTCGCGCGGCTGGCCCACGCTGCCGGGGTTGAGGATGAGCCGGCCGGGGGCCAGGGTCACCACCTCACCTGGCTCCAGCAGCCTGGCCTGGATGGCAGGAGGCGAGTCGCCCTGGGGCGCCTCGGGGAAGGCGAAGAGCAGCGGCACGTGGGAATGGCCTACCAGGCAGTAGGCGGTGTTAAACGCGCTCAGGTTGGCCTGGGCCACCGCCGTGGAGAGCAGGTACTCCCAAATAGGCTGGCGGGGGCTGCCGTGGGCCAGGGTGAAGGTGGCAGAGGCCTCGACCTTGGCGGGGAGCTCTTTCAGGAACCGGCGTTGCTGCTCGGAGAGCCGCTGGGCCGTCCAGCGGGCGGCCGCGGCGGCATACGGGTTGAACTCAGAGGTGTCGATCACC
>Ga0082335_1002151_pt1 | contig 37882 bp, 31 predicted proteins | sample Subgrocontami58m_FD_72375 | JGI IMG/M metagenome (GOLD analysis project Ga0082335, IMG submission 72375) | Subsurface groundwater microbial communities from S. Glens Falls, New York, USA - GMW37 contaminated, 5.8 m (SPADES assembly) (version 2) ...
TTAGTGATTACGGAAATGTTGCACTAGTTAATAAACAGATTCGTTTTTTTCTGGAACTACATGGTATTGAACAGCATATAAGTAATGCAGTTGAAATCTGTTTAACTGAAGCTCTTAATAATGTAATCAAACATTCATATAATAATGATAATACAAAGCCAATAGATCTTATAGTTAAAAAAGATTCCAATTATTTTGAGATCATCATTATTGATAAAGGATTGCCCCGAGAAAATTTAACTGTATCAAGACTCGATTTTGATCCGCAAGATATTAACAATTTGCCGGAAAGCGGGATGGGTCTTTATATAATCGAACAACTAATGGATGAGATGAAATATTTCACAAAAGATGGGAAAAATTATTTCTCTTTAAAGAAGTTGCTCATTTAATAAATTAACGGCACATACATCGGAAAGATTTTGCGCTATTTTATATTTCTATTTTTAATCATATCCGCCTCTCTGTTCGCTCAAGATTCAACACGTAGTCAAGCTTTGAAAGAAAATACTCCACGTACTTATCCTATCATCAAAGCAAAATATCCTTCTTACTCATTAATAGCCGGCTATCTTTTAGTAACCGAGGCCAATCGTAACGATCCCTTTGCACAGCATGAATTAGGATTGCGTTATTTATTAGGTAACGGATTTCCTGCCGATACAGTTAAAGCAATTTATTGGATCCGCAAAGCGGTTGATCAAAATCTTCCATCCGCAAAATTTAATTATGGTATAATGCTGTATAATGGAATAGGTGTGCCATGGAATCCATTTGAAGCTTTTCAAAATTTTAAGAGTGCCGCTTCTGCTGGATTACCTGAGGCGCAATTTGCTGCCGGATTAATCTATACAGATAATCTAACTATAAATAAAAATTTAAATACAGCTTACAAATATTTTAGACTCTCAGCAGAAGCCAATTACCTTCCAGCGAAGCAAGCAATACAACAATTACTGAAAAGCGGTTTTACTCCCGTCATTGATTCTGTTTCAAGTTCTAACGAAAAACAGTCTATAAGAATTGATGAAATGGCATCAGTTATGGACCCTAATTGGGATTTAGATTTTTATGATTTCGATGAACAAAAAGGAAAAGATAAAAAGGAAGATCTCATCTCAAAGGTTCTTAAGAAAAAACCTTTCGAACTAAAAAGGTTTTTAGGACTAGATGAACTGCCACAAGAATCTATGCCTAAAGATTCAAGCGCAGTAAGTCTATTAAAATTTGCAGCTGAAAGTGGCAGTCCCGAAGCCTTAATGCTTATCGGCAAAGGATATGAAAGTGGAACTGTGTTTGAAAAAGATTTAACGCTTGCTGCAGTAAATTATTTACGGGCTTATAGACTTGGTTCGATGAAAGCTGGAGAGTATTTATTTACAATGATTCAATCAAAAGAATTGTTCAACACATTAAAAGAAAAAATAAATCGCGGTGATCCAAACGCAATGTATGCATGGGCAGGTATTTCTGCTCTTGGGTTCGATAACCAAATGTCAAATCAACAAGCACTTGATTTTCTTAAGAAAGCCGTTGAGAAAAAACATGTTTCATCAATAATTGAACTTGGTCTATTATATTCAACAGGGAAATTGGTTGAAAAAGATAGAGAAAAAGCTATTCAGTATTGGGAAACAGCGAAAGCATTCGGAAGTAAAGAAGCTTCAATTAGAATTATTATGAGTAACTTATTTGATTCAACTGTTATTAAAAATTATACCGATGATATAACAGTCTTGCATAGTATCGCAAGTGAAGGATCTATTCTGGCACAAACTGCGCTAGCTTTATGTTATGAAAAGGGAGTCGGTGTTAAAGAAAATAAAGCAGCAGCCATTAGATATTACCGACACGCTGCGCAGAGAGGAAGTGAAACAGCTTACAACTCACTGAAAAGAATGTATGATGAATTAAGACCTGATGATGAAGAGTTTAAGATTTATCTTCAGAATGATTAGCTTTCAAGACTACAAAGGTTAAATCATCATTCTGATTTGCAGCCCCGCGAAAATTAGTAACAGCATTTAATAACGCATTCTTTATATCTTCCGCAGATTTTTCACAATTATTTTTAATAATCCGTTTAATATTCTCGTCGCCGAATTGCTCTCTGAGAATATTCATCGCTTCATTTACCCCATCTGTATAGAAAAAGATAATATCTTTCTCTTCCGACTGAAATGAAAATTCTTCTAATGTTTTTTCGAAAACGCCTTTATCGTTCAAACCAATGCCAATACCGTTGGGGCAAACAACTTCAAATTCTCTTTTTTCACTTTTGTACCACAAAGCAGGCGGATGGCCGGCACGTGCAAAATTTATCTTGCCCTCTTTTTCAATTGAAGCAATTGATAGTGTAAGAAAATATTCTCTCCGTAATGATTTAGAGAAATATTTTTTGATATTTATTATCAGGCTCCTAACATCTGAAATGCTATCTAGCAATAAATAAATGATGGACTGAACACGTACCATGTAAAGAGCCGCAGCCATTCCCTTACCTGAAATATCTCCAACAACAATATAGTACTGTCCATTCGATTCAATAACATCGAAGTAATCTCCGCCAACTTCACGGGCAGGTTCGTAGTAAGAAGCGATCTGGTAATTGAAAATGGTTGAAGAATGTTTTGGTATTAAATCAAATTGAATCTTACGGGCAACATCAAGTTCGTTTTTAGCAGAGAGTTTATCCGCAAGTTCAAAAGCTATAAGTAGATTAAAAATTAAAAAAGAAAGAATCAAATACGCAGGCGACGGTTGTGAATATCCGACAATAAAAAAAAGTAAAGCAGCTAAGTAAAATATTCTTCGTGCCGGTGTGAGTTTTAATAAAAAAGCATTAAATAAACTTCTTACTAAAATAAAACCTCGGATAATTTTATTTTTTGATGGATCAGGTTTTGGTATATCCTTTGCAAAGAATTCATAAACTTCTCCGGCATCGCGTTTAATTAAGCGGTTGATCTCATCTGCACTTAGATCACTTGTGTAGAGATCGAATAATCTTTTTATTGGATTTGATTTGGGCAATGAATTTATCTTGATTTTTCTACATTATTAGACGATTTCAACATTATTTAGTTATACTTAAATTAACATAGTTGAGTACATTTTACGTTTTTGAATATCAAGGCTCAATTGCCTATTTTTGAATCGCGATTATTAATTACAAAATTATTTATCATTAGAAAGCGTTATAATGATTTGGAAAATAGTTCTTTTTATCCTGATGTGCTTTGTAATAATTACCGGAATTTCATTCCCAATAGTTGAACACCCACAAGGCTGGATGCAATTTCCTATAATACCTGGTCTCGGAGAAAAAGCAAAAATAATTTTCTTTCATGTACCTACAGCATGGCTTTCTGTGCTGGCATTTTTAATGGCTATGGTTTACAGCATTAGGTATCTCAGAAAGAAAAATTTAGATGACGATGCAAAATCTGCAGCATCATTGCAAATCGGAATGGTGTTTTGTGTACTTGCAACTGTTACAGGATCTATTTGGGCTAAATTTAATTGGGGAACATTTTGGAATTGGGATCCCCGGGAAACTAGCATTTTCATCCTCCTATTAATTTATGGTTCGCTTTTTGCTCTTCGTTCAGCTATTGAGAACGAAGATAAACGTGCGCGTCTCTCAGCGGTATATTCAATAATTGCATTTTTAACTGTACCATTTTTTATTTTCATCATGCCGAGAATTATGTTGGGTTTACATCCCGGCTCTTTGGAAATTGATCCTAATACTGGGAAAATTGTTCAGGGAACAAGTCCGGTTGTAGATTTTAAGATGAATGGTAATATGAGGTTAGTATTTTTTACATCACTAATAGCATTTACAATTCTTTATTTTTGGATGTGGAAAATCAGATCTCAGGCAATAATTATTAAAGAAAATCTTTCTAAAAAATTAATTTGAGGTAAAATTTGGAAGGCGGATTGGTAGAATTTCTAGAAAAAAATTCAATATACATTGTATTGGCTATCGTTCTTGTTGTTTGGGCAGGAATATTTTTATTCCTTCTAAATACGGACAAACGACTTAAAGCAATCGAAAAAGAATTAAAGGAGAAATAATTCAATGAAAAATAAATATATGTTCGGCGGTGCCATCATAATTGTATTTCTTGCTGTGATGATTTATTTATTTACACAAACTAATGTTCAGTACGAAAGCAGTTTTGCAAAAGTTATGCAAACCGGTAAAACTGTAAAAGCAACCGGGAGCTGGGTTAAAGAAAGAAATTATGAAATAGATAAAACCAATAATCTTTTTTCTTTTTACATGAAAGATCCTGAAGGAAACACGATGAAAGTAATTTATCATGGTGCAATTCCTAATAACTTTGAATCATCAACTAGTGTTGTTGTAACCGGTAAATATCAGGATGGAAATTTTCACGCATCTGATATTCTCACTAAATGCCCATCGAAATATCAAGATCAAGCTGGAAAAAAAGCTAGCTCGTAAGAGCAGCAGTTAGGAGATTTTATGATCGGTAACATTTTGCTCACTCTTGGTTTAGTAGCCGGAGTGTTCACGGTAATAATGTATTATCTAACCTACCGTGGTTATAAAAATACATTGTCTTTATCACGAATCGGTTTTCATACGACTGCAATTATGGTAATTGCTTCTGCTGCTTTGCTGCTTTATGCGGTATTAACTCATCAGTATCAATATAAATATATATACAATTACAGTGGAAGCGACCTTCCGACCGGATTACTGATGTCAACTTTTTACGCGGGACAAGAAGGCAGTTTCATGCTGTGGACTTTTTTCACTGCTGTTATCGGGTTGATTCTATTGGATTACACTTCCAAACGCGGAGACCTTGAACCTAGAGTAATGATGATTTTTTCTCTTGTGCTGTCATTTTTATTAATTATGGTAAGTCCGCTTCTTAAATCCCCATTCAATTTTATCTGGATGGATAATGATTTTATAGATCTGAAAAATATTAATCAAGCATTTCTATCTTTACCTGCTCTTCAAAGTTTTATTTTTACCGATACGCAAGCAAACAAACAATTTGTACAAATGGGAAAAGAACTACATGCAATTTTAGTCTCCAATAATATTTCAGTAAATGATTTTATTATTCAAGGAAAAGGATTAAATCCGCTGCTTCAAAATTTCTGGATGCAGATTCATCCGCCAATTTTATTTATCGGATTTTCAATGTCCGCAGTCCCATTTTCATTTGCACTTGCTGCAATTCTAAAAAATGAATACCGCGATTGGGTTAAACAGGCAATGCCATGGGTTCTTGCAGGCACATGTGTACTTGGATTAGCTATTATGCTTGGCGGCTACTGGGCTTACGGTGTTCTTGGCTGGGGCGGATATTGGGGATGGGATCCGGTCGAAAATTCAAGCCTTGTTCCTTGGATTATTGGTGTTGCATCAATTCATACAATTTTAGTTCAAAAGAAAACCCAGGAGAAAGGCGGCGGCGGCAGATTTGTAAAAACAAATTTGATTCTAAGTATTATGACGTTCATTCTTGTCCTTTACAGTACATTTTTAACTCGCAGCGGAATTTTAGGAGATGCATCTGTACATTCATTTGCTGAACCCGGTATGGCAGTCTATCTTTTCCTAATAATCTTCCTGGGTATATTTACTGTTATTGGTATAGGCGGAATTGTTTACAGATGGAAATTTCTAACAGAACATTTTTCATTTGAAGAAAATGTTCTTTCACGAGAGCTTGCATTATTTACCGGCTCTGTAGCGTTGATAGCCGCTGCTATCATAGTTGCTGTAGGAACATCAGCTCCTATATTCGGCACAACTGTACAAACAAGTTTCTATAATGAATTGAATCTTCCTATTGCAATCATAATCGGATTCTTGAACGGAACGAGCATTTTATTAAAGTGGAAACACACTGAAGGCAAACAGTTATGGAAGCAATCACAATTTGCCGTTATTTCCACATTTGTTTTAACATTACTGGTTATTATCATCGGCGGTGTTTATCAACTAATGCTGATCATCTTAACACTTTCTTCTTCATTTGCATTTTTTGTGAACGTGGAAATTGCTTATAAAATTTTTAAAGGAAAGAAAACACATCTTGGTGCTTATGTTGCTCACATTGGTATTTCTCTCTTCTTAATTGGTGTACTTGCTACAGCAGGTCATTCACAACAAAAGCAGGTTGATTTGGTAAAAGGTCAGCAGGTAAATGTGCTTGGTCATGAGTTAACATTTTTAGGATACGAACCTTTTGATAACGGTAAAAAATATCACATGAACATTCAAGTGAAAGATGGAAACAACGTCCGTGTTGTTTCTCCAATTATGTTCATTGCAGAATTTAACAATAGTTTGATGCGCGAGCCGGATATTTTAGTCGGCCTTACAAAAGATTTCTATGTCGCTCCGGTTAGTTATTCCGATGGCCAAGAAAATCAACAAGGTACACCGGCCACTATGAAAGGCGGAGACAAAGCTTCATTCGAAGGGAAAGAAATTACATTTAATAAATTTGTTCTTCCAAAAGATATGTCTGCAATGCAAAGTGGAGGCAAATTTAGAATTGGTGTTGATATGACAATTTCTTACAAAGGCAAAGAATATAAAGTTGAACCATATATGGAAAATGAAGGGCAAGGACCAACTTATTTTCCTGCAGAATTAAAAGATGCCGATCTTAAAATATCAATTACAGCTATGAATGCAACAGAAGCCCAGGTAGGCTTATTATTTTCTTCGATAAGTAAAGGACAAACTGCCGTGGCAGCAAAAGAAATATTAACTATTGATGCAAGTGTAAAACCATTTATCAGTTTGGTATGGATAGGTGTACTTACTATGGTTGCCGGATTTATTATAGCTTCATTCAGAAGATCGAAGGAATCGTTGGTCTAAATTAGTATTAAGTGGTTAGTATCGAGATATTAAATCCCAGCTTATGCTGGGATTTTTTTTATTCAATTTCTAACGCTGGTAGAGTAATGATGAATTTTGTTCCCCTGGGTTGATTGTCTTGTATTTCTATCGCTCCATGCATTGATGAAATTATCGAACTGACTAAACTTAAACCCAAACCGTAACCTTTTATGCCAAGACTTTCAACTTTTTCTGTACGATAGAATCTCTCAAAGACTTTTCCTCTTTCTTTAATATCGATCCCAATGCCGAAATCTTCAACTCTAATTACAACTTTTCCATTTTCTTGATGTGCAAATATAGTAACCCAATCGTTATCAGAATATTTTAATGCATTGTCAATCAAATTCTGAACTGCAATAAGAAAATAATCTGGTCTTCCCCTCATATATATTTCATCAGTTACCACAAACTTGATTTTATAATTCTTATAGATTTGTTTTATGTTGTCTGAAACCATCTTTGAAAAATCAAATACAGTTTTTTGTTCTAAGTCCGAATTCCGATTCCGTGCTAAAAGGAGCAATGATTTTATTATGCTTATCATTCTTTCAGTTTGTTCTTTCAGCATTAACAATGATTCTCTTTCGGAATCAATTTTGTTTTTATCCCGTAGGAGAAAGTCCAATTCACTATTAAGAGCAGTTAACGGGGTCATCAATTGGTGAGAAGCATTATCGCTAAAAGAAGAAATCTGTTTTACCTGAAGTTCGAGCCGCTCAAAAAGATCGTTTAAAGTATCTCGCAGTTTTCCCAATTCATCATTTGGATCGGCACTGAATGTAAGCCGATCGCTTAAATTTGTCGCAGATATTTTTTGTGAGAGTTCAATAATTTTATTTATTGGAGAAAAAGTTTTTTTTGAAATCCAGAAACTGATAAGCAAAATAAAAATTACAACCAGCGGAAAAGTTAAAATATTAATCGTAATAATTTTTTTGATAAGTAACTTGATGCTGGTATTAAATGAAGAAAGCTGTACGTAACCAATTTGTCTGCCAGTCTCATCGCTTAATCTCTGGCATGAAAATCGTAATTCATTGTTACCTGCTTCAATGTCATCAAAGAAATACTTGTCACTGATCTGGGGAAAGGTAAGTGGTATCTTATCAATAAATTTTGAGTTTTTACTCTGTATAAATAATTTTCCATCAGTGGAATATATTTGTAAAAAGAAGGAGTCATCGGTCAATTCAGTAAGATCTGTTTCTTCAAATTCCTGCTGTCTGATTATTAATACAGAATCTTTTTCGTACTTAAATGAGCTGGAAATATGTTCTATCTCGTGTCTTAGCCTTGAATCGAGGCTATCATTTAAATAGTATTTAAGAATATTCAATGAGAAAAAAATAGAAACAATATAAAGTGCAACCATTATTCCGCTGATAAAAAGTGAATTATTAATTACGCTTTTAGATAGTTCGATATTAAGAAATTTAATCCGCAAGAAAGAGATATCCTTCGCCATAGACTGACTTAATAAATTTCTGTTTTGTATTACTTTCTAATTTTTTTCTCAAGTTTTTTACTGTAGCTTCAACAATATTTGTTTGAGGTGTGAACCTCAAATCCCAAACCTTTTCTCGAATCTGGTCACGAGACAAAATAGTACCTCTATTAAGTAGAAAAAAACGCAACAGATCGAATTCTTTTTCGGAAAGTTTAACAATTCCTCGTGGTGTGTCTAATGTTCTATCAATCAGATCTAGAGTGATATCGCTGAATGATATAGAAGTCATGCTGGAACTATATCTTCTTAAGACCGCATTTATGCGTGCCATTACTTCATCAAATGAAAATGGTTTGGTAATATAATCATCAGCTCCTGCATTTAATGCTTCAATTTTATTCGTAATATCGTTTAGGGCTGTTAATAAAATTATAGGTGTTTTATTTCCCGCCTCTCTCAATTTTTTGCACACTTGCAGACCTGTCATTTTCGGCATACGCCAATCGAGAAGAATTATATCATATTGTATCTTCAAAACATTACTCAACACACCTTCTCCATCATCAACAATAAAAGCATGATGTCCTTCAGCCAAAAAATTCTTTTTTAACGATTCAGCTATTGAATGCTCATCTTCTACGATTAGAATTTCCATTTATTACTCGAATTTTAATGTGAAAATAATAATTTGAAATTCACTATCACACAATGAAAAATGAAATATTTTTCATCTTTCTTAACTTTGGTTTAATAATACCTCTCCCTATCTTTAATAAAACAAAAATCATTTATTTAGTCTTTTTATCTTTATAATGTAATATTGGAAAGATATAACAATACTCACTAATTAACTAAATCAACATATTTTAAAGGACCCATCAATGAAGATTTTCAAACTTACTTTCAGTTTTTTGGTATTATTAATAGTTACTTTAGTAGTGCCGAGCAACATTAATGCTACCAGCCAATGGGCAAGAAAAACCGGCCTAAGCTGTAATACTTGTCATACCGTATTTCCTCGCTTGACTTCATTTGGCGAAGAATACTTGAAGAACGGTTATCAATTAATGACTACATATAAAAAAGATTATAAAGAAGCTTATCCAATTGACGCAGGTGGAGTTTTATTGGATGAAGTTTCCAACATATTCGGTTTCAGATTGAACATGACACCGATTGAATTAGATACAAAATCATTTCTACAAGATGCTGGCTCTGAAAAGACCACAAAATTAACTTTGGGTAATGCAATTTGGTTACAGGCATTTGTTGCTGGTTCAATTTACAAAGACATTTCTTTCTTTTCTGAGTTGGAATATGCAAAAAGTGCGTTCAAATTCAACTGGTTCTATTTTAACTTCACAAACCTTCTAAGCTCACCAATGTTGAATTTTCAGGTTGGTAATATTTCTCCGATGGAATTTGCATCATTCCCAAACCGTTTACCACAGCTTCCAAATTTGAAAGGTGAAGTTTTCTTGTTAAAATCAGCTGGTGGTAAGGGCGAAAGCTCGATGGATATGTCAAGCGCAAGACCTGGGCTTCAATATTTTGGTAAATATGATTGGGCTACATTCTATTTAGGTGCTTCACCAGGAGTATCCGCGGCAAGTGTAAATCAATACCTAAACTTATGGGGCGGACTAGTTCTTAAATTGCCTGAAAACGTAATTCAAGGATTTGAGGGAAGTACATTTACATTGCATTACTATACAGGTACCGATACCAAAAACACTGGCGCAGAAGCAACAGGTGCTCAAATACCCCAAGTTGAAAATGGATTCACTCGTTTTTCACCACAAATTAATATCCGTTACAATGATCAAGTGGATATCCAAGCTGCATATGTTATGGGAACAGATAATAATTATTATTTCGCAGCAGTTAAGAAAGATTTTAAGTATAGCGGCTTTGCATTAGAAGCTGGTTATATGCCAAGTGATATTTGGCACTTAGGTTTACACTATGATAATTATTCATCCGACGATAAAGTTGTTGCTACAGGTAAACCAGTATTAGATTACCAAAGAATAGTTCCAAGCGTAACTTACATAGTAAATCAAAACATCAGATTCACAGTATATTATGAAAAGAACCTTACCGACATTGATGAAAGTTTGAAGGTTGATAAAGCTTATCTAAATATACGTGTGATGTTCTAAAAATAAATTCGGAGAGATAAACATGAAAAAGATAAATTATTTATTAAGCATTGTCATTTTATTCTTTGTTATTGTAGTCTCAATTAACAAAGCACAAGAATCTGGTGAAGCAAAAGGAAAACTCCTTTTCAAAGAATATAAATGCGCTAGTTGCCATGCAATTGAGTCGCAAGGTTTCGTTAAGAAAAGTAAATCTTCAGCACCGGACCTTTCAAATGTTGGAAATATTTTAAAACCCGACTTCATGAAAAAGTACTTGATGAAAGAAGAAAAGTTAAACGATTTGAAACATGCCATTAGTTTCAAAGGGAGTGAGGAGGAATTCAAAACTTTAATTGAATGGCTCTCCACTCTGAAGAAAGTGGAGAAGAAATAAATTCATTAAGAATAATTTTATATAAATAGATTAAAAAGTAAAATCCCCGTTAAATTTTTTAACGGGGATTTTTTATAAGTCATATTGGATTTACAATAATGAAATATTTTTCATTATTGTTTATTTGTGATTAACGGCGATGAAAGATAATTTTTAATAGACATAATTAGATGTTAACGTCTTGATAAGTATTCTAACTCTTAAAATTCATTAGGCTAGAGAAATAATACGAACGAATAGATAACCACGAACTATAGGAGGAAAACATGCACCGCTTTTCAAAACTGTTTTTAGCTTTTTCACTTTCATTACTTTTTAATGCAACCCTATTTTGTCAAGTAACAAATAATCAGTGTTATCAATGCCATTCTAACACAACACTTAAAAAAACAATTACCTTAGCAACTAGTACTGAAACTGTCCCACTTTACGTTGATTCGACGAAATTCAAAACCAGTAAGCATGCTGCGCTGAGTTGTGTAAACTGTCATACCGATATTACGACGACAAATCTATTCAGTCACCAACTAACAAAATTTTATGGCGGCTGGGCTCGTTTCTCTGCAAAGGATGACAATGTGACGGCAGGACAAGAGAAAACCCGCAATTATACTACTGCTGCAGCAATGTCGTGTAACAAAAATGGATGCCATGCGACAAAATCTGCGTTTGATAACTCTACACACCGTCTTACTTTTAAACAGACTCACGCTTCTTTGCGCACTGTTAATGGTGAAAGTGTTGGTGAGGCATACGTCAACAAAGACTGTTATCGTTGCCACACAACTTGTGCTACATGCCATTTTAAATCAGATATTAAACAATATCAAACTGGTGATGTACTTTCCATTTGGAACCAACTCCAAACATCAGGTGATGGAACGGAACCATTAAAGACACAATCCAATAACCTAACACAATATCAGATGGACTGGACGACAAATGTTGAATCGCATACATTTCTGACAGGAAACAATCTGCGTGCAAACAATGACATATGCCAGTCTTGCCATATTGGATATTACAAACCACCTATGAATGGTTTTTTATCTCTTGAAACGCCATTTCCCAAAGCTTATGGTACAAATATTAAAAGGCATCCCCAAGTACAGGAAGGAATTTTAAGTGGTGTTCATCAAAATTTTAAATGTGCTGAATGCCATACAGATGTGCATTCCTATCCTGGAAATAGGAAAGCTGATTGGTCGCTTGAAGGAGACGTGACTTGTCAAAAATGTCATTGGTTTCCATCTCATACAGATTTTGCAGATTATTCGAAACACACCACAGTGGATTGCGTCTCTTGTCATTTCAGAGGATTTGTTAAATCTGTAGGTCAAAATGGACATGATGTTTGGCGGCTTGAAAACAAACCCGATGGTAAAGTGAGACCACTCGCAATGAAATACAATGAAGCAGTAAGCTGGTATCCACACAATATTGAAAAACCAACTAACTCAGTCTGTGCTACAAAATGTCATTATCAAGGAAATCTTCTTGGGGTATCAGTAATTACCTCAGTTGAAGAGCTCACATCAACTATCCCTAGTAAATTCGATTTATCTCAAAACTATCCGAACCCATTTAATCCTACTACAACTATAACATTCTCATTACCAAAAAGATCACATGTGCAACTAAAAATTTATGATGCACTTGGGCATTTAGTTTCGACATTAGTGAATGGAGAGCGTGAAAGCGGCACTTACAATCAAATATTCAATGCTGCAAACTTAGCTAGCGGTATATATTTCTATCAAATAATTACGCCAGGTTATTCAGCAACAAAAAAACTTGTACTGATGAAATAAATCCTATACTAATGAATCATGAATCCCCGTTAATTTTTATAACGGGGATTTTTTTTGTCCATAAAAAAAATCGTACTGTTTATTTAGCAGAACAAAATTTATTTTAATGCATCCAAATAAGAGACAATTAGAAAGTTATTAATGGCACTTAAGTTGTTTTTGTATTCGGTCACTAAATCACGAGAAAGGAAATGAAAAAAATAATTTATTTGTTCATTTTTTTGATTCCGGTAATATTATCTGCACAATCAAAATTTGGAACTATCAAAGCCGGATTGTACAGTCCTTCTGCTACGGAATCCGGTTTTATACTTGGCTACGAAGGCGGGTGGATAATGGATGATAATTTTTATGTCGGTTGGAGTGCTGATTGGTTCAATAAAAATTACGTTGATAGAAAACTTGTAGAAGAGTTCAATGATTTTTACGGACCGATCAATAGTCAATTAAATGAACTCCGTGCAAAAACAAATCTTCACTCAATTCCTTTAATGGGAACTGTCACCGGAAATTGGCCGATAGCTCCTAGAACACGGGCATTCGTAACAGCGGGAGCGGGCATAGATATTTTACTTATTTTTTATAGAAACTCTGCAAACCCGGATAATAGTGAATTTCAAGGCGCGTTCGATTTTGCATGGCGGCTTGGTGGCGGGATTATGTATGAATTAGGTAGCCGCTCGGATGCATTCTTTGAATTGAGCTATCATCATTCACAACCGAGCTGGGAATATGAAGTGAGAGATGATACCGGAAGAAGAAGAATTTTGGAAAGAAGATTTGATATGAGCGGATTGCTAATGAGAGTTGGATTTAGATTCTACTTTTAATTTGTTTACTCAAACAAATTAGACACACAATCCCCTTATCATGAGGGGATTTTTTTTATCTGCACTTCGATGTGTAAATTTCCTATTACTTTTTAAGCAAATAAAAATTGAAAAACATAAAGGTGAAAAAGTGAAACAAAGAACTCTTCCAATGTTATTCGAAGAAAGTGTGCAAAAGTATTCAAAAAATATTTTGATGTGGGAAAATAAGGGTGAAGGTTATGTCGGGACAAATTATGCAGAGATGCAAAAATTGATTCACGGATTTGCAGCAGGTTTGATTGAGTATGGAATAAAAAAAAGTGACCGGGTTGCACTTATTTCCGAAGGAAGAAATTATTGGGTAATCAGTGAACTTGGCGTTCTATTTACAGGTGCGATTAATGTACCAATTTCTACAAAGGTTGAAGAGCTTTCAGATCTGAAATTTAGATTAGCTCATTCGGGATGCAGACTTGTTATTGTTTCGCAAAATCACATTTCAAAAATCAGAAAAATTAAAAACGATTTACCCGATTTAGAAAAAACCATTCTTCTCGATAAAATTGATCGGATGGATTCGGATGAAATATTTATTGAAGATATAATTAAAAACGGAAATAAATTACTTGCATCGTCAAGCAAAGAATTTGAAGAGAGATGGCAATCCATTTCTGAAAATGATTATGCTAATATTTGTTACACTTCGGGAACAACTGCAGATCCCAAAGGGATTATTTTAACCCACCGTAATTACACTTCCAACATTGAACAATCATCTGCATTGCTGCCGATTCCGGAATATTATACTTCACTTTTGATGCTACCGTGGGATCATGCATTTGCACATACTGCTGGGATTTACACATTGATGAAAAATGGCGCAAGCATGGCTTCTGTTCAACAAGGAAAAACTCCTTTAGAAACTTTGAAAAATGTTTCCAAGAATATCAAAGAAATAAAACCAATATTTTTATTAAGTGTTCCAGCACTTGCTAAAAATTTTAGAAAGAATATTGAGAAGGGAATTCATGAAAAAGGAAAAGCAGTAGAAAAACTTTTTAACAATGCTCTTAAAATTGGATATGTCTATAACGCAGACGGTTGGAATAAGGGAAACGGTAAAAACAAATTTTTGAAACCAATTTATAAACTCTATGACAAAATTTTATTTAGTAAAATAAGAGAAGGATTTGGCGGTAAACTTGAATTTTTTATTGGCGGAGGTGCTTTGCTGGATATTGAACTACAGCGCTTCTTTTATGCGATAGGAATTCCGATGTTTCAAGGTTATGGATTAACCGAAGCTGCACCTGTTATTTCAGCTAATGTTCCGGCGAAACATAAACTTGGCTCTTCCGGATTTATTGTTAAAAACTTACTCGTTAAGATTTGTGATGAAAATGGTAAAGAGCTTTCGGTTGGTGAAAAAGGTGAGATAGTTGTGAAAGGTGAAAATGTGATGGTTGGTTATTGGAAGAATGAACAAGCAACTAACGAAACAATTAAGAACGGCTGGCTTTACACTGGTGACTTGGGATATCTAGATAAAGATGGTTTTCTGTATGTGCTCGGCAGATTCAAAAGTTTATTAATTAGTGGCGATGGAGAAAAATATAGTCCTGAAGGAATTGAAGAAGCACTAACAGAAAGCTCGGAATATATTGATCAGGTAATGTTATACAATAATCAATCGCCGTATACAATAGCTTTGATTGTGCCGAATAAAGAAAATATTTTAAAATGGATGAAGGGAAATAATTTATTTTATCATTCAGACGAAGGACAAACCGCTGTTCTTCAAATGTTAGAGAACGAAATAGCAAAATTTAAATCCGGCGGAGTATATGGTGATCAGTTTCCCGAAAGATGGATACCTTCTGCCATAGCGTTACTTGGTGAAGCGTTTACAGAGCAGAATAAATTCATGAACAGTACTTTAAAGATTGTCCGCACAAAGATCACCGAGTTTTATAAAAACAGAATTGATTATTTATATACTCAAGAAGGAAAAGATATTTGTAATCATCAGAACAGAACAATAATTAACAGATTAGAATAAGTATGAGGCTGTCATTGCGAATCACTACAAAGTAGTGATGAAGCAATCTTAATGCTATGGGATCGTGATGACAAAAATTAGATCTAGTTCTTAAATGGATTCAACCTATCCTCACTAAAATAGGGACGATAGCTCTCAGAACTTTCCACTGCTTGAATCCAACCATTATGCAATCCATATTTGTCCATCAGTTCAATAGCTCTTTCATATTCAGATTCGTGTAGTGTACGGTTGATTAAAATATCGTTCGAGGCTTTGTTGGAAGGATAATACTGCGACATCAATGAAATGTGAACATGCGGACTTAGTTCTTCAGCAATGAACTTGAAAACCTTTTCCGATTCTGCTAATCCGTTTGGCAAAACAAGATGGCGGATTATTAATCCGCGAACAACAACATTACCATCATAAATTAATTCATCGCCAACTTGATTGAACATTTCTTTGATGGCTTTCTTAGCTTCATCAAAATAATTATCAATCTTAGAATAAGTTTTTGCCGATTGATTATTCCCATATTTGAAATCAGGTAAATAAATATCAATTACACCGTCATATAGTTTTAACATTTCAACAGAGTCATATCCGTTAGTGTTGTAGATGATAGGAAGAGATAATCCTTTCTCTACAGCGAAGTAAATTGATTTTAGAATTGTAGCTGAGAAATGAGTAGGTGAAACCAATCCGATATTATGGCAATTTCTTTCTTGAAGCTCAATCATAATATCAGCAAGTCTTTCGGATGAAACCTCGTGCTCTCTTTCAACTTTCCAATTTTGGCTAATCTCAAAATTCTGGCAAAACAGGCATCTTAGATTGCAATTACCGAAAAATATATTTCCCGCACCTCGTGTGCCTGAAAGTACCGGCTCCTCACCATAGTGTGCTGTGTACGAAGAAACAATTGGTAAAGCACCACTATGGCAAAAACCAAATTCGTTTTTTGTACGGTCAACTTCGCAATTGTGAGGACAACTTCTACATGATTTTAGAATATGAAAAGCACTTTCAGCTCTTAGTTTCAATTCACCGCTTTGAAACAGTTTTATGTAGGATGGTATGAAGCTCAGACTATTGCCTTCATTGATTCATAATTAGCTTTTATGGTTCTATCTAGATCTTCTTTTGAATGCGCAGTTGAAACAAATAAAGCTTCAAATTGTGCGGGAGGTAAATATATTCCACGGTTTAACATTTCATGAAAATATTTTCCGTAAAGTTTTGTATCAGATTTTACTGCAGTATTAAAATCGGTAACTTCCTCTTCAGTAAAAAATAACGTCATCATTGATCCAACTCGATTGAATTGAAATTTCTTTCCAACTGAATTAATTCCTTCTTTAATGCCGTTTTCAAGGTAAGAAGATTTTTCTTCGAGAATTTTATATATGCTTGGATTCTCCTTGATGTACATAAGCGCAGCATATCCGGCATTCATTGCCAAAGGATTGCCACTTAAAGTTCCGGCTTGATAAACCGGCCCGCTTGGTGAAACCATTTCCATAATTTCTCTTTTACCGCCGTAAGCACCAACGGGTAATCCACCTCCGATAATTTTTCCGAACGTGGAAAGATCCGGTTTAACTCCAAGAATTTCTTGTGCACCGCCCTTGGCTAATCTGAATCCGGTCATTACTTCATCAAATATCAAAACAATTTTTTCTTCATCACAAATCGAGCGCAATTCTTTTATGAATGAATCATCAGCGCGGACTGTTCCCATATTTCCGACAACAGCTTCGATAATGATTGATGCAATTTCATTTTTGTTTTGCTTAATTAATTTTTTAACCGATGCGATATTGTTAAAATCGGCAACGAGTGTATCGGCTGCGTTTCCTTTAGTTACACCGGGACTTGTAGGAACACCAAATGTTAAAGCACCGCTTCCGGCTTTAATCAGAAAAAAATCGCCATGACCGTGATAACATCCTTCGAACTTTATAATTTTTTCTTTACCTGTATAACCGCGGGCAACACGAATTGCGCTCATCGTTGCCTCTGTTCCGCTGTTAACCATTCTTACCATTTCAATCGAGGGCACAAGTTCGGAAATAAGTTTTGCCATTTTGATTTCAATTTCAGTCGGTGCGCCAAAACTTGTTCCGCTTTCAATCGCATTTAGTAACGCTTCTTTAATGAATGATGGATTATGCCCGAACAAATGCGGGCCCCAGCTTCCGATGTAATCAATGTATTCATTATTATCGGTGTCAAAAATTTTAGAACCGATTCCTTTTGAAATAAATCTGGGAATTCCGCCAACGGATTTAAATGCACGTACCGGTGAATTCACTCCGCCGGGAATATATTTTTTGGCTTCTTCAAAAAATTTTTCACTTTTACTTGTGTTCATATATCCTCATTAAAATCATGTATTGTGTTAAATTATTTTTCTCAATTTAGGTGTGTAAAACCAAACAACTCCTACAAAAATAAAAAGTATTAATGAGTTAATAAGTATAGCTGTAGGAGAACCAAAATGTTCTGCGAGCATTCCAATCCACAAGGCGCCAAGCGGCATAAATCCAAAGAAACTAAAACTATAAACACCCATTACTCTACCGCGAAATTCTTCAGACACTAAAGTTTGTGTTAATCCGTTACATAAATTATTTATTGCGATTATTGCAGCACCAACACCAATCAATATCAAAGATGAAATTATAAATGAACTATTTAGTGAAAATAAAATCATAAGGATCGGAAGAGAAATTAATCCGGTGCTTAATATTTTCCCTCTAACAATATATCTGCTTAATGAGGCGATTAATAATGAACATATGACAGCACCTATTCCTCTTGCAGTTTGAAGAAAACCATTAGTAGCGGCATCACCGTGTAAAATATTAACCGCCCAAGCCGGAAATAATGTTGCTAAGCTTAATCCAAAGAATGTAGAAAATGAAACAACCAACATTATAAGTAAAATCATTTTTTGAGTTTTCAAGTATTGTAATCCATCTAGTAATTCCTTAAACGCAGATTTATTTACAATTCGCTTTGGCGCGGGTTGAAATTTCATAATATATAGATTATAAATAACAGCTAAGAATGTTATCCCGTTAATTGTAAAACACCATGCGGGACCAAATATAGCATAGGTAATTCCCGCAACGGCCGGGCCGATTGCTGCAGCCGAATGAAACATCATTGAATTAAGAGCGATGGCATTTAATAAATCTTTTCTTGGTACAAGCTCATTTACAAAAGCTTGACGAGCAGGTGCATCAAAAGCATTTGCAACGCCTAAACCAAATGTTAATAAAAGAATATGCCATGGCTCTACTATGTTTGTAAATGTAAGCACAGCTAATACGAATGCGAGTAGCATCATTATAGTTTGAGTAACCATCATAATTTTTCTTCTTGAAAAACGATCTGCTATAACTCCGCCGTAAACCATGAAAAGCCATGTGGGAATACCATTTGCAAAACCAACATATCCGAGGAATGCAGGTGAGTGAGTTAATTCAAAAATAAAAAACCCTTGTGCGGTCATTTGCATCCAAGAACCAAACAAAGAAATAATTTGTCCGAAAAACCACAAGCGGTAATTGCGATGTTTAAGTGCTGCGAATGTAGCTTGCCAGCTTAATCGTGGTTTTTCAGAAGTATTATCCATATAGAGATTACTACTTAATATTGTCTAAGTACTTCGCTACATCTTTTGCGAAGTAAGTTAGTATCATATCTGCGCCTGCTCGTTTAATGGCAGTTAATGATTCTATCATAACGCGCTGTTCGTCAATCCAATTATTTTTTCCCGCGGCTTTTATCATTGCATATTCTCCGCTGACTTGATATGCAGCAGTCGGCATGCCGAATTTTTCTTTTACCCGCCAAATAATATCAAGATAAGGACCGGCTGGTTTAACCATAATAATATCTGCGCCTTCCTCAACATCGCTTTCAGCTTCTCTCAATGCTTCATAAGAGTTTGCAATATCCATTTGATGCGATCTTCGATCTCCGAAAGCAGGAGTTGATTCAGCAGCGTCTCTAAATGGTCCGTAGTAGCCAGAGGCGTACTTAACTGCATAACTCAAGATTGGCGTCTCTATAAATCCCTTTTCATCCAATGCCTTACGTATTGCACCGATACGTCCGTCCATCATATCAGATGGAGCAATGATATCAGCACCGGCTTCAGCATGAGAAACAGATTCTTTAACGAGCAATTCAACAGTCTCGTCGTTTAATATTTTTTCACCTTGTAAAACTCCGCAATGACCATGAGAAGTATACTCGCATAAGCAAACATCTGTGATGACCAAAAGTTTTTTTGTTTCTTTTTTAATTGCACGCACAGCTTGCTGAATAATTCCATTCGGATCATAAGCGCCCGATCCAACTTCATCTTTATGATCAGGTATTCCAAAAAGTATTACAGCAGGAATACCAAGCAGTTCCACTTCTTTACATTCTTCAACAATCACATCAATTGACATTTGAAATACGCCAGGCATTGAGCGGACTTCATTTTTTATTTTTTTACCCGGTACTACGAAGAGCGGGTAGATCAGATCGTTTTTTGTTAGAATCGTTTCGCGAACTAGATCGCGTACAGTTGGATTATATCTTAATCTACGTAATCGTTTTGTTGGATAAGTAGCCATATAAACCTCAATTTATTTTTGCAATTATTTTTTTATAAACTATTTCCGAATTTTTCACACAGTCTCCGACAGAGATTCCACCACGGTAATTACCGCTTAAAAATATACCAGGATTCTTATTCTCAAATCTATCAAAATAATTCTCGTGTTCAATATAACCGATATTGTATTGCGGAATTGCTTTAGTCCAAATCTTGGAAGTCATAAAAATCGGATCACCGCTTATTTTCATTATCTCATTGAATTCTTTGAGGACTTTATTAGTAAGTTCTTCTTTATCTATATCGAATAAATGCGGAGAACGTGCACCCCCGACGAATAGTGTAAACGCAGCTTTATCTTCATCGCAACGATTTGGGAAAATTGTCGAACTCCAAATTGCACCAAGAAATATTTTCTTTTCTTTCGATGGGATTAAATAACCAAATCCATCAAGTGGTTGTGCAATTTGTTCTTTCTTAAATCCTATGTATAGAACCATAACTGGGGGATAATAAATATCGTCGGCATGTTTGGAAAACTCTTGATCTAAGTATGAGAATATTTTAGAAGCTTCATAAACCGGAATTGTAGATAAAACATAATCAGAAATTAATTCATGAATCTTTCCAGCTTTTTCAAAAGTTACTTTCCATGTTTCATTTTCAAATTCTACATTTTCTACTCTACGTTCTACACCCTGCACTCTAGATTCATAAGATATTTTTCCCTCTAACATTTTCGCAATAGCGGTTGGAAAAGTCTGCATTCCATTAATGAACGAAAACATTTTTGCGTTTTGTTTTGATTGTTCAGCACGTTTTTTTCTTTCTCGAGCACCTTTGATCATTCCTTTTACAAGGCCTCCGTAAACTTCCTCAAGTCGGTACAATTTTGGAAAGGCAGATTTCACACTAAGCTTATTCGGATCTCCGGCAAATACACCGCTTACAAAAGGATCAATAGCATAATCAAGAAACTCTTGGCCTAATCTTCTGTGGACAAACTCAGCAATACTTTGGTAATAACCGTCATTGGATTTTCCAATAAATGGTTCGCATGCTAAACGAATCTTTCCTCTCAACGAGAATAAATTTGATTTAATTAATGCTAGAGGTGAAATGGGAAGTGCGTGTAATTTTCCGTAGCGAAGAATATATCTTTTATTGGAAGATTCATTCGCATAAATCATTTCATTTGATAAATCAATTTCATCAACAAGTTGGCGAATCAATGGAGTCGTTTCTAATCCGCTGTTGGGTCCGTAGTCAACAAGGAAACCATTCTCAGAGGAAGTTTCCATCGAGCCGCCGGCTTTGTTTTTCGCTTCGAGTATCTGAACATCAAATCCGTCTTTGTTTAGCCAGTATGCGGTTGCTAATCCGGAAATCCCGGCGCCGAGTATTGTGATTTTCTTTTTATTGTTCATCAAGTTTTTCTTTTACGATATCGGATAAAGCTTCTATAAATAATTGTGAATCATTTAATCCTTTCATAACAATATAATTTTCAATACCGACTTTTTCGGCTACGTGTCTATATTCGATATCAAGTTCGAACAAAGTTTCAACATGATCTGAGACAAAACTGATTGGTACAATCAATAAGTTTTTTTTGTTTTGCGTAGCTAATCCTTCAATCATCGTAGCGGTTGCCGGTTCAAGCCATTTCATGGGGCCTACCTTACTCTGAAAACACAAATGATGATAGTGAGAATGTTTTCTGAGTTTCATCACTGCTTCGACTGTTTGTTTAATATGTTTACTATATGGATCACCTTTTTTAACCAAACTTACCGGGGTACCGTGAGCACTGAAAACAATTTGGATTTCACTTCTATTTTTCTCCGGAAAACGCAGAATAGTTTCATCTATTCTTTGATTTATCGCTTCAAGATATTTTTGATGAAGATAATAATCATTTACAAAAATTAGTTTTGATTTATCACCTTTATAATGGCGATTCCATTCATTAAAAGAAGATCCGGTTGTTGTAATTGAAAAATGCGGATAAAGAGGAAGTAAAATTATCTTATCATAATTTTTGCTTTCAACATTAGCTACAACTTCTTTTGTAAGCGGGTTCCAGTAACGCATTGCAGTATAAACATCAATTGATTCATAATTCTTCCGAAGACCGAGTTCAAGCCCTGATCGCTGTTTTTCGGTCCATTCATTAATTGGTGATTTACCGCCGATCAGTTTGTATTGTCTGGCAACTTTAGGAGCTCTCCGACTCGAAATAAGTTTTGCAAACAACTTTTGTCCGAAGGGTAAATTAAAAATATCCGGATCGCAAAAAAGATTATATAAGAATGGTTCAATTGCTTCAATTGAATCCGGTCCGCCGAGATTAAAAAGTACAACTGCAATTTTCAAACTTATTTCCTTTCACGAAAAAACTGAATAAACTTGTTGTGTAATTCTTTGTCTTCATATTTGTCATTTAGAACATCTAACAGTTCTTCTTTATTATATCCAGATGATATTTTTTGTATTGAAACAATTTTTGTCTTTTCATTAACCGTATAATGAATTCTCCATGTACGGTAAGCTAATACATAAATCTTCTTTATCGCTTGCAAACCCTTACCAAAGATTGAAATTCGTTTTCTTGTTGCATCGGTGGGATTAAACTCAAGCTGTAATTTGGCGAAACTTGCTAAATTAATTTTTGCATTTTCATTTAACCAATTACACTGCTCTTTTGCTTTAGGTTTGAAATCAGCCTTAAAAATATTATTGAAATCTTTTTTTACCCAACCAGTCACAGCGTCCGGGAAAGAATCCGAATAGGGCAGATAAGGTTTAATATCAATAACAGGAGAGCCGTCAAGAATATCAGATTCCGAAATAAATATTTTTAATCCATCAACTTTTTCCAATTTTACGCAACTCATCCCAATGTGATTTGGTCTGTACGGTGCTCTTGTTGCGAAAACACCAACTTTCTTTCTTGTGTGTCTTGGGGGATTAACTAACGGCTTCCAATTTTTGTTTAAGTGAAATTGGTATAAAACCCAAATTCTTTCAAATCCATCTAAATATTTTAATGCCTGTTCAAAATTATTTTTTGGATTGAGCTCAATTACCGAAATCTCTTCGCCGGCTAATATTCCTTGTCTCGGAGTTTCATAACGGTGTGACAACTTGGAGTGGATTATTCCAATCGGTTCAATAATTATTTTTTCGTATATCATATTAGTGTTTATTTCAAATCACATTTACTTTTGTTTTTTTAACTAATTTTACAACAGCATTACAAACAATTATGGAAACAACAATGAAAAACTTATTAGCTCTTTTACTGTTACTTATTTTAACTACCGTAGCTTGCTCTTCAAAACCGCCAAGCATACGTGTATCAAATCAACGCTCAACAAAAGCTAATGTTCAAGTAAAACTAGAGAATCAGAACACGATTAATATCAACGATGTAGCTGGTGGAGCAACAACATCTTATCAAGAAATCTCTGAAGGTGCAGTGTTAGTAACAGCAGTTATTCAAAATGAATCGGTATCACCTGTAATTTCTTTTAATGCTGACAGGGACAAGAACCATACTGTTGTTATATTAAATTCTACTCCGCCTTCATTAAGAATTGATACTGAAAGTAAATAATTATTAAATCGCTGTAGCGCGAGTTAGACAGTGCGTGAATAACGCGCTTGATCTTCTTTGCGCTCTATATATCCGTCAAAGTTCATAGCTATATTTCGAATGAGCAGTCGTCCCATTTGAGTAACTTCTAATTTTCTATTTGTAATCCCTGCTAATCCGTCATTAATAAATTCTTGCATTCCATTAAGAGCTATGCCGAAATATTTTTCAAACTCTATATCGAATTGCTTCTCAACCGATTCGAAGTCAAGTTCAAAATCACACATAACTTTTGAAATGACATGGCGACGTAAAATATCATCTTCTGTTAAATAAATGCCGCGTTCTATCGGCAAAGTTTCGTTATTTAAAGTATCAAAATATTCCCGTTCTTTTTTCAAATTCTGAGAATAAGACTTTCCAATTTGACTGATACTTGTGATACCCATTCCGTACAAATCTGTTCCTGCATGAGTGCTGTAACCTTGAAAGTTGCGATACAATTTTTTATTTCTCTGAGCAACTGCGAGTTCATCATTCGGCTTGGCAAAATGATCCATACCGATGAAAACATATCCTGCACTTGTTAGTTTTTCAATTGTCATTTTTAAAATTTGCAATTTTTCTTCAGGTAAAGGAAGATCTTCAGGTTTAATCAAAGCCATATGTTTTTTCATCCACGGAACGTGAGCATAATTAAATACTGCAATTCTGTCGGGAGAAATATTAATAGTAGCATCAAGAGTTTTCTCAAATGTTTCAAGTGACTGAAACGGAAGTCCGTACATTAAATCAAGATTGATACTTTTAAATCCAAGCTCTCTAACCCAATTTACTACCTGTCTTGTCATCTCTTCTGGTTGAAGTCTGTTAACAGCTCTTTGAACTTTATCATTAAAATCTTGAACTCCCATACTGATACGGTTAAATCCGCCGCTTCGTAATGCTTCAAGATGTTCCTTAGTTAATCCGCGCGGATCAATTTCACATCCTTCTTCCGAATCGGAACGAATTTGAAAACTTTTATTAATAAATGAAACGAGATCAATTATTTCATCCGGATTGAGATGAGTGGGTGTTCCACCGCCCCAATGCAATTGAACAACCTTACGATCTGTTTTAATAAATGTTCTGAGTAAATCAATTTCATTTTTTAAATACTTAATATATTCCTGTATACGATCGCGGTTACGGGTGATTATCATATTACATCCGCAGAAATAACAAAGTGTATCGCAAAATGGAAGATGATAATACAGAGAAAGATCAGGAGGATTAGTTTCATTGTTTGTCCGTATTATTTCATCGAGATACTTTTCATTTGTAAATGATGAGTTGAAATGCGGCGCCGTCGGGTAACTCGTGTACCGTGGTCCTGGTCGATCGTATTTTTTGATAAGTTCTAAATCTATGTTAAACATGTTAAATCCTTTAGATAAAAATCACTTCGTTCAAAAAAGGAAAGAATCAATTCGCTCTCTAAATTAGTTTGTATGAAATTTCTTACTCTCTTCTTTCACAACATCAACTAAAAATATTGCGTTTTCAGGTTTAACATCCGGTAAAATGCCATGACCAAGATTGAAAATATGTCCGTTATTTTTGCCAAACGATTTTAAAACATTCACGGCTTCATTCCTGATCTTTTCTTTATCGCCGTATAATATTGTCGGATCAAGATTACCTTGCAAAGCAACCTTATTGCCAATCTTGCTCCTAACTTTACCAAGTTCCATCGTCCAATCAAGACTAATTACATCTGCACCGCAATTTGCCAGTTTATTTAATTTGTAATGAACACCTTTTGCAAACACAATCACAGGCTCGCCTTTGCGTTTTATCTGTGAGATTATTTTTTCAATATAGCTTAACGAAAACTCTTCAAAATCAGATGGGGAGAGCAATCCGCCCCAAGTATCAAAGATTTGAACTGCGTCCGCGCCGGCTTCAATCTTGGCGGAAAGATATTCAGCAACAGCATCAGCAAGTTTATCCAGCAAGAGATGAGCTGATTTAGGATCGTTGTAAATAAATTTTTTTATCTCAGAAAAACTTTTTGATCCGCCGCCTTCAACCATATATGTCATTAATGTCCATGGTGAACCGGCAAATCCAATTAAAGGTACACGACCGTTCAATTCTTTTTTTGTTAAAGAAACCGCGTCAAGAACATATTTTAAATCTTTTGTAGGATCAATTTTCTTTAGACGATTAATATCATTAATGCTTCTAATTGGGTCATAAAGTTTTGGTCCTTTACTTTCGATCATTTCTAATTTCATTCCCATTGCTTCGGGAATTACAAGTATATCCGAAAAAATTATTGCAGCATCAACGCCAATAATATCCACCGGTTGAATGGTAACTTGGGCAGCAAGTTCCGGAGTTTTACACATTTTTATAAAATCTGCTTTTTGACGAACTGCTCTGTATTCAGGTAAATATCTTCCTGCCTGCCGCATTATCCAGACCGGTGTACGCTCAACTTTTTTTCTTTTGCATGCTCTTAAGAATAGATCATTTTTTAATTTGGACAAATAAATCCTCCGTTAAACCATATTAACAGTTAATTGAAAATATTTTATTATTGCTTCTGAGACCCCTGAAAGAGAATAAGCTCTTGGTACTATGTGTACATTTAAACCAAAACTTTCAACTGCTCTTTCAGTAGTAGATCCGATTGCACAAATTATTTTATTATCAAAATAATTTGAAATATCATTGATCTTTATCAAGCTAATAAAATTGTTAAACGAAGAGGGACTTGTAAAAACAAATATATCAGGTCGCCTATTTACCATATCTTCATATTCTTTTGTTAACTCAGAAAGGTCATTGGAAACAACATCATAAACATGAACTTGATCAACGTGAGCTCCCGACTCCATCAAACCAAATTTTAAATCCTCATTAGAAAGTGATGAGCAGGGTATAAATACTTTTTTTCTATTGAGATTATATTTGGATAATATTTTTATCAATCCTTTTGAACTGTATTCCTCCGGTATGATATCTACCTTAATTCCGTTGTAAGAACATTCTTCTGAAGTTTTTTCTCCTACTGCGGTTACTTTAATTTTTGTTAAATCAAGAGAATAACTTTGAATTATTTCTGCAAATACTTTTACTGCGTTTGAAGAAGTAAAGATCAAATAATCATATTCTGTAAAATGATTTATTACATTTTTAAGCTCGTGAGATTCTAATTTAGGAATCACCTTAATAGTAGGGAAAAAAATAATACTAGCACCTTCGTTGTTTAACTGAAGAAAATATTTTTCAGCTGTAGATTTTTTCTTAGTTACAAGAATTGTTTTGTTATTAAGAGACCTCATTTTACGCGTGACCTACTAAAAATATCATTTAGAATAACATCAGCACCGGCTTTGAGTAAATCATTGGCTAATTGAGCACCAAGTTTTTCCGGGTTTGTTTTAGCGCCGCGGATTCTTTTTCTAAAAGTAACTGAACCATCTATTGCTGCCACAACTGCATCAAGATATAAACCGTTGGGTTTTACTTCGGCATAAGCACCAATTGGAACTTGACAACCGCCTTCTAATTCTTTGAGCAGTGAACGTTCTGCTGTTACAGCTATATAAGTTTTTTCATTATGGATTCTTTTCAGCATCAAATCAGCTAATTTATTATCACTTCGAATTTCAATTCCCAACGCACCTTGTCCAACTGCAGGTAAAATATCCTTTGTGTTTATTATTGACGATATGTGTTTATTGAGTTTCAATCTTTCAACGCCGGCACGTGCAAGAATAATTGCATCCCAATCCGATTCAAGAAATTTTTTTATTCTTGTCGGAACATTTCCGCGTAGTTCTTCAGTTTTAATATCGGGTCTTATGTGTAGAAGCTGCGAACTTCTTCTTAAAGAACCGGTTGCAACAACTGCACCTTCGGGTAATTTTTTAATTGTCATTCCTTTTTTGCGTGCTATTAAAACATCTTCAACTTGGTGGCGTTTTGTTACGGCCCCAAGTTTTAATCCTTCAGGTAAAACTGTTGGAAGATCTTTCAAACTGTGTACTGCAATATCAATCGATCCTTTCAACAACTCATTTTCTAATTCCTTGGTGAATAATCCTTTATCACCAATCTTTGATAAAGCTACATCAAGAATTTTGTCTCCTTTTGTGTTGATGATTTTTATTTCGACATAAAGATTTTTATTTTTTTGTTCGAGCTCTTTTTTAATAAACTTTGCTTGCCAAAGTGCCAAATCGCTTCCTCTAGTTCCAATAACCAGTTTATTCTTTTTCATTAGTTCTATCCTCTTTGTGCTCATCATCGTTAAGTTCATTTCCGTTTAATGGAGTTTCACCAAGATTGAAAAGTTCTTTAAGAATCAAAGTGTGTGTAGCAACTTCTTTAATATTAGCACCCGTCTCTGCAAACTCACGTAATTTTACGGTTGGATTATGTAGAATCCTTCCCATCATTCTTCTAGTCATGTCTTCAATCTTTAAAAAATCCTCTTTACTAACTTTATTTTTTATTTTCTCCAATTCATCGTTTCTAATTTCTTCAAAAAATGATCGCATTGTTTTAATTGTAGGAACAACATCCAATGTATTTAACCAGCCATAAAATCCTATCATTTCATCTATAATAATTTTTTTTACTGATGGAATTTGATCTTTTCGTTTCTGTAAATTTTGTTCTACTATAATCTTCAGTGAATCCATATCGTAATAAAAAATATTTTCGATTTTTTTTACATCGGAATCAATATCTCTCGGAACCGCAATATCCATCAAAACAACGGGTGAGTTTTTTCGTTTTTTTAGAGTAGAACTAATATCTTCGAAGGAAATAATATAATTATCCGAGCTTGTTGCAGAAATAATAATATCAAAATTGTGGAGCTGCTCTTTAAGAAACTGGAACGGAACAATTTCACCGTGAACTTTTTCGGCTAACTTTTCCGCTCGTTCAATAGTTCTATTAGAGATAGCTAATTTGCCAATATTTTTATCTCTAAGATGTACCGCCGCAAGTTCACCTGTTTCTCCGGCACCAATTACCAGTGCTGATTTTTTGTCTAAGTTCGAAAAAATCTTTTCTACAACTTGAACTGCTGCATAACTTACAGTTACAGCTCCTTCACCAATTTTTGTTTCTTTAATTGCACGTTTGCCGGTTTTAATTGCAGTATCGAATACCTTTCTAAGCGCTGCTCCTGCAAAATCTAAATCTTCGGAAATTTCAAAGGCTTCTTTTACCTGTCCTAATATTTGACTGTCACCGATAATCATAGAATCAATTCCGGAAGCAACAGAAAATATATGTCGTACTGCACCGCAAGAAAAATATTTTAAGAAGTGTTCTTGCTGAATTCCATTAACTGGTTTGAATTGAATCAATTCATTAATAATGGGAGAAAGATTAAATTCATTAATCTTTGGAAAACCAAAAATTTCTGTTCTGTTGCAAGTAGAAATTACAACACCTTCGGAGAATAATGATTCTTTTAATCTCGGGATGAAAGTAACAATTTCATCATGATTTAAATGAAGCGCTTCTCGAAGTTCTAAAGGGGAAGTCTTATGATTTATTGATATACCAACTAAATTCATTTTAAGCTTTCAATAAAACGAGTGGAACGTTTTTCCTAGCGTATTAGTTACAATCAACGACATGATAGCAAAAACAAATCCGATTAATGAAAAAAGTATAACCTTCTTACCGTAAAAGTTTCCCAGAAGTTTTCTTAAAATTCCTATTCCGTAAACTATCCACACAAAAAATGTTCCAACCAATTTTGGATCGAAGTAACTAAAATTAGGAAATGCATTTGGCAGCCATATTATTCCAATAATAATTGCAACAGTTAGAAGAATAAAACCGATAACTGCAGAATAATAACTGAGTTTTTCTAATATTTCTAAACTTGGAAGTCTATTAAAAATTAGACCAAACTTGTTGGCTTTTAGATTTTTAAATAATAGAATGTACAGTAATCCATAGACAGCAGAAATTGTAATACCGGAATATCCCAACAACGCATTAATAACATGAAGGCCAAGCAGGCGATTCCTAAGAACTTCCGGAACCACAAAATTATGTTCTATAAAAAGTGAAGAAGCTATTTGGAATACAAGTGAGAATAAAATTATGAAAGCTCCGGTTCCTCTTATATCAGTTAACAATTCCAGAATGAAGTATGAAAACGAAATAGAAAATGCAATAAGAGAAAAAATTTCAAATTTGCTTGTAATCGGCGGATGATCGAATTCAATTGTACGAGAAATGAGGTAAAAAAGATGTAATAATAATGTAACAAAGAGAATAATCCGTTTTGAATTGTTTACAAATTTTTTCTCATTGAAAAAATCATAAAGATACGCTGCAAAAACAAAGCAGTATAATATAGGCAGCAAAATATTTAAGGAATCTATTGGTTGTAGCATTCTGAAGTTCATTTAGTTAATAAAACACTTACTAAAATTGTGCCATTGATAAAAATTTTAGGGCTAAAGTTAATTAAATATTAGCTTATTTTCTGCTGAATTGAAGAGGGATTTTTGAGCAACTAAACATTAATTATTATCAATGTTTATCATCTTTGGAAATCTATGGAGTTTATTTCTTACATGTAGGATGTATAAAATAAAAAACCCCGTATCACGAATTTTGTCGCGAAACGGGGCTTATCAAAAATTATAAAATTAATTTCCAAATACGTCTATCTTTCCATTCATATGTTTTGTCTTATCAATTATTTTTCCATGATCATCAACGACACCAGTATGGCAAGTACCACAACCTTTTAATTCAGCTTCCATATGTCCTTGCGGCGGTAATCCATGGCAAGTACCGCAAGCGGATTGACTTCCATCAACTTTATTCCATGTTGGCTGGAAATTTTCGCCAACGATTTGATCCGATGTATAAGCAAATGCCCATTGTGAAGTTGCTTTTGAAAACGAAAAATTTCCGTGACAATATGTGTTAGAACATTTTATTGTACTAGGATCATATAATCCTGTACTAACTTGATAATCTGAATACTTGGCTGTCAAAACAACTTCCGCTTTTGGAGTCGCATCAATATGTCCCGGTGAATTTAATGCAGTAGGGACGACATGGCAATCTGAACATTTAACAACAGGTCCTATCTTCAGATTAATTAAGTGAGAAGAATGTGCGCCAACACTTGCAAGTGTTACATCTGTTTTTCTATTTCTATCAACCGGCGGTGCAATTAAACTAGGATTATTGAAATCACCATGGCAAGTATTACAAGCTTCGGGACCACCGGTATTGGTATGACACTTATTGCAAGATGGACTAGCAACACCACCTGCATAATTATTTCCGTGACATTCAGTGCATTTACTCATATCCCAATTTAAGGAAGCAATAAATTTTCCGTGGAAATTTGATGATGCAGGATCAATAATTCCATCTTTATGAGTTGAAATTCTTGAATGGCAATTTGTGCAAGCAGGACTTGCTACTCCACCTGCAAAATTATCACCATGGCAATAATTACACTCTTTCATCAGAATCTTTTTTGTTGCAATGAAATTACCGTGAAAGTCTGGAGATGTTAAATTATTAATTCCGGCTTGATGTACAGCAATATAAGGGTGACAATTGGTTGTAGCACAACTTTTATTAGAAGTACCCCCATCAAATTTAGCTGCATGACATTGTTTACAACTTTCTAATCCCTTTTTTTTAACAGTCATTCCGTGGAAATCTGGAGAAATTGGATTGTATAACGTAATAGCATGTACATTGATTACATCAGGAGTTGTAATATCATCATTTAAATCGCTGCATGAGAACGAAATCAATCCTAATACAAAAATTAAAGTAAAATAGAATTTTGAATATTTCATATTCTTTCCAAGAGGTTAAATTATTTAACGATGACAATAACCGCAGAAACCTACTCCTCTAACACCACCAGGACGAGCGTTTGCATCTGTATGACAAGAATAACAAACCGAACCACGATCAGCATGCCAATCGCCATCTTCTGAATTGCTCATAAAACTCTTGATATGTGTTTTTGGATTTGTACCTTTAATACCATCATTATCAGTATGGCAGAGTATGCAATTTGCATCAGCACCTTGTACATCATGACAAGCAGCGCATCTTTCAATATCTCTTCTTGCTAACATTGCATGTTGCCCGCCCCCGGTGCCAACTCCGATTGTTACAAAGTTTGGCATCTTGTGAGATACAGGAACATTACCTTCCAATGCAAAATCTCCACCCTTTGATTCATGACATTCGGCACAAAAGGTTTCTGTTTGATGACATGTCTGGCATTCGGCAGATTTACCTTTTAAATCAATTCCATGAGTAAAGCGGTAATTTAGATCGTGAACGCGCGTAATATTTTGTTGTTTGGTATTATCAATAAATTTATGCGGTGAATAAGGTGTAACAAAATTTCTTGATGAATTATTTTCGGTTATCATTGTTGTTGAAACATGGCATGATTCACAAAAAGAATTATCATGACACATTTGGCACTTAGAGTTTTCTTTTAACGCATTGAATTTGTGCGAACGTAAAAATGAAACTTCTTTATGATCTGTTGGAATTAGATTCACAGTTGAAATGTGACAAGATTCGCAATCATTGACAGCAACAGTACGTCCATTATGGCAGTCGGTACAAATACTCATAGACGGTTTATAATTTGCCGATTGAAAGCTGTAATCAACATCAGATATACCTTTGTGGCAATTTTCGCAAACAAATTTTTCATTAGTTATATGAGCATTGTGATCAAATATTAATGCCGATTTTTTCTGAATTAGCGGTTCGAAATTTTCACCATAATGGCATTGGGTACAATTTTTCTCATCATTCACATCGTGACAAGTTGCGCATGCAGCTTTTTCCGGAAGTAAACGAGTATTTAGTGATGTACTTTCCTTTACCTTGGTATGGCACTCTTCACATTGCGCAAGTTCTTTATGAAAACTATGCGAAAATTTTATTATGTCCTTATTTGTCTTTACAGGTTCATCACCGTCACTGGAATTGATCGCTGCAATGGTTAAAAAAGAAACTAACATAATTGCTAGGGCAGCATAAAAATATTTTATTTTCATAATCAGTTAGAAGTTAGAATTAAACCAATGATTTACTTTGAACATAATTCTAAAATCGTTCTTGTAAATCTTATTGTTAAAATATTGTCCTTGTAGATCAAATGAATAATTTGTCCAAGGTCTTAAATTAAATCCGCCTAAAAAGGAAAGTATGTTATTCGTCTCAGCATCTTTTGATAATTTGTAAGAAGTATATGCTATTCCAATAGATGGGGTAAAAAATCCATCTGAAAAAGAATATGCTGTGTAAGCAGAGATTGCATCAAGTTCTCCTGCGTATCCAAGTGTTTTTCTATAGCTGAAACTTCCAAATTTTGTGTTGGTTCCTATTGTTAAACGTTGAGAATTTTCATCTTCGTAAGTAACATTTCCGAATTTTCCAAAGAGAGAAATTGATTCGAAAATTTTATAATCAACACCGCCTTCAAATTCCTGTGAATTGCCATAATTGAAAACGGAAAAAATAGAATTGTATCTAATCTTCGGTTCTCGAAAATTATAATAAACATCAATTCCCAATTGATTTGTAGCCTGAATCCGACTGGTAACTTCAAATTTTGACGTAGCTTTAAAATTAACATCGTATTCGTATCGAGTATCAATACTTAATAAGCCTTCTAAATTATAAGAAGCATCTGCAGATAGGAATTTATACTGATTTGATTTTTGTTCAATTAGAACATTTACAAGATCGTAGTCTGAATTTAATCTAAGAATATTGTAATCAACTGCTTTAAAATTCTTATCAATATAGCTTAAACCAAAAGTAAAATGATCTAGAAAATATATGTCAAATTTGCCGCCCAAGACATAATCATTCTTTAAATCATTAATCATCTCTAATTTCTGATAAGCGGGAACATTACCACCATAAAAACCGCTTAACGATGCATTAGCATAATTAAATTTTAGATTCACACCATCAAACAATCCGCCTGCAACTGGAGTAAATAGCGGTTGTCTTCCTAATTTTAAAGTGAACATATCAAGAATATTGCGAGCTTCAAGATACAAGTTGTAAAATCTCAATCTTGGATCGTTATCTAATCCTTTTCCAATATTAGTTTCGAAATTCGTTCGAGTTCTAATTGAAATATCTTTGTAATTGAAATTGAGTGTAAGTGCTTGAAATGTTCTTAGAAAAGTGTCAGAAGTTTTAGTAGTGTCAAATCTTTCAAATGTGTAGAATGAAGAAGAGAATCTACCGTTAAGATTCTGGGCTGGAATCATTAACGGTAGACATACAAAAATTAAAAAAAATATTTTTTTCATTTTAAGCCCTGTAGATAAGTATTATCCTTTCGGAGTTACATGAACAATTTTTTTCCACATATCATTAAATTTGAATTCCTTATATGAAGGACTTTCCGGATTGTGACATGTTTTGCAGAATTTTTCAGTGTCTTTAGGAACCATCAAACCTTTCTTTACAGCTTCTTCTTTGTTTTTCATAACAGCCATTGCTTTATATTCTGAACCTGCACCATGACACGTTTCGCATTGTACGCCATCTTCCTTAAAAGCTGATTCTACCAAAGCTTTTTCCCCAACATGGCATTTTAAGCATTCTGGTGTTTCAACTGCTTTTTTCCCACCTTTCTTTTTTGCAATATCATCAGCTTTAGTAGTTAAAAGGGTTTTATATGCTTGGGCGTGTTTGCTTCCGGACCAAATTTTTAATTGTTGTCCTTGTTTTTCAGTTTTATGACACATTCCGCAGACTTTAGTACCTACATATTTTGCCTGTGCAGATATATATGTTGGAGTTATAAAGTAGGTTACTAGAGCAATAAAACAAATTATCAAAGATTTTCTCAACATTTAATTTCCTCCTTAAATGAGTTTAATGAATTTTAATTAGAATTATATAAAAGAACTTGTTAATCTTATTATTAAAATAGCCCAAAATGAATTAATTGGCAAACAACCAAACTATAAAAAATTAATTTTGTAAAGATTTATATTCAAAAAAAGAACAAGCAGTGACAATTACTTCTCTTCTAATAATTATAAAAAACAAATCAATATTATTATTTATTTGGAAAAGCTATGGTATCTGCTACAGCTTTATACAAATCTTTTAATTCTTGTAAAGTTGTTTTAGAAGCAGACATACGTGAACCAAGTTGACCAAATTTTATTTTATGTTGTGCTTCATTAGGTTTAGTTCGTACGAATTTACCAAGGGTCATTCCTGTGGTCGCATCTAAATCTGGAATTTTTTTACCATCTATCCCGTGACATATAGCGCATTTGTTGTTGAAATATGTTCTCCCATTTACGGCATTCCCATCTTTTCCTATATTTGAATAATTTGCTTTGCCTGTCGGATAAGTTCCAGTATATGTAGCATCGTAAAACAGTGTTACATCATTAGCTTCTTTTTTCAAAAATTTTACAAGATTCCAGATCTCAGCATCAGACATTAGTTGACTATAGTTGGGCATTTGATCGCCGACTGTAGCATTTGTCGTAGGGTTATATGTAGCCAAATCATAAGAAATATCTCTTCTTGATGCTGAACCGGTTTTAATAGCATCGAAAAGCTGTTGTTCATTACTTTTATTTGTAATAGAAATTAAATTGACACTAGAAACATTTGGACGATTAGATTTAGGTCCGCGGTTGATATATGAACCACTGTTTCCTAATAAATCCCATGCGTGGCACTGTTTGCAACGAAAGAAATCACTTTTTGCACTCAGTTTAGATAGAAGTGCGGTATCATCTTTTTTAGAATAATTTGCTTCACTTGCCCAGAAACTATCGTATAGAATACCACCTTTTATTCCGTCTGCCTTTATAAATGATTCTGGGGCAGTTGGTTCAGTAGAACTATCCTTACAAGAAAAAAATATTATCGTTATCATCGTCGTAATAAGTAGAGAATAAAACTTGCCCATAATAACCTCAATTATTTTATATATAAGTTTTTTTCAATAATAAAATGCTAATATATATGACTTTTGTCAAAGTTGATATTTGGTTTGTGTAAAAAATGGAAATAAAAAGTCAGTTTGGCAATCAATAATTCTCTCAGATATATTTTTTGAATTTCATTCTTCAATTATAATATCTTTTGGTTGAAGTTTTTCTTCGAGCCAGACTCTAAGTTCAGAATCATTGTCTATCTCGTGTTGAATAATAGAATCAGGGTTCAAACCTTTCTTTTCGAATGCAGACATAAAAAGATTTGTAGCATTACTAACTTTTTTGGAATCTCGTATTCCGCTTTTAAATTCTTTCCATTCAAGAATTACTCTTCTAAAGTGTCGTTCGTGATGATGACGATAAGTGTGAAGAGACATTTTACCATCAATCCAAGTTACACTCATTGGATATTCATGAGGGTGGAAGATAACAAAGAACCAATGCCATACTATAATAGCCAATGTTGCAAGAATTGCTTCGTAAAAGTGAATTAACTCACTAACTTTTATTAACCATACAGGAGCCCAATCACCAACAACAGTGGGGAACCAAAGTATGAATCCTGTTGCACCCATAACAATTGTACCCCAAATAAGTGCCCAATACTCAGCTTTCTCTGTATAATCATATGCATCAAATTTTGGTCGCTCTTTCTTTAGTTTGAAATAATAAAGAATGTTATCTCTTGCTTCAGTTATATCACTCATTCGTGGAAGTAAGTTTAACAATACATCTCGCCCGCGTGGTGTAAAGATCAAATAGTAAAGATGATAAACTCCCGCTACAATCATAATTACAGCTGCTGTACGATGAGTATATTGACGGACAGTTTCATTCAATCCAAATGTTCTTAACAAATCCGCCCACCAACTTTCATGATACTTTAATGCGAAACCAGTTACAGATAGCGTAATAAATGAAATTAGTAATAGATAATGTTGAATAACTTCATTCTTTGTAAATCTCGGAATTGTTATTTCAGTCTTTAAGTGTTTTCGTTTTTTTCTCACTTCAAAAACATAGATCAATAAATTATGTAGAATCATTCCGCCAATAACAGAAATTATAAGCCAGAAATAAATTGTTGAAACAACATCTTCAACTTTAGAAGCAGTTTTATCTAAAGTTTTATGTGAATAACTTTTTGAAAATGTTTCGGTCGCATTCGGATGACATTTTTTACATGTGGAAGTTATGTTCGCAACATTAACTGTTGATTCGGGATTATTCTTTGGTAATATTTTATGAACACTGTGGCAATCTACGCACATTGCAGCTTCTTTGTCGCCTCGCATCACAGCTAAACCATGATAACTGTCTTCATATTGTTTTGCTTGTCCGCCTGTGCCACCGAATCTCTCTACAATACGGGGATCTTCGTGACAAATCATACATGTTTTTTGTTGAAGTATCTTTGCTTCTAACTTTTTATCTACCGTATTAACAGCATGTATGCTATGTTCATTGTGGCAGTCATTACAAACCGGAGCTTCGCGAACTCCTTTTTTTGCCCTAATCCAGTGAATTGATTGTTCATATTCACGGGCAATATCCGCATGGCATTGACCGCAAGTCTCGGGAACATTAAATGATGAAATCTTTGAGCCAGGCTGTACCTTATTTTTAATATCATGAACCCCATGGCACATGCTGCAGTTAGCTGCATCTAATCTTCCTTTTGCTACTAAAATTCCGTGGACAGATTGTGAAAAAAGAAGTCCCGGATTTTTAATACTGAAAGAAAATTTTTCTACAAGTTTTGGGTTATCATGACATGTGCCGCATGTAGTTCCAAGTTTTTTAGGGTAAACTAAACTTTTAGGATCTTTGACTTTTTGAATACCATGAGAGCCATGACAATTCCAACACATTGCTGCTTCATCAATTCCTTCACTAAGAGAAATTCCATGTATACTTTCTCTATGTTCTTTCGCTATTGCAGAATGGCATAGATAACAGTCAGCTTTTTGGGTAGCACCTACATTCTTAGGGTGATTACTAAGATTATTTGAAATGTAATTATGGCAATCGGCACATTCTAAATTTTTATGAACAGATTTTGTAAGTTGTGTGTAGCC
>Ga0082335_1002152_pt1 | contig 37868 bp, 46 predicted proteins | sample Subgrocontami58m_FD_72375 | JGI IMG/M metagenome (GOLD analysis project Ga0082335, IMG submission 72375) | Subsurface groundwater microbial communities from S. Glens Falls, New York, USA - GMW37 contaminated, 5.8 m (SPADES assembly) (version 2) ...
TCCCCGCATTGGCTTGAGTATAAGAAATTCATTTAAAAACGTTACTGAAAATATTTGTAAAATGTATGGCGAGGTGGCTCGATGTGGCAATCGGAGAGGCACCGAGCACTATAAATTGTGAGCGAAGCGAACGGATTAAAAATATTTAGTTAAAGCTTTTCTTTACCTATTACATTTCGTTCTTCCTGCGCTGGACAATAGGCGCAATGCATTAAACTAATTTCAAATAATATATTTTTTAAAAAATATCAAGAAAAATCAAATATCAATTAAGTCAAACCTTTTAATTTGCTTTCAATCGCATTTAATTCTGACTCGAGCCTTTCTAGCTCTGTCGGCTCTCTTTTTTGCGTTTTTTCTTCAGCCTTTTTTCTGCCTTTATTGTAAACCTGCTTTTTCGGCAATTTAGGAGCTTCCTTTACGACAACAGCTCTTAGGCTTGTCTGCGGCAATTTGAGCTTTAAATCGCTCATCATTTTGTTCGCTTGTTTTAGCAATAGTCTCAGGTGGGTTATCTTTTCAAGCTTTTGATGCTTTATAAGCTTGAATTTCTCAAATTTTTTGAGAACCTCAACTATGTCCCTCAGAATCTCCAGAATATTTCTCCTAATCTCATTGGGCGCTTTTACCTGCACGAAAAAAATCTCCTCGCTTTGCGTTTTCATCTTTACTCAGTATGTTCAGGCTTGAACATTATACCGTCTATGCTTTCTATTTTCTTCTCAATCTCATTTATTGTACGGTTCCACATTGCAAGCTCAGCTTCTTCCTCATTTCGCAGGGAATTTATGCTGCCTAATGTGCCCCTGATTTCCCTCATCTTGCCCTTTATCATGTCCAAAACATCCAAAATTTCCTTGTACTCGTCAACTTTCACAAATACAGGCATTCCTCTTTGCTCTTTCATTTTACCTCACCTGTAAAAAACCCCGTGCTAAAGCACGGGGCGTTTTTTATCATGCTCGGAAATCGCGTGCTTTCCCTACACTAAAGGGGGTAGGGTGTACGCCTTGCGATTTCCGACATATCAAAATTTTTTAATAATTTTTGGAGGTGCTAGAAACTTTCGTTTCTATCACCCTTAAATAAAGTTTTATCAACGAAAATGAGCTTTTTCTGCAGATCCTCAAGAGAAGCCTTGAACTTGTCAAATGCCCTGTCTTTTGCATTTTTTATGTTTTCCAATTTCATTAAGGCTTCCTCGGACTTTCTTAAATCGCTCTTTATTATGTTGATGCTGCCAAGGGTCGCCTTAAACCTGTCAACCTTTACATAAATTGTCCTTGCGCTCTGCATCTCTCCTGCGGATTCCCCTGCATGAGCGAAAAGTTTTCCCTCTGTTTTCGGGCTTATTTCCGGCTCAGGCTCTTCCCCAGGCATCAGCTGGATTTGCGGCTCAGCAGCAGGCGCCCTCACAGGAGGAATTGGAACTGACTTTTCTTCCATTTCCGGGAACTCTAAACCATAAAAAGGCTCTTGCAACTCCGGCAGCCCTTCTTTTTCAGGAAACTCAAATTTAGGCTCAGGCATTTCCCATTTCTTTGCAGAAATATCCTCTTCTGGAAATTCCGGAAATTCAGGAAGGCTGCTCTCTTCAAATCCCTCTAATGGCGGAGGCGCAGGAGGCAGATCTAATTCTCCCAAAGCCTCTTCTTTCTTTTCCCTCTTTAAGAACTTTAAAAATCCCACCACATTACACCCTATTGGATATACAAAGTCATTTTTATTAAAACTTTTGTTAGCATTGTTAAATGGTAATAGCATAAACTGTTTGTTGCACAAAAATTAAATAAGATTTAGCCAAAAACAGCTAGATGAAAGGCTTATTTATCATAACAATACTGGCACTGATGCTTTCCAAAGCATCTTTTGCGCAGTCCTGCGACTACAAGGTTGAAATCTTGGTGGATGGCAACAAGTTCAGAACAGAGGATTTCAAGTGGCGCATGATGGCAGCCAAAATAGATGGCAAGTCCACAAATATAACCGGAACTGCTGAAATAAAAGCAGACGGCAAGACAATAAAAAGCTACAAGCCGTGGACTTTTGCTTCAATTTCAAAGCAGAAAACATCAAGCGTGTATTCGCCAAACCTGAAGGCAGGCAGTTACGAAATAATCGCTGAAATCAAGGTGGAATGTGATGATTCAAATAAAGAAAATAACAAGGACGTAAAGAAAATAACGATAGAAGGTGAAAAAGAGGAAACAAAAAGCAAGAAAAGCAAAAGCGAAGATGTTGAGGTAGAAAATAAAGATACAATAAATAATGATATAAATAAAAAATCAACGACAAAACAAGCAACAACCCAAACAATACAAGAAACCATAAAACCAGTCCAAGATGAAGATACCATTATACAATCAACTAATAAAAATCAAAAAAATCAGGGAACTCAATCAGCAACAGCAAATGCAGTAAAAAATCCTGAAAACAGAGAAATCATTTACGCATCAAGCAGCGAAAAAGCAAAAAGCCTAATTTTAATTTTTTTGCTTACAATATCCATAGTTCTCAACATTATTCTAATCTGGAGAAGGTAGCTAGCGCCTAATGCCTGCAATAGAATTTGCAACTTTTTTGCATTTGTCTGCTATGCTTTCGAGATGCTCATAAATTTCCCTGTATTTCATAATGTCTATGGGATTTTTATAATAGTGGAAAAGGTCTGACAAAGCATTTTGGTAAATTTCATCTATCTCTTTTTCAAGGCTATTAATTTTCTCTACATGAGCTTCAATGCTTTTTGATTTTTTTAATGCATGCAAAGCATCATTCAGCTCAGCAACAATCTCGTTAATTTTTTCAATCAGCTTTGAGGTATGCTCATCTATCCTTTCAATGCTAAAAATTACAGCCCTCGAGGCAGCCGCATTTATATGGTCAATTATGTCGTCAAGCAATATTACAGCTTGCTTGATGTCTGCTTTATCAATATTCCTTAATCCTTTTAATAATTTTGTTAGCTCATGGCTTAATACATCTCCCTTGCTTTCAATGTCTTTTATTATTTTGGCTCTTGACTTCCTTTCGTTCCTTCCAAAATCAGCATATTGGCTTATAAAATTCTTTAATTCTTTGGCTGCTTCCATAGCATTATTGGATTGCTCAGAAAGCATCTCATAGAACTTATGCTCTTTTGGAACTAGCCATTGAATTATTTTTTTCATGGCATTGTGCTTAACGTTAGGTATAAATAGATTTCGTTAATGTAAAGTTCCAACTACACATTGATGCAATATTAACAAAAATAAAATATAAACAAGAACGACAACTTCAAAATTATAGTTTTTCAAGCTAAGCAATTCATTGGAATTGCGAGGTGTTCGAAAATGCAAAGCATTTTCGACATTCCCAAAAATGCCTTTGGCATTTTTTAGGATCTGAAAGTGAGCGTGATAGAGGTAACCCGTTTTTGCTGATTTTTAAGATTATAGATAAAGTCTATTCAACATATGACTTTACAAGTTACAAAGCTTTTTAAATCCATTTATTTTCAGAATGCTTATGCCTGGAACTGAAAAACAAGGCGAGCATGCGCATATCAGATGCAGGACTATAATCGAGGTTTTAGGCAAGCCAAAAGAGTATGTTGAGAACGCCATAAAGGAGTATATAGGGCATATAAAGGAGGATGCAGAGCTTGTGGTGCTGAACGATGACTATTCCGAGACAAAAGAACAGGGCAAGCTCTGGAGCAAGTTTGTTGAGCTTGATTTGGTGGTAAAGGGCACGAAAAAGCTGATAAGCTTCTGCTTTGAGTACATGCCATCCTCCATGGAGGTTGTCAAGCCTGAGCATTTGATTATGACAAATCCCGAACTCTCAAACTTTCTTAATGACCTGCAGGCAAGGCTGCACAATGTTGACATGGTTGTAAAGAAGCTGAAATCTGAGAATGACTTTTTGAAGGTTAACATGAACACAATAATAAACAATGCAATAATTATAGCGTTGCGATTCGGCAGCCTGAACTTCGAGCAGCTCTCAAAAATCACAGGGGTGCATGAAAAAGAGCTTCAAATTTTTGCTGATAGCCTTCTGAAGGAAAACAAAATAAAAAAAGAAAATGAGATATACAGCTTGGCATGATGGCAGAGCTTAAAAAACCAAACGTGAAAAGCAAGGTGGAGGCTGTGATGTTCTCAACAGGGCACAGGATCAGCTTAGACGAGATAAGCAAGTTTTGCAGGGGCAGAAGGGACGAAGTTCTTGCTGCGCTGAAAGAGCTTCAAAGGGAATATGATGAAAAGCAGTCATCGCTTATGCTTGTTGAAGATGGTGATTCCTGGAAGTTCACAGTGAGAGATCATCTTATTCCGATAGTCAGGAAAATAGTAACCGAGACAGAGCTTACGAGAAGCGTGCTTGAGACTCTTGCCGTAATTGCGTTCAAGTACCCAATCCTGCAGTCGGATTTGATAAAAATAAGAACCAACAAAGCTTATGGCCACCTCGTTGAGCTTGAAAAATCCGGTTACATCTCAAGGCAAAAGCATGGAAGGACAAACCTGATTAAACTGACTGAGAAATTCTTCAGATATTTTGATTTGACTGAAGGGAAGCTCAAGGAGCAGTTCAAGGACTTTGACAGCATAGCAAAAGCGATAAAGGAAAAGGAGCAGGAAGTTGAGCAAATCAAGGAGGAGCAGCACAGAAAAGCAGAGGAGCTGAAAAAAGAAGACGAGAGGATAAAAAAAGAAATTGAATCTTTAGAAAAGACTGATGAAGAATTTGGAATTCCATTAGAGGTGTACAAAGCAAAGCCATCAGGCGAGCTTTTGTCAGAAGATTTTGTCAAGGAAGGCAATTTAATTTTAGAGAAAGAAAAGATTGGCGAACTGGAAGTGACTGAAGAGAAGAAAAGGAAGATTATCCGAAAGGAGCCAGCGCAAGAAATAGAATCTCCAATAGCGCTTGAGACTGAAGTTCAAGAAATTCAGCAACAAGATGCAGCGGCAGAACCACAGCAGCAAATGCAAGAAATCAAGGAAGAGCCAAAAACATTTATTGAGAAAGAAAAAAAGCCTAGAATTCTAAGAAGAAGCACAGGAATCAAGCTAACTCCAGAAATGGAAGTAAAAGTTGATGAAAAGGTTAACGAAATGCTTGGCATTAAAAAAGAAAGCAAAGATGAAAACAAAGAACAATAAAATCTGAACATTATAAAATTTCAATAAATCTAAATCAATATAAATAATTAAAAATAAAACTAAAATGTTCCTTCTCCAATGCCCGAAATGCAAGAACAGGATGAAATACCAAAGCAAAGATATTTATCTGACTGGCAAAAAGAAGAAGTGTGTGTATTGTAACAAAAGTTTTTCTGTTAACAAATCTATAATCAAAAAGATATAAATATTCTTTCCATATAGAAAATTTCTATATTGAAAATAATTCAAAAACATAACTATTATAAAGCGAAAAACATACCGATTTATAGACGATAAAGTGTTAATACAATTCTTTAAAAAATGACCGAAGAAACAGGGCAAAAATTAGGGACAAGAATAGTACCTAGGATTATCCAGGATGAGATGAAAAAGAGTTATTTAGATTACTCTATGAGCGTGATTGTTGGCAGAGCTCTTCCAGACGTTCGCGATGGTCTTAAACCGGTTCATAGACGTGTGCTTTATACAATGTGGGAGGCAGGATTGCTTCATAATAAACCATTTAGAAAATCTGCTTTTGTAGTAGGAAATTGTCTTGCAAAATTCCATCCTCATTCCGATGTCGCTGTTTACGACACTTTAGTGCGTTTAGCCCAAGATTTCTCAATGAGGTATCTTTTAGTTGATGGTCAAGGTAATTGGGGCTCAGTCGATGGGGATAGTGCCGCTGCAATGAGGTACACCGAGTGCAGATTGACAAAACTTGCAGAAGAAATGCTAGAGGATATTGACAAGAAAACAGTTCGCTTTATACCAAATTTTGACAACAGTACGACTGAGCCGATTTTGTTGCCTTCAAAACTGCCCAATCTGCTGATTAACGGCAGCTCCGGAATTGCAGTTGGAATGGCAACAAACATTCCACCACATAACCTCGGCGAAGTAATAGATGCCGTAACAATACAAATAGACAACCCAGGCATAAGCATAGAAGAAATCATTAGCATTGTTAAAGGTCCGGATTTCCCGACAGGAGCTTTAATTTGCGGCAGAAGCGGCATAAAAGATGCTTATTCAACCGGAAGGGGAAAAATCCTGATAAGGGCAAAGACAGATATTGAGCAACATAAAAATAAAACAGCGATCATTGTCAGTGAGATTCCATTCATGCTCAATAAATCGGAACTTCTTGAGGAGATAGCAGACCTTGTAAGGGACAAAAAAATTATCGGAATTTCTGACTTAAGGGATGAAAGCAACAGGGACGGCATAAGAATAGTGATAGAGCTTAAGAAAGATGCAGACTCAAATGTCGTTCTTAACCAATTGTTCCAGCACACAAGAATGCAAACCACTTTTGGCATAATAATGCTCGCTCTCATAAATAACGAGCCAAAAGTCATGAACATAAAGCAGATAATCCACTACTACATCGAGCACAGAAAAGATGTTTTAAGAAGAAGAACCTTGTTTGATTTGAACAAGGCACAGACAAAAGCGCATATTCTTGAAGGCTTGATAGTCGCGCTTGCAAACATAAATAATGTAATCAAATTGATTAAGGAAAGCAAATCCATAGATATTGCAAAACAAGCCTTAACAGCAAATTTCAACCTTACAAATGAGCAGGCTGTTGCAATTCTTGAGATGAGGTTGCAAAGATTAACTTCTTTAGAGCAGGAAAAGATAAAACAGGAACATAGCGATTTATTAAAATTAATTGAGGAATTAAAATCAATATTATCCGATTCACAAAAAATACTCGATATAATAAAAAAAGAATTAAATGAATTAAAAGAAAAATACAATGATGCTAGAAGAACTCAAATTATTGAGTTGGAGAGCGCAGAGCTTGAAACTGAAGACCTGATAAAGGAAGAGGAAATGGCAATTACAATAACCAATTCAGGATATATCAAAAGACTGCCTTTGCAGACTTACAAGATCCAGCATCGCGGCGGAAAAGGAGTTGTTGCAACAACAACAAAAGACGAGGATATCGTCAAAGACATATTTGTTGCAAGCACACATTCCTACATCCTGTTTTTCACAAATAAGGGGAAGGTTTACTGGCTCAAGGTTTACAGCATACCGGAGGCGAGCAGGCAAGCCAGAGGCAAGGCAATTGTAAATATTCTTGAGCTTGGAAACGAGGAGAATGTAACAGCATTTGTGCCAGTAGGGCAGTTTGACAACAAGCATTATTTAATTATGGCAACAAAAAAAGGAACTATAAAGAAGACAGAACTTATGGCTTACAGCAATCCTCGAAGACATGGAATAGTTGCAATTACACTTGAGCAAAATGATGAATTAATTAATGTTGAATTGACTGACGGCAGTCAGCAGATTATTTTAGCAACTAAAAATGGCTTAGCTGTCAGATTCGAGGAAAGGGATGTGAGAGCCACAGGAAGATCTGCGCAGGGAGTAAGGGGAATTAACTTAAAGGGCAGTGACGAAGTTATAGGAATGGTTGTTGCATCTGACGAAAAGACATTGCTTAGTGTGACCGAAAATGGCTATGGTAAAAGGACATCAATAGCAGAATATCGCTTGATTAACAGAGGCGGCTCCGGAGTCATTAACATACAATGCAGTGAAAGAAATGGCAGAGTTGTTTCTATATGCCCTGTGACAGAAAATGATGACATTATTTTCATAAGCAAGAACGGCATTGTAATAAGAGTGCCTGCAACTGACATTTCTGTAATTGGAAGAAACACTCAAGGAGTTAAAATAATGAAATTGGAAGAAAATGACAAGGTTGTGAGCGCTGTGAAAGTGGCTAGGGAGAATAACGGCAATCAATAACAAAAAACCCAAACCTTTTTATAAACTTTAAATTTGATTTCTTTCAATGGGAAATATCAAACAATTGCTTCATGAAGCACTTCAAGAAATACAGCCTGATAAAAATTACGAAAAAGAAATATTTGAAAAACTAAACAGCATAATAAATAAAATCAACAGAAATCAAAAACATATCAAGGCAATCCTTGGCGGCTCAGGCGCAAAGGGCACGTGGCTCAGGACATTTGATGCTGATATATTCATTTTGTTTGACTACAACAAGTTCAAGGATAAAAGCGATAAGTTATCTGATGTTCTGGAAAAAATATTGAAAAAAAGGTTCAAAAATATCGTAAGATTGCACGGCTCAAGGGACTATTTCCAGATAAGTCAAAACAAGTTCACGTTTGAGATTGTTCCAATCCTAAAAATCCGAAAGGCTGAGCAGGCTGAGAATATAACTGATGTAAGCCCCCTACATTCAAAATGGGTTCTAAATCATAAAAAATTGATTAATGAAATGAAATTGACAAAGCAGTTTTGCCAGGCACAAAATTTTTATGGCGCTGAAAGCTACATAAGGGGATTTTCAGGCTATATATGCGAAATACTGACAGTTTATTACGGCTCTTTTCTGAATCTGATAAGAAATGCGGCAAAATGGCATTTAAAAGTTGTTGTTGATGTTGAGAGATACTATAAAGGCAAGGATGTATTCAAATTAGTCAATACATCTAAGCTGGTTTCCCCATTGATAGTAATAGATCCTGTACAAAAAGACAGGAATGCAGCAGCAGCATTAAGCACGGAAAAATTTGAAGCCTTTAAAAATGCGGCAAGGGAGTTACTGCAAAACCCGTCAAAGGAATTTTTCATTAAAAAAAGCTTAAATTCAGCATTTCTTAAGAATAAATCAAAAAATAACAAATTGATAATAATAAAGGCAAAGCCATTAAGCGGCAAAATTGACGTTGTCGGCGGCAAATTATTGAAAATCTATGAATTCTTGAATTCAGAACTGGAAAAGAGAGGCTTTGAAGCGATAAAAACAGACTGGGAATGGGATAAGCAAAACGACGCGGCATTCTATTTTTTATTCTATAAAAAGCAATTATCCAAATTCATAGAAATTGAAGGCCCTCCGATTAAAATAAGACAGCATGCCGATAACTTCAAAAAAATGCATAAAAAAACATTCATTAAAAATGGAAAAATATTTGCAATTGAGGAAAGGAAATTTATACTCCCGGAAGATTTGCTTAAAGATATCACAAAAAATACATTCGTTAAAGAAAGAAGAAAATCAATTAAACTTAAAATTATTTAAAATGCAGGCAGTAATCTTAGCAGCTGGAAAATCGACAAGGACTTACCCTTTGACACTCACAAAGCCAAAACCATTGCTTAAAGTTGCAAACAAGACCCTGCTTGAACATAATTTGGACAATTTAAATGGAGTTGTGGACCAGGTTATAGTTGTTGTAGGGTACAAAAAAAATTTGATAAAGATATATTTCGGTAATAGATATAAAAAAATAAAAATAAGATATGTTGAGCAAAAACAACAGCTTGGAACAGGAAACGCTTTATTATTTGTAGAAAAATACATAAAAAATGATTTTATATCTTTACACGGGGATGATATTTATTCTAAAAATGATTTTAAAAATGTTATAAAAAATAAATATTCAATTTTAACTAAACAAGTAGAAAATCCAGAGTTATTTGGAGTTATAGTAGAAAAAAATAATATTCTTATAGATTTGATCGAAAAACCGCAAAAATTCGTCTCAGATTTAGTCAACACAGGATTATATAAATTAGACAAAAAAATTTTTACATCATTAAAAAAATCAAAAAAATCAAAAAGAAGTGAATACGAGCTTACAGATGCTATAAGGGGATTGTCCAAGACTGAAAAGATATATTGCGTTAAGTCAAAGCAGTGGCTTCCCATAGGCTATCCCAATGATTTGCTGAAAGCGGACAGAATATTAAGGAAAAATAAGAATAGTATAGGCAAAAATTCTAGAATATGCGGAAAAATAGAAAATTCAAGCGTTGGAAACAACTGCATTATCATGGGAAGCGTGATAAACTCAATAATAATGGACAATGCGATTATAGGAAAAAACTCTGTTGTGAAAGATTCGGTAGTCGGGGAAAATGCGCGCTTAAGCGGCAAAATATCTGGCTCTGTAATAGCAGATAATGTAAAAGCGGAAAATGTTGTTGTGGAAAACTGCAAGATTTGGCCTAATAAGCAAATTTCAAACAAAACTATAAAGCAAGATTTGGTATAATGAAAAAGAACAAAGACATAACAATATTGATAATTGGCATTTTGCTTTTTTTAATATCTTACATTCTTGATAGACAAATAAACCTGTTTTTTAAGAATTTTAGATTTACATTTTTTGATGTGATTTTTAGCATAATCACAAATTTTGGAGTTGTTGTTTTAGTTACGCTAATAATCCCATCAGTTATCCTTTATAATAAAAACAAAAAATCTGTATATTTGCTGTGGTCTGCTTTCATTGCTTCTTTTATTTCAGCGTTTATAATCAAATTGATTGTTTTAAGGCAAAGGCCTATAGATGCATTTACATACCCTTTTACCAACATAGTCAACTACTCATTCCCAAGCTTGCACGCCATGGTTGCCTTTGCATTGCTGCCTTTACTGCTTGAATTCCTGCCAAAACAGAAAAATATCTGGATCAGTTTTGCATTTTTGGTGGGCTTTACAAGAGTATATTTTGGATTCCACTTCCTAAGCGACGTTGTTTTTGGCGCATTGTTTGGATATCTTGCGGGAAACTATTTATTGGATATGTATGAAAAAGGCAAATTATGGTTCAAATAAATAATTTTGAATGGAACAGGCAGCTATTCCATATTTTTTTAGGCATAGTACTTGTTATATTTTTAGTGTATGGTTTTATCGATAAAAAAATTATACTGATAACTATTATTATTGGACTTGTACTATCCTATTTAAGCAAAAAAATAAAAATTCCAATAATCTATTATTTGCTTGAAAAATTTGAGCGCAAAGAAGAACTTGAGAAATTCCCAGGCAAAGGAATTATTTTCTATCTTACTGGAGTTTATGTTGCTTTGTTATTGTTTTCAAAGGACATAGCAATGGCTTCCATTATGGTCCTTGCTTTAGGTGATTCAATATCACATTTATATGGCTTGCATTACGGCAAAATAAAGCACCCGTTGTCAAAAACAAAATTTCTGGAGGGGACAATTGCTGGGTTTGTTGCAGGATTTATAGGTGCTTTTGTATTTCTCCCATGGCACGAGGCTCTTTTTGCTTCATTAGCAGCTATGATTATTGAGGCAATTGAAATCAATATAGGCACGCAGCAAGTAGATGACAATTTGATAGTGCCGTTTGTTGCTGGGGCTGCTGTTTGGGCAGTTAGAATTATTTGAGCAATACTTTTATAAACAATCTTATCTTTTCTTTTTGGTTTAAAATTTAAAAAAATGCTAAGCGAACAACTAAAGGAAGTTTTTTTGAGAAATAAAGACCCTTTCACAGATATACTTGGGCAGGATAAATCAAAACAAGGCATTAAGTCAGCTTTGCTGATGAACAGGCACATAATAATAGTCGGAGCGCCTGGCATAGGCAAGACAACTTTGGCAAAGAACATAGCAAAGCTCTTGCCAGATATTGAAGTTATTGAAGGCTGCTCATATCATTGCATTCCCCAAGAGCCAATTTGCCCTTCTTGCAAGTCGAGCAAGAAACACAAAGCAATGAAATTAGAAGGAGCAAAGCGTTTTATAAGAATACAAGGAAGCCCAGATTTGACTGTTGAGGATTTGCTTGGGGATATTGACCCAATCAAAGCATTGAAATTTGGCCCTTTAAGCCTGGAGGCGTTCACTCCTGGCAAAATATTCAAAGCAAATAATGGAATTTTGTTTTTTGATGAACTAAACAGATGTCCTGAAAAACTGCAGAACGCTTTATTGCAGGTTCTTGAAGAAAGAAAAGCAACAATTGGCTCTTATGATGTTGATTTCGATGTGAATTTTATTTTTATCAGCACAATGAATCCAGAGGATACATCTACAGAGAAGCTAAGCGATGTTTTGTTGGATAGATTTGATATTATTTACATGGATTATCCAGAGGACATAGAAATAGAAAAGAAAATTGTTGTAATGAAAGGAAAGAAACTGGCAAATGTAAATGGTGAATTGTTGACATTAATGATATACTTCATAAGATTATTGAGGGAAGATGAAAAACTTGAGAAAAAGCCAAGCGTAAGGGCATCAATTGGCTTGTATGAAAGATCACAGTCAAATGCGCTGCTTAATGGAAGAAAGAATGTCCAGTTTGATGATATAAAGGAGGTGCTTGTTTCTGTTTTGTCTCATAGAATAAGGCTGAAGCCTTCTGTAAGATATTTGCAAAGTGTAGAGGATTTCATTAAGGAGCAATTCCATAAGCATGTAGAAACCGCCAAGTGGCAAAACCAACTTGAAGCAGAGCAAGAAGCTGGTGATTATCGGTAGCGAGCAGCTTGAGGTTAAAGAGCTAAGCAAAGCAGAAGAGATAAGTGGAAAATTAGCATTCCAGCAGCTTGAGGACAAGTTTATGCATTCTGTTCTTGAGAATGACAAGAAAGTTATTGATAACGGCAAGCTAATAAGCGATGCGATTAATCAAGGAATGAGTTCTTTTTCGCCTGATTTAATGTTTGAGCAGCTTGTCAAAAACTACACTATTGCAAAGCAAATCTACGGTGAATCCATAATAAGGCTTATTTCCGGGTACGAACCGGACTACATAAAGGAAAATATAGGCATTCCTGAGTTCCAAAAAGAACTGAAGGATAAGATACAACAAAAGATTGAAGAGCTAAAAGAAGAAGGTTTTTTGCTTAAAGACAATTCTTTGTCAGAAAAGGGCGTTGAGTTGGCATCATTAGTCTTATATTTTGAGGAGCTTGACAAGATAGTGCCAAAAGGAGTAATTGGAGAGAAAATAAGCAAAAGAGCATTTATCTATGGAGAAAAGGAAAATTCAAGGTTGTACAAAAAAGGCGATAGATACAGAGACATCGCATTGAGAAAGTCTGTTAAACTAGCAATTAGAAGAGGCCACAAACACTTTGATAACAAAGATTTGCAAATCTATGAAAAGCAGAGCAAAGGGCAAACTTACATTGTTTATGCACTTGATGCATCTGGCTCGATGAAAGGAAAGAAAATAGAGGCGTGCAAAAAAGCAGGGGTTGCGCTTGCTTACAAGGCAATAAGTGAAAGGGACAAAGTTGGATTAATAGTTTTTGGCTCTGAAATAAAAGAGATTGTTGAGCCAACTTTGGATTTTACAATGCTGCTGAAAGAGATAACAAGAATAAGGGCTTCTAAAGAAACTGATATTGTTTCAACTTTGCGGAAAGCAATTGAATTGTTTCCTAGTGGAAATATAACGAAACACCTTATTCTGATAACAGATGCTTTGCCAACAAAAGGTGATGAGCCGGAAAAAACAACTCTTGAAGAAGCATCAATTGCAAGAAGCAAGGGAATAACCATATCTCTTGTTGGAATTAATCTCGATGAGAAAGGCAAGAAGCTTGCAGAAAAAATAGTCGAGCTTGGAGAAGGAAGATTGTATGTTGTCAGGAACTTGGAGAATGTTGATAAAGTTGTGCTGGAGGATTATTATAGTGTTGTTTGAATAGCTAATTTTTTATAATTTTGTATAGTGTCTGGGGTTTAAAAAAAGTCCCATATGTTGTAAATTTATGTCTAAATCTGTAGTTACCATTTCCTCAATGTCTTGTCTAGGTAAAGTAAAATACCAAATTGGATGTTTCGCATGATACTTATGACTTTCTGCATAATGCCTAAAACCTATACTCGAAGGGCTGTAATCAATCATTTTGCACAATTCAGCAATATCTTCAATAAACTCTTTATCTTTATGTTCAAACAGAATAGTTCTATTTTCATTGATAATTCCTAAACCTGCCATCATCCCGGCAAAAAATCCTTGTTTAGATTCAAGTTCTTTTAAGTGTTCAAAAGGAAGTTTTTTAGGCTCATAAACTCCTTTAGTTCTTTGCTGCGGCGGAAAACCAAGATCATCTCTTAACCATGTGCAAATTGCAGCAGAATTTATTTCAAATGATGGATAGCGCTCTACTGTCCCAATTCTTGTTTCTCTTTCCTTAATATAACTATCACCAGATATAGGTCCATAATTGTGAATACTTTTTAACAAATGTGCCACTACACCTTTGTACACATCTTCAAATCTTATGACATCTAAATCTGATTGTTCACCTCGAAGTTTCATTGTAAGGGAATCTTTACTTTTTCTCAAATAACCGTCTGCCCAATAAATACCCAAAAGAAGAGCCTCGAGTACATTGATTTTTGATGGTATGGAAATGTTGTTCAAAAAATCTTCATTGGAAGGCTGAAATTTTTTCCAAGAACTTCTCGCTTCATACAAATTCCCTTGATATAAGTGGGTATCACCAAAAGAAAATGATTCTCTGAACAATTGAGGGCAAGAAAGGTCTCGAAAATTAAATTGCTTTATTTTATCCTGAAGTTCTGACATATGATTTTCCCTGATTGCTACGCCTAAGCCATCTTTATGCCGATACCCCTTACCCCCTTCTTCATAAACCAAAGCAGTTAAATTATCAAGGGTAAATTGAGCATGAATGTCAGTAACTGGAACTTCCAATTCTAGTAAAGATTTGAATAGAACTTCTGCTGCAAAACGTGCTTTATCATACAAGCTTCCTTCAAAGCTCCTTATAGAATTCAATCTTTCTTGTGTCAAACCCTTTTGATCACAACCAAATCTTCTTAAAAGCAGTTCGTCTCTTCCCTGATTATTCCCCTCTAGTTTCTTTAGTTCAGCATTGCTTATCCTGTTTTTTAGAGTCATAATATATGACAATGCTACACCCATTTTTAAATTTTTCCGTTTTATTGATTTTAAAGTAGTAACAATTATCTTTAAATATAAGCCTTAATTACTTTGCTTTATGAAAATACTAGCTTTTACAGACATTCACGGCTCTTTGTCAGCTTTAAGAAGGATAGAGAAAAAAACAAAATCCCAAAATCCAGATTTGCTGGTTTGTGCTGGAGATGTAACTATTTTTGAGCGTGGAATAATTGGAATATTAAGAAGATTGAATAAATTAAACAAAAAAATTGTAATGATTCATGGCAATCATGAATACGATAAGACTTTTGTAAAGCTTGCTAAAATGTTCAAAAACATTATTTTCATTCACAAAAATTATTTTGTTCAAGATAACGTAATGTTTTTAGGCTATGGCGGAGGAGGCTTTGCTTTAGTTGATAAGGAGTTTGAAAAAATTGCAATAACCAAATTTAAACAACTAATAAAAAACAATCAAGATAAAAAAGTCATTCTTGTAACTCACGCTCCTCCGTATAAAACGAGATTAGATAAATTAATGCAAGGGCATTGCGGCAACAAGTCAATAAGAAATTTCGTTGAAAGAAATAAAATTGATTTATTAATCTGCGGGCATCTGCATGAAAATTTCGGCAATGAAGATAAAATTGGCAAGACAAAAGTTATTAATCCTGGACTGTTTGGGAAGATTTTAATACTTTAACTTTCACAGATTGATTTTTGCAAATATGATGTCAAAAAAAAAGCTAGTTAAGGATGATGCCCAATCGGCGCTTGAAAAAGTAACAAAAAGGAATTATTTGGTGGATGTTTCTATTAGCTTATTCATAACATTTATCTTGACCTATACATTGTATCAACGTATAAAGCTCAATTTTTACTCCTCTGATGATAATTGGTTCATGAATATTTTCTTGACGTCTTATTTTCTAGTTGCATTTATTCCCCTTTACCGATGCGTAAATCTCATGGCTCTGAAGAAAACTATTGAAGTGTTTAAGAAATATGGCGTAACAGAGTCTCTTTTAGTGCACTACGCAGAATTAAAGATAAAAAGCTGGTGGTACTTATTGCATCTCTCCCTTACAATGACAATTTTCTTTTTGATATTTGCAATAACTTGAATAATTTTAAATAATTGCATAAGATGTATCTGGTTTATCGTTGGCTGCAGACAAATTGGTAATTTTTGATGATTGCAAGCCTAACCAACCACGATTAAAACAAAAGATGGCTATAGAGAATGCAATTATATAACAAAAGTCTTTATTCAAACCTCATAACCCTGCCTTCAAAATCCTCTTTCATCAATAAAACAACTCTTGAAGGCTCGTGCTCGTCTATCAGCCTGTAATCAGCATGTTTTGCTATTTCCAATGCAAATTTCTTCACTTCTTCATGGCTTGGCATATTTGCTTGCTCCAATCTTTCCCTTGACATCCCAACCCACATATAGGCTTTGACCTCAACAAACATTGGGTTGCTAAGCTGGATTATTTCAGCCCATTGCTCTGGCTCAACCATGTTCATGCCTTTGATTAAAGTAAACCTTAACACAGTCCTCATCTTTTCTCTAAATTTAGGCAGCATACTTAATGTTTTTACAAGCCCCTGCCAAGCGTTCTTTATTATTGGCCTGTCAATTATGTCAAATAATTCCTCATTCGGAGCATCTACGCTTATGTAAATCTGTGTAGGGGGCTCTTCAAGCAGTTTCTCTATTCTGTCAGGCAGCAATCCATTGCTCACAACAAATGTTGAGAAGTTCTTTTTCTTATATTCCTTTACTAGCTCACTTAATCTTGGATACAAGGTTGGCTCACCATCAAGTGAAATAGCAACATGCTGAGGCCTTATTGCTCTTTCAAATTTCTCTCTGCCAGTTTTTTCATTGCCGCCAAAGCCAGAAAGCAGCTTTTTCTGAGCTTCAATTGTTCCTTCAACTATTTCATCAGGCTCGTCTATGCCGCCTTCCATTACTGGTTGGGTATGATACCTTAAATCTCTCCAGCAAAAAACACAAGCATTATTGCAGGTAAAAGTGGGAGTCATCTGGATGCATTGATGAGAGTTAATCCCATAAAACTTGTTTTTGTAGCAGCCGCCTTCCCCTCTTAAATCGCTTTTAGTCCAATGGCATGTCTTGACTCTAGTATGGTTTCCAACAACTTCATACTGCTGCTTCTTAAGCATTAACTTTACATCTGCAGTAATCATAGCCTAGGCTAAGATACAAAACTATATAAATTTTAGGCTTTCAAGCTTTGCTATGGACATAAAGTTTGCATTAAAGAAACTTGAAGAAAGTCAGGAATTCAAGCAATGGCGTAAAAATAACAAAAATGCCTATTTCTCTTATGCTTTTAAAATCCCGCAAGAGATGGGCTCAAATGACTGGCAGCTCGGCTTTTATGACAAGAAAAAAGACAAAATAACCACCTTTGTAACAGTTGGAGACAATATCCAGATAAGGGCAGAAGAAGAAATCTTCAAAAAAGAAGATATGAAAGTAAATGAGATAGAGCTTGGCAAGGTAAAGATTACATTTGATAATGCAATTGCAAAAGCAAACGAATTCCAAGAGAAAAACTTTCCAAAGGATAAAAGCATTAAGACGATTGCAATACTGCAAAACCTGACAAAACTTGGCAATGTATGGAACATAACTTACGTGACAGAAGCCTTCAACACTTTGAACATGAAGATAGACGCCTCAACTGGAAAGATGCTTGAGCACAATCTTGCTTCAATACTTTCCTTTAGAAAAGAATAACTACAAAATAGCAAAGCAAATCTATATTTTTTAATTGCGAATTCTTTAAATATAAGTTAGATGTCTAAAACTTGGTTTTTCTTTGTGATTAAGATGGTGCTAAAAGTGAAAATCAAAAAAGTCGCTGATGTCAAAACTCCAAGCTATGCTCATAAAGGCGATTCTGGAATGGATCTATATGCTGCTGAAGACTATTTGCTCAAGCCAATGGAAAGAAAATTAATTGCTACTGGCATCAAAATAGCTGTTCCTCATGGCTATGAAGCCCAAATAAGGCCAAAAAGCGGATTAGCTTTGGAGCATGGAATAGGGCATGCAAACAGCATAGGAACAATAGATTCATCTTACAGGGGAGAAATAAAAATCCCAATGATTAATTTCAGCGATAAGCCTTATAAAATAGAAAAGGGAAAGAAAATTGGGCAGATGGTTTTTATAAAAGTTGAAGAAGCTGTTTTTGAAGAAGTTAATGAACTGGATGCAACAACAAGAAACGAAAATGGCTTTGGAAGCACTGGATTAGATTAGTGCATATTCAAAAAGAGGCGTGATCATGGGCAAGGATACAAGCAAACCGATAAGGTTCAAGACAATACAAAAAAACACAAAGTTGGCAGAGTTTGTCGTAGATGAAAAGCCAATTAATCTAGAAGATGAGCAAAAACAGGTAGACTAGTTCTTGTATATTTACTTTATAGTGGTTAATCATAAAAAGCTTTAAAAAGGAATATACATTGCTTTGTCACATGGGGGGCTTATTAAAATCTTCTAGGAAATCAGAAGCAGCAACAACAATACTAATCGTGCTTATCGCAGTTTTCTTTATTGGGTGGATTTTTAATATACGCCAGAGGGAATGCAGAACTCACAAAGACTGCGGCTCTGAATCGTATTGCGGCAGCGATTTTGCATGCCACCAGTACCCAACAATACAGAAGACAATTGTGCAGTATAGCCTTTTAGCTCCTTCCATAATAATCGCAATCGCCATCATTATTGTGGCATTAATATTCAACTGGGACAGATTGAAAGCAAGGGAAGAGCCAAGGCAAATGGAAGAAATTACACAAGCAGAAGCTCCTGAAGCCAATGAAATCAGCGAGCCGTACTACAAAAGCAACGGCGATGTCAAGACGCCTTAAATCAGCTTATCCACTTCTTTCTTTACTATTTCAAAAACATTTTTTAATGGCTTAGAAGCATTTATTATCTTTATATTATCCTTAAGCAATTTTGGCATTTTAAGAAAATTTGCCCTTATTTTCCTCATGAACTCAAGATGCTCAAACTTTTCCTTTTGCCTGTATACAATTCTTTCAAGCGCAATTTCAGGCTTCACATCAAGAATAAATGCAATTTCAGGCTTCCTGAAAGGCTTATTTTTTGCAATCAGCTCATTTACATCTAGCCCTTGCACAGCCTGAAACGCAATCGTTGAGTAATAATACCTGTCGCACAGCACAACAGCATTTCCTGATTCTAAGAATGGCTCAATCTCATTTTTTAAGTGCCACTGCCTGTCCTTTACAAAAAGCTCCATAATTTTTCTGCCATTGCTTTTTGGGTCTTTTTCCTCCCTGAGCATCTTCCTTATCATCTTTCCATACCTGCCATCAGTCGGCTCCCTTGTTGTCAAAACCCTGTATTTTTTATACGCAGAGGACAAGTAGTTATGAAGCATTTTTACTATCTCGGTTTTTCCGCTGCCGTCTATGCCGTCAACAACTATAAATAAGCTTTTTTTCATATGTCGAAAATATACCATTAGTCTATGACTAATGGACGTAAGTCAAATGTGCTTGTGCAAGATGGTATATTTTCGAGCATGCTCAAAAACCACCATCAATACAAACCTATAATTAAGCTTTCACTTCATGCCACCCATCTATGACGGGTGGTTTTTGACAGTTTGAAGAGTTTAAATTTCATTTATTAAGCTTGTGATAGAAATTATCTAAACTTTCAGCCCTTCAGCGCTTTTCCTTTCAAAATAAAGCTCTTTGATGTCATTATAGACTTTAGCCTGCTCTTCCGGATTTATCCTGTTGTAGAGATTCATAGCCTCAATGTAATTCCTCCTTGCCTTTTCCAAGTTGAATTCCATCAAGGCTTGCCTTGCCTCATTTATCTTATTTTGTATGGCAGAAACATCATCAACTTCCAAAGTTATCTGCTCTTCAGGCATCTCCTCCTCTTTTTTCTTTTTTGTGAAAAGTTTCTTGAAAAAAGATGGCTTTTCATGCTCTCTTATCTTTTCAATCGCACTTTTTATCTCCTCTTCAGCTTCTGAAATTTCTTTGGGTTTTTCAGTTTTTTGCTGCAATTCTTTACTCAAATCCTCTATGCCAAATTCATCCAATGTTTCCGGCAGTTCAAGTTCTTCTTCTGGCTTTTCCAGCTCTTTTGGGAATTCAAAATCAAGTTCTTTTAAGCCAAAATCCTTTTCCATTTCAAGGAAAATTTTTGATTTTCCTGATGTTTTAGCTATTTTTTTTAACGGCGCTGATTTTATCTGCGGAATTTTTTGCTTTTTTTGGGCTACTGCTTTTTTGAGCGTTATTTTGCCTGATTTTTTTGGTTTTTCATCATCTAATCCTTCTAACAAGCCTCTAAACTCATCTTCCTCAGGAAAAGTTTCAGATTTTTTGGGCTCTATCACCTCGTCAAATAACTTAGGTTTTTCTTCAGGCTCCATATCCAGAGACGGAGGAGGCGGCGGCAGAATTTCATCATATTTTTTTGACTTGAATAAAAGCATGGCAATACCTCTTTTTTTAGCTTATATTTTTATTTGGTTTTAAATACTTTGTTGTTCAGTCAAGGATTTCAATGATTTTTTCTTTTAATTTCAGCCCATATATTATTTTTACTCTTTGTTTCAATAATTTTGACAGGAATCTTATTATTTCTGCATTGGCTTTGTTGCCTTCGGGCTTTGCCTTTATGCTGACTCTGTAAGCGCCCTTTTCCATGTCAAAGCTGTTTACCCTGTTTTCCCTGGCGTTGGGCTTGACTATTATCTTAAATTTGCAGGTTTTGATTTTCATGAGGGCTAAAAATAATGATTGGGATTAAAATGTTGCTGTTTTTAAGACCTAGTCAAAACCCTCAATCATAATCTCGCCAAGTATGCTCGCATTTCTCGCATCTTAAGAATTTTGTTTCTGGCTCATCGCCTGCTCTTGTCTGCACAAGCCAGAAGTAAGCAGTCTTATGCCCGCATTTTGGGCATTCTGCGGTAGTTTTAGGCAATGTCTGAAGATCACCTTTGTCTATTACCTCTACCTCTTTCTCTGTTTTTGCAACAATTTCCTTTACAGTTGCTCCTGCTACCTGTGTTGTCTTGTAGCCGCATGAGCAAATCAGCATCTTTTTGCTGTCCTCCTTCCTTGGCACAAGTATTGAGCCGCATTTTGGGCAAAACATCTTAAATTCAAGAACTTTGGCAAATCCTATATAAACTTAACTTTTTTTTGCTTCAATAACCGTTTTAAGAGGCTCTACAAACAACTCAACAAACCATATCTTTATGTAGCCAAGAAGAGGAATTCTTGCAACTGCATTGCCAACTATCTGCTCCTCACTTATATTGGTTTCGTCCAAAAAAGCGCTTTTTATTGACACGGGATTTGTCTTGTAATTGTCGCCTTTGGTTTGGAAATAATAGGTATTGTCAAGCTGCCATTTTTTAACTACGCGATGAATTATGGGGTCTCTTTTAGCGCTCCAGAAAACAATAACATTCCCAATCTTAATGTTTTCAGCATTTTTGCCTTTCAGAATCATTATGTCACCCTTATTAAAGCCGTTTTTCAGCGGGAAATATTCAAAAACATCTTTTTTTATGCCATTATCAATGTACCATCTGCCGGATTTTTCCCACCACCCGCCAAATCCATTGTTATGCTCCATGCTCTCGCTTACAACCGCCACAACAGGGTGTGAGGTAGTCAATAATAACCCCAAGCCGGGATAAACTATAAATTTAATAAGAATGAACGAGATTACAATGTTGGCGATCCAGCTCCAAATGCTGTTGTCTTCCCATACGAAATACCATAACTTCTTCAATTGTTTATTCAAGTTACGCCTCATAAGCTGCATTCTTTACAAAAAGAATAAAAAGGTTTTGCTTTTACATACATTAAAATGAAAATACCGCGTTCAAATTATTACCAAGGCATATTGCAGCTCAGGGACATAAATGACGAAATTCTTGATTTTGTAAATAATCAAATCAAAAAGAGAAATGATGTTGCTGTAACCAGAATAGCGAAACTTCCAAACGGCATGGACCTTTACCTAACCTCCCAGAAATTTATCAGAATATTGGGCAAGAAGCTGAAGGACATTTTTGGAGGCGAGCTGAATATAAGCTCAAAACTACATACAAAAAACCGGCAGGGCAAGGAACTGTACAGGATTAACGCCTTATTCAGGCTTTCAAAGCACAAAGCGGGCGACATAGTTTCAATAAGGGGAGAAAAAGTCAGGCTTTTAAGCATTGGCAGGAAGATATTTGCAAGGAACTTGAAGACGGGAAAAAAGGTTACGATAAGGGGCAAAGAACTACGCTAACTGCGCTTTCTCCTTTTTGTAATCTTCAATAATCTTGTTAACCCAATTTACCTTGCTCTTTTCAATATCGAAATGCCTTTTTTCAACAAATCCAAAATAGCCATACTCATCGATTTTGAGTTTAGCGGCATCAATAAATATAAATGGAAGCCTATTCTCAATCTCTTTGCTTATCGGCTTTCTATGCACAATCACAAAAACATTGTTTTTTAGCAGAGCAACGACACGGTCACTTACAATACTTGGATTATTCACAAGAATGATATCATTTCTTTGGATATTAAGCATCTTATTTTTGAAATTAAATTCATTTATGCCCAATGTTTCAAGATTTTTTAATATATAAAAATCATTGATATGGGATATTATGCGGTTATACCTGCCGATTAATAATCTTAGATGTTCTGCATCTTTTTCTTTTGATTTAACCAGGTTATCAAGAAATCTTATCCTGTTTTCCTTGAAGTCAACAGTTTTTTTATTCTTTGGCTCTTCTGTTTTGGTTTGTTTTTCCAGATTTCTTATCCTTTTCCTTAAATTATTATTATATTTCCTGATTAATCCTATATCTGTTTTGTATTTTTTTAATTTATCATATAATCTCAAAAAGTCTGATTCATTCAGCCTTTTTTCAGCTATTACTTTCTCTATTATTTGGGATTCTTCATCCTTTTTCTCAATTATGCCCACGGCATTTTTTATGCTTATCCGCTTTGTAATCACAAGCTCTTTTATTTTGTTTTTGATATGATGCTTTTTATTTTCCTCAACAAAGAATTCTATTTTGTCGAGCAAAGCTTTTTCCGCCCTGTGGGCAAACAAAGCGGACGCCAAGGCATCGGCTTGATGATCGTCATCGAAATTAAAATCACTTACCACTTTTCTTTTTTCATCAACCTTGAGGTCTTCTTTTGGGCTTTCAATCCTCGCGCCAAATTTTGCGGCAAACGCTTCAACCAAGTGGGGAATCTTTTCCTTATCTGTTCCAACCAGCACAACTTTGCCAAGCTTCACTGTTTCAGAAATTAGTAATTTCAAGTCAAGCTGTTTTGAAGAATCCAAATGAACCAAGCTGCCTTCAATGTCAAGAACTGCATAGCCCGTGGTTGTACCCGGATCTATGCCGACAATGAGCAGTTTCTTGTCTTCCATCCAATTTCAGAATATTTTGCAGGTTTAAAAAGCTTTGCGCAAAAAATCCATAACTTCAAATAAAATTGAAATCTTAGATAATTTTATATATAATCTAAATTCCTAAATGTATATGTCAACTAAAAATGTATTATTTTGGGCATTAATTGGATTAATCCTAATAAATGGGTGCACAAAATCTGCATCAATTAGTAAAGAAGACCGAGCTGTCCCATATGATGAAGTAACAATGGAGGCAACTATCTTATCTTTAACTAAATTAGACTTATGCCCAAGAGAAGAAGAAATTTGTTCTGTAGCTACAAAACCTTCCGACCATGGTGATATTAGAATAGATAAAATCATTGAACATAAGCGTAATCCTGAAATTGAATATGATAGTTTTGTAGAGAGTCAAGAGGCGCGCGCAGGATTTGTGTATACTGCTAGACCAGCAAAAGTTAGGTGTGTTAGCTTAGAAGCACAAATATCGGAACAATATTATGAAGAAAATAAATCAATTGAGAAAGAAGAGCCAAAATTGCCAAAGTCACTTTCAGATTCAGAAATAGAAAAATTAAATAAAATTCCTATAGAAGACGGTTATTATGTCTATACATATTATACTGCAAAATGCCCACCAGAAAAAGTTTTGCCTGGATTAGAAGAAGGTAATAGAATTCGGTTTACTTTACAATATGTAGGTTATGGCATATCAGTAGGTGAATATGAGATAATTTCTTGAGTTTTTTTTTAATTTTTAAAATTATTTAAATTACTGCCATAAGCTTTATAAGCGAAATTGAGCTACTAAAATGTTATGGTGAATAAAAAATTTATTAATGGTGTTATTGTCAAAGGCTTTGGGGAAGGAACTTATTTCATGTCAATGCATCACTATCAAAAAGAAATTAAAAATAAACTCGGCTTTATAGCATACCCTGGCACATTGAATTTAAAAGTTGGAAAAAAGCAAACGGATTTGTTAAAAAATATTACACCAATAAAAATCAATGGCTTTAAATCAATCAATAAAACATTTGGAGGAGCAAGTTGCTATAAAGCAAAGATTAAAAATATAGATGGTTCAATAATTATTCCAGATTTGACAAAGCATAAGGATATTATAGAGTTTATTGCCCCAATTCATCTAAAATCAGAACTAAAGCTTAAAGATGGGGATAAAATAAAAATTGAATTACTATGGCAAAAATAGGAATTGCAGACACAACATTTGCAAGAGTAGACATGGTTAAGTTCGCCATTGATATGATAAAGAAGAACTCTAAAGCAGAAATAATAAGATATACTGTGCCTGGGTTTAAGGACCTGCCAGTTGCATGCAAAAAGCTGATTGAAGAAGATAAATGCGATATTGTTATTGCTTTTGGAATGGCTGGCAAAATGCCAATTGACAAGCAATGCTCTCATGAAGCGTCTCTTGGATTGCAGCAGGCGCAGTTGATGACAAACAAGCATATTCTTGAAGTTTTTGTACATATGGACGAGGCAAATACAGAGAAAGAAATATATAGCATAGCAAGAAACAGGGCTGAAAAGCATGCTTTAAATGCATTGGCATTGCTTAATGGAAAAACAGAGCTTACAAAATTTGCTGGAATGGGCAAAAGGCAAGGCAAATCTAATGAAGGCCCTATAGGAATAAAATGACAGAAAAACTTGGAATGGTTGTTTCAACATTTAATAGCGAAATAACAGGCGAAATGAGTAAAAGGGCTCAGGAAAGAGCAAAAGAAGCAGGAGCCAAAATTGTGAAGGTTATCGAAGTGCCCGGCTCTTTTGAAATACCATTTGCTGTAAAGGAATTATTGGAGCAAAAAGATATAGATGGCGTTGTAACAATCGGCACAATCATAAAGGGCGGCACAGACCATGACATGGTTATTGCACATGCAATAGCAAAAAAGCTCATGGACTTGTCATGCGAATATGGAAAGCCTGTTTCTCTTGGTATTTCAGGCCCAAACATCACTTGGCAGCAGGCTGAAAAAAGGGTTGAGGAATATGCGATAAGGGCTGTTGATTCAGTTGTGAAGATGATGAGAAAAGGATAAATTGAAGCTATAGAAAGTTATTTATAATCACAAATTCAATTTCTAATTGAATGAAAAAATCAAATAAGATTATTTTATTTATTGTATCTTTTGTTATTGTCGTAACCATTTCAATTGGCTTTTATAAATTTTTTGTTCTTGGACAAAAAGATTTTGGGCTGAAATATACTTATTATTATTGTGAGAATGGAATTTATTATACATACTCGAAGGGAATAGTTGACGGAAGCATAAGCTATTATGATAGAAATGGAGAATTTCTAATGAATTGTCCTGCATGGGGAATACTAGAAGGCAGATGTAAGGAAATCTATGGGTATTCTGGTAAATGTGTCAAAAAATAATGAATTAATCCTAAAAAAACTTCCCCAAAGTCGTTTCCAATTTCCTAGTTTTCTTTGGCTTGATAAGCTTCCTCATACTTTCCTGTTCCATCAAAGAAGTTAAAAACATTTTTCTTGTTTTCTTATTTAAAACATTATGTTCAAGCATTTCGGCTAGTTCTGATGCTTTCAATCCGGAGCTTCTCAAGATTGCGCTTAATCTTTCAATATTTGTTTTTCTAAACTCCTTGACAATATCATCGTTGCTCAAAATATTGGATAAAAACTCCTTTCTCGAGCTCGAAGTGAACGAATCATTGGCAAGTATCTTTGCAAGCTTTGCAGGCTCGCTCAATAGCAGGAACTTTGTAAGCTGCAATGTCCTTATTATGTCATTCCTGTAATATTGGGTGTCAAGTCTTTCTATAACCTCATAAAGAATATTCTCAAATTCAATAACCTCGACTTCCTTCTCATTAAATTTTTTTATTATATCACTTTTTCTTGACCTCGGCATTGCCCCAATAATAATTATTTTCTTGACTCTCGGCTTTTGGATTAAAAATTGCTTGATTTGGCTGCTTATTGTTTCTGAAATTGCCTTGTCGTCAAACTTTTCATCAATAATTTTGCTTACTGATTTGTCAAGATTTGTAGTCTCTGATATGTTGTTTGTTATAGAACAGCTTACTTGAATATGATAAACCTCATTAACAATGTTTTTGTCGAATTTTAAAGCAAGAATTCCAATATCTCTATTGCTATTTGTCTTTATATTATTTATCGTAAAAAGCCCCTTTTTGTTGTACCAGTAATTAACAATCTCTTTTTCAGCAGTCATGACCAACCCCCCTTTGTAAAATGTATAACTACTATCTTTTATAAGGTTTTTGGTTTTGATTGAATTACAAATCAAGCAGATTTAAACCAGTAAAATCATCATATTTCCTGTTGATTGACGTATCTAGCCTTACCAATATAATCTCGCATGTTGCAGAAATTACGCCTTCTTTCAAGTGCCCAGCTATAGTTTTCATTTCCTCATCGCTCAATGTAATATGGGAGTGCAGATAAATTTCTTTGCTCATTGTTGTTATATTGCCGTTAATGTTTGTTATTTCCAATGGCTGCTTGAAAACTTTTGAAGTATACTTCTTGTTTTCAACTATATAGTGAGCTAGTTCCACTTCTCCCAAAGCTCCAATTCCAAAAAAATAGCCGCATTTGATTTTCTGTTTTGTGCAAAATTGCTTTAGTGTCTCAATTATCTTTTCTCCTCTCTCTAGGCTAATCACAAAAGTATCTTTTATTTTCTTGAATTTCATTTCTTCTTCAGAATTATAATATTCCCCCTGCCTTTCTTAATCTTATCAATAACCCCTTTATGCTCAAGCTCGGCTATCATCAGGCTTATCTTTGCTTCTGACAATGGGATCTGCTTTCTTATGTCTTTTTGTGTTGCTCTGCCGCCTTCTTTTTCAATTATTTTTATTAGTTGATTTAAGTCGTTATCTTCTCTTACCTCTTCATGTTTTTCTTCTGCTTTTGTTTCAATCTTTTCTTCTTTCTTTTGTTTTTTTATTTTGGTGTAATAAAAATAAACGCCAGTAAGAACTATTACAACTATTAGTGATGAAGTAGCGTAAATAATAAAATTATCTTTGCCTTTTTCTAATTCAATAATATCCTCGTTTAAATCAACATCAATTTCTTCAATTCCCTCTTCAATGTCAGGAAACAATATCAAATCAAGCACATAATTGCCATCCTGCTTTATCGTTATGTTTTCTTCAATAAAAGCAATAACTGTATTTTTCTGAATTAGCTGCGCTTTAATAGTATAAACACCATTCGGCACATTAAACGAGTAAGAGCCATTTTGAGCAACAATAAATTGCTTAGGTGTAGTGCTGATTTCAACCCTTGCATTATCAACTTTTTTTAATGACAAATCATATATTGTGCCATAAATCGTAGCTGCATTTACTAGAGAGATCAAAAATAGAAACATTAATGCATAGATTAAAATTTTAGAGCCAGGCATAAAAGCAGTATTTTTTGCAGGTATAAAAACATTTTGAAATTGAAAATCATTTTAAAGTCTTTTTAACATTTAAAAAAGGCAAAAATGCCTTTATAAAGCAAAAGAAAGCTGAATAAAGCTTTATAAAGTTTTAAAATGATTTAAAAGCCATTATTTTTCAATAAAAAAAAGTTTATTTATAAATAAAACCGCCTACCCATTGAAAACGTTAACCAAAAGATTACTAAAATTAAAATAAAATCAGAGGTTTATCAAAATGAAAAAAACAATTGCTTTGTCATTAATTGCAATATTTATTATAAGCTCGATGCCCTTGAGTTTTGCAGAAGAAGGCTCAAATAGCGGACAGGGAAGTGTAGGGGTTCTTGTCAGAGAGGAAGCAAAAATCAGGGCGAGAGAAATCAATGAAGAACATAAGCAAAAATTAAGAATTCTAAAAGAAGATCAGAGAGCAAAAATAGAAGCATTGAATGCAGAAAAAATAGGGAGGATTTCTAATTTAAGCAGTGAAAGACTGCAAAAAATTGCAGAGCTTGACAAGGGGCAAATAGACAGGCTGTCTGCATTAAACATGAAAAATCTTGATAAGATTACAGAGCTAAAAAAAGAGAGGCTTGAAAGACTGGCAAAACTTAATGAGAAAAAGCTCAAGAGGCTTGCAGAGCTTGAAAAGGATAAGCTTGAAAGGATTGCTGACTTGAATGAAACAGAGCTTGAGAAATTTTCAACATTAAACAGAGCTAGAATGAAAGAGTTGGCAAAGCTTGAGCATACAAGGTTAAAGGCTGAGTTAAAAACTTTAAAAATTATTAAGGTGAGAAATATAAAGGATTTGAACGACAAGAATATTACAGATGCAGAGTTAGCATTGCTAAGACAAAGATTTGAGAATGTAAGTACCAATTTTACTGATACAAAAGCTGAATTAAATGATGCAAGAAAGGCGCTAAAAGAAGCGATAAATGAAAGAAAAGAGGAATTAACATTGCTTAATTCAAGATTTTACTTATTAAAGAGCATAAACTTGCTGATATTCCAGTTGGAAAAGATAAAGATTAAGGTCAAGGAAAATGAGCATATATCAGATGATGAAGAAGCAAAAATAATTGCAGATATTGACGCACAAATTTCTGATTTAAACTCTTTTAAAGCAGAAGTAGGGGCTGCAGCTACAAAAGAACAACTTAAAGAATTGGCAAGAAGGTTGAGAGAAAAATGGCGTGAATTAAGGGAAATAAAACTATTGTTGCATGCTGAAAGAGTGATGGTTGCAAGAGTTGAGGGCTTAGTCAAGAGAACAGAAGTGCTTGAAAAAAGGCTCGATAAAATATTGGAAGGGGCTAATGAAAGCAACCTCTCAATTAATGTAAGTTTAGAAATGGAATTGTTCAGCCAGAAAATTGCAACTGCAGAAGACAAGTATAAGCAAGCACAAGCTAAATTATCTGAAGCTTTTAACTTAAGCTTGACAAATGAAACAGCTAACATCGATAGGATAAAGGAATTAATAAGAGAGGCAAGAGAATTAAGAAAGGAGGCGCATGAGGCATTAAAGCAAGCGCATGATGTACTCAAGCTAATTGTCCTAAAGCTTAGGATAGCAAAGCTAGAAGCAGATATTTCAGCAGATGTTGAGGTTGAAGTTGTGCAATAGACGTGATGAGAAGAATTTTATTATCAATTTTACTTTTAATTTTGGTTTCTGCATGTACTGTACAAACAGTTAAGCCAACTACCAAATATGCTATTGAAGTTGATGATACAAACAACTTATTCCATAGGGGTGTTTACTCACTTACTGCAACAAACAAAGAGCCTTCTCAGCACTTATGGAACAATGACTATATCGTTGGTGTCGCGTTACGCGTAAAATGGGGCTCTATCGAAGCAGCTGAAGGACAATATGATTGGAGCTATTTAGATGCTCAGATCAGGGCAGCAAAGGCTAGCGGTAAAAAATTGTCTATTTATATCAAAGCTGGTAAGGTGGATGATTTGCCAGATTGGTTACTCAAGAAATACGCTCTGCAGCTTTTTTCATACGATGATACAAATCCTTATCGTGGATGTTCTGATGTTAATCCTTGTAAAGTTACCTTTGCGGCTTCGTGGGATCCGATTTATCTTGAGAAATGGACTAACTTTATCAAAGTATTTGGAAGTCGCTATCAAAATGAATCTACTATAGCCTATGTACGAGGTGCAAGTCAGAGTGTATTATCTGGATGGGAGGGTAGTAAATTGCTCTATGACGAAACTGGAAACAAACAGCTTTCATGGTCGGAAGCGGGGTTTACAGCAGAAAACATCATAAATACTACGAAAAAAATAATTGATGTCTATATGGAATCATTTCCCAATGCTGTATTGTGGGACGAGCCAGTGGTTATAAAGCCTTGGAACGAGATTTCTGGAGCTACTAGTGCTCTCTATGTTTCAGAAAAAATTGTAGATTATGGATTTAATAGATATTATGGTAGATATGGGGTATGGCGCGAAGATCTTCATGGCTGTATTGGCGCTCCTCCTATTGGTGACTCAAATTTCAAAAAACTATTCAAAATCTTATGGGAACGCCAAGGCAAAAATGGCGCACAAATGCTCTGGAATGTTCAGGATGGAACAGATGGGAATCTTTTTACCTTCAGAATGAATCCCAAAAATTGCGTTGGTGACGAAGACAAAGATGGAGACATTGATCGGGCAGATGTATTAAGAAAAGCCGTTGATGTAGCACTTGCTTATCAGATGCCGTATATAGAGATTTATCAAGCAGATATTCTCGATCCTGAACTTCAAGATACAATTGCATATGCGCATACACATTTATACAAAGAAAACTTTAAATAGAAATACATAATACTATATCCAAAGGTATGGTAATGAAAAAAATACTATTATCAATTTTTATTTTATTGCTTATTTCTATTTCTGCTTGCAAACAAGCTGTTAAAAAAGAAATTGTTGAAAAGAAAGAAGAAACTCCCAAAATACCTGAAACTCCGAAAGTAGAAACAACTGGAAATGCAGCTGTAGACGCTGTTGGGAATGACTTAAACAGCATTCAAAGTGTTGAGAAAGACTTAGGCGCAGAAGAACTTGATGAGATTGATTCTGGACTGCAGGATATAGAAAATATTTAACAAAGTTTTATATAAAAATATTATTTCTTTTGTTTTTATGATTAAAATAGATGGGGCGTATCTTGAAGGTGGCGGCCAAATCGCTCGAACAGCTTTAGCACTCTCCACAATCACTCAAAAGCCATTTGAAGTTTATGATATTAGAAAAGGAAGAAAGGATTCTGGCTTGAAAAATCAACACCTTTATTGTGTTAAATCATTGCAAGAGCTTTGCAATGCAGATGCAGAGGGTGCAGAACTTGGTTCTTTATATCTAAATTATTATCCAAAAAAATTAGTTGCTAAAAATCTGAATATTGACATTGAAACTGCTGGCTCTATAACATTGCTAATGCAAGCTTTATTGCTTCCTTCAATGTTTGTCAGCAAACCAATAAAATTGACGATAATTGGAGGCAGTGACACTAAATGGAGTTCAAATTTTGACTATTTTAATAATGTTCTATTGCCACAATTACAAAGATTTGCAAAAATTGAAGCGAAATTGCTCAGACGTGGCTATTATCCAAAAGGCAATGGCAAAGTTGAAATCAAAATAAATCCAAAATTTAAGCTGAATGATTTTTCTGGTTTTGATGAATTTCACCAACAATTAAAACAAAATATACAAAAATATAATTTAATTGAACAAAATCACTTGATACAAATAAAAGGCATTTCACACGCTTCTAAAAATTTGCAGCAGGCAAAAGTTGCTGAACGCCAAGCGGAATCAGCACAAGCAATATTAAAACAAAAATACAATGCGTCAATCCAGATAACAACCCAATATCAGGACACCTTGTCAACTGGCTCCGGAATCACGCTTTGGGCAATTTTCTCAAAAAACAAGGATGACATTGATGAAAACAATCCAATAAGATTGGGAGCAGATGCGCTTGGCGAGCAAGGTAAACGGGCCGAGATTGTTGGAGAGGAAGCTGCAAGAAATTTAATAAAGGAAATTGAAAGCAAAGCGCCTGTTGACAGGCATCTGGCAGACCAGATACTGCCTTTTATGGCTTTGATTGGTGATTCCACAATAAAGGTTTCTGAAATAACAAATCATTGCAGGACTAATATTTATACAATTCACCAATTTCTTGGAGATATTTTCAGGGTTGATGAAAAAGAAAAGATGATAATTGCAGAATAATCATATTGAATTATTTTTTGACAATACTTTTGCAGGAGCACCTCCTGCTATTACATTTGAAGGCAATTCGCCAATAACAACCGAGCGCATATTTATCTGGGTATCACGTCCTATGCGGCACGACATTATTATGGATTCAGAGCCTATCTTACAATTTTTCCCTATAGTTATTTTGGAAGGATTGCCATCCAAATCATAAGGACGAAATATCACACCATCTCCAACCAATGTGCCATCATCTATTTCTATCAATTCAGGATGGATTGCGTCTATGTAAACTCTTGGGGCGACAGTTATGTGACCATTAATTTTTACTCCAATCAATTTGTATAACCTATTTTTCATGTTAAACGCTGGGAGCTTGTCAATATAAGGCAATTTTCCTATCAATGGTATGTCCCTAGGGACAGGGTCGTAAGGCAATATCTTACAAAATCCCATTACCCAATTTACAAGTTTGTTTTTCAAATTTTCATATTTAACGTCAGTCTTAATCAAAAATTTAATGTATTCGGTATTTGAATTGTCGTAAATGGCACTTTCAGGAATATTTTTGAGCACAACAGAATTGGATTTGACAACAGAGTTTTTCCCAATTTCAACAGGTCCGATAATGCAGTTATTTTCTATGACAGCGTTTTTGTGTATCGTCAAAGGGGCAAAGGCAAAACTTTTTAACCCAAAATCATGCGTCCATAGCTTGCAATTATCACCAATTTTTGCATCGTCTTCAATCCTGATAAGCTCTGGGCAAAAATAATCAAACTGGACATTATTGCCAATTTTAACATTGTTTCCTAAATAAGTTCCAATTGTCCTCAAGACAAAAATTCTATTTTGCAATGGCAGAAATTTTGAGACTTCAATAATTGCAGCTTTGCATGCAGTTCTGAAAAATCCGCCGATTTTATACCAGCTTTTTGATGGGTGCTCAGTCCCATGAAAATATACGAGGGTTTTGGACTCGCTTAATTTTTTCAAATCAGATGCGTTTAATGCTTCTGCTTTTTGTGGCCTATGGCTAGCGGAAACCCTAACTTGTGATTGGGCATTGTAGTACTCCAATCTTCGCTTTATTTCTTCAGCAGCTTGCTTGTTTTTTGACTCGTTTTTATGGAAGCAATTATAAACAATCAAAATCAATTTGTTTAACTCAAAGGGTTTTGTGCCTCGAAAATGGCTAAACCTTTCGTCATCAGTAGCAAAACATGCTTTTGATATTTTTTGGTATAAATCATTGAATGTGTCCTTTTCTTCTGCATTTAATCGATGCTTGTACCTTTCAAGTAGCTTTAAGGCTTTGAATAATCTCATAAACTTTCTTTTTGTGGTAAGATTCGGCCATGATAGGTCTTCATATTCAGAAAACAAGGTGTGCGACAAATTGTATAAGGCTCTGTGGAACTTATATTTCTCGAACATATATCGGATTCTTTGCTTAGTCTATTTAAAAATATTGATAATCTCAATAAAACAACAACCTTTTTAAACCAAAATCTTATCCCAAGCAAAATGGCAGAACATGCAATGTGCAACTCATGCAAGAGAAGAATCACAAACACTATCGGCTCTACAAGATTCATGTGCCCCAGATGCGGGAAAGTGGAGATTGTTAGATGCTTTCATTGCAGGGAGATTGCTGCAAAATACAGATGCAGTTCCTGCAGTTTTGAAGGTCCTGATTAATATGGCTAAGGTAGTTATCACTTTAAGAATAATGCCTCAGGATACAAGCACAAACCTTTCAAAGATAGAGGCTGAGGCAAAAGAAGAAATTGTCAAATTCTGCAATTCAAAGGAATTCAAAACAGGCATAGAGCCAATAGCATTTGGTTTAAAAGCTCTGAATCTTATCTTCGTCATGGACGAAAGCAAAGGCAGCACAGAGGAGCTTGAGAAAAAAATAAATCATATCAACGGTGTTGAGTCTGTTGAAGTGACTGATGTAAGAAGGGCGATTGGCTAGCCAAAAGACACAAATTCCAATTCTGTGGGTGATGCCTGCCAGCTTCCCCCTATAGCAACAACAGCTCCTGCTCCTGTTTTGACGCAAATGGTTTGCCCTGAAAAAACTTGCACTACGGCAGTATCTGCAAAAATACAATCCTCTTTTGTCACTTCGTTTATGGGTTTGTTAATAACGTTTATCTTAGTCGGAATCAATGTCGTGAAATGCACGTAATTTTCATATTTCCTTGAAAATAAATTGCTTCCTTCGGTTCTTAATTCTGTAAACTCCGTCTTATCAAAATCGTAATACATGGCAAAACCGCTTAGATTAATCCTGTTTAGCTGCGCAGCCGGCGCTGACACATTTTCAGGCTTTGCTTCCTTTTCAGGTTTTTCAACTATTTGTTTGGCTTCTTCAACAACAGGAGTTAATGTTGCATCAACCTCTTCTATTTTGCCAACTTTTATGGCAACCGTCTTTTTAAAGTCAGCATAGCCATCTTTTTTCACTGTTATGCCGTATTTTCCGACAGGAAGATTATACAGAGTAATGGGGCTGTCACCTTTAAATTCTTCGCTTACATAAACCTGCGCCAAGCTTGGGGAAGTTTCAATGACAAGCGATCCGCTATCAACAACATCATCAGCGGTTTCAGCGGCAACCTCTCTTTGCTCTGTTTTGCATCCAATAATAAGCATAGAAACAGCTAAGAACACCAACAAAAAAAGTTTATTGTTCTTCATATAAAAATATTTTAACCTGAATGTATAAAAATCTATTTATTTTTTAATATCCTAATCAATCTATTAATTGGCATGCTGCTTCTAATCCCTTCCCCTTTGAAATGGGTTTCACTTGCCTTATAACCCAATTTTTTTATTTTGCTTATCAATACTTCTTTTTTTGGCAGATTCTTAATATGATTCTTTTCACAAATATCATGCAAATCATAAAATCCTACAGCATTTATTTTTGATTCCTCTTTTATTATTTTTAGAAATTTTATTAGTCCACTGCTTTTATTAAAAATTTTATTTTTTAATGCTATACTGTACATTTTGTTGGTTAAATTATCGTCCCACAGCTTACCAAGCCACATTGGACCTGCATTATTGAAATACTCGTGATGCTTTAAAATTTCATCAACTTTGTTTTTGCTTTTATCATTTTTCAAGAAAACTCTCATATAGTGTTCTTTTGAATAGGAAAATATTGGAATTAAAGCTTTGTCATATTGCGCTGCTGTCAATTGAATTTTTCTTATCAAAATTCTCAAGCCAGTTTCGTGCATTATTGCAGATTTTCTTGGAAAAGCCCAATATTTTCTAATACACGCTCTTGGATAAGTGCCGCACAAAGCAGACGTGTCAGTGGCTGTGACTGCTAAAATGCCGTTCCTTGATAATCTTTTACAGGCTGAATCTAGTATAAAATTCGGCGAGCCAAATGGGTCCAAATCAATATAGTCAAAACCAGAAGAATTTAAAAGAAATAAATTAGCATCCTCATTTTTAATAATAATACTTTTATTATTTTTATAGTGAATATTGTTTAATGCTAGATTTTGTTTTATTAATTTTATTGCATCTTTATCATAATCATTAATATAAATCTTTTTTATTTTATTCTCCCGAGAAATTTTTTTAAAATTTCTGGGCCCAGAAAATCTTTGATTTTCTCGGGTATTCAATTCCTTCAAAAACCTAACGCTTCTCACCCCAGTTGCTGCCAATGGGTCTGCAATCTGCAAATTGTTTTTATTTATGGAGTTTAGCAGCAAAACAGAGATATCCCTATTCAAACCCATAATTGGATTATAAAAAACACCCATTTCTTTTGATATTTTCGCTGCTTTTTGTATTTTTAATTTGATTGAGCCTTCACTTACAACATTATACATATCAAACAAACAACCATGTTTTTAATAAAAAGGTTTCTTATTACACAACGTTTAAAAATATGGCAACTTTACTTTGTTATGATTCAAAAATGCTGCGTCAGCTAATTATTACTGTAGTCGGAAATGTAGATTCAGGAAAAACCCAATTGCTTGACACAATTAGAAATACCTCTATTGTTGAATCAGAGCCGGGCAAAATCACGCAAAGCATAGGCTGCTCAATCATACCAATGGCGATTATTAAAAAAATCTGCGGCAAATTGCTTGAACAATTGAAGCTTCAGATTAAAATCCCGGGCTTTGTTATTATAGACACCCCAGGACATGCTGCATTCACAAATCTCAGAAAAAGAGGAGGCAATCTTGCTGATATCGCCATTTTAGTCATAGACATCAATGAGGGGGTTAAGCCTCAAACTGTAGAGTGCATAGACATACTCAAGCAGTATAAAACCCCTTTTGTTGTAGCATTAAACAAAATTGATTTGCTGCCAAGATGGAACTCAAACCCAAAAACTGGCTTGTTGGATAACATAAACAGACAGAATGAGAATGCAATGCTGCTTCTTGAAAAAAGGCTTTATGAGGCTGTTGGCAGGCTTAGCGAGTTTGGATTTAACGCTGAAAGGTTTGATAGGGTAGAAGACTACACAAAGCAAATTGCCATAATACCCGTTTCTGCAAAAACAGGCGAGGGATTGGCTGAACTGCTCATGGTAATAACAGGCTTGTCGCAGAAATTCCTTGAGCAAAACCTTAAGGTTGATGTTAAAGGGAATGCAAAAGGAACTATTCTGGAAGTGAAAGAAGAGAAAGGGCTTGGAACAACAGTTGATGTAATTTTGTATGACGGCTCTTTAAAGCAGAATGACATTATTGTAATAGGCTCCTTGGACGAGCCTGTTTCTACAAAAGTCAAGGCATTGTTTGAGCCATTGCCTCTCGCAGAGATGCGGGACAAAAAAGCAAAGTTCAAGTCTGTTAAGGAAGTTACTGCTGCAACAGGGGTCAAGATTTCTGCCCCTGGGCTTGATAAAGTTGTTGCAGGCATGCCTTTAAGAAGCTGCTTGGCAGATGAAGTGCCAAAGGTAAAAGAAGAAATCAAAAAAGAGGTGAAAGAGGTAATAATAGAGACTGACAAGCAGGGCATTGTTATAAAAGCTGATTCTCTTGGTTCGCTAGAGGCTCTTATAAAGATATTAAAAGAAAAGAATATAGAAATAAAAAAAGCCAGCATCGGCAGTATATCAAAAAAGGACATTTCAGATGCAGAAACAAGCTATGAAAAAGAGCCGTTGCAAAGCGTAATTCTTGGCTTTAATGTTGAGTTAATGCCTAATGTTAATGTCGGAAATGTAAAAGTGTTGTGCAATAACATAATCTATAAGCTTATTGAGGACTTTGAGAAATGGCAAAGCGATGAAAGAAAAAGAATTGAAGCAAAAGAGATTGAAGGCTTGCACAAGCCATGCAAAATAAAGATTCTGAAAGGATATGTGTTTAGGCAGAATAATCCTGCTGTTGTAGGCATCGAGGTGCTTGCAGGCACTTTAAAAGTAGGTATACCTTTAATGAAGAATGACGGCGCAGCAATAACAGAGGCAAAAAGCATGCAGCAGGAGCAGGAAAATATAGAAAAGGCTGAGAAAGGCAAGCAGGTTGCTGTTTCTTTGCCAGATGTCACAATCGGAAGGCAGTTGCATGAAGAAGATATTCTGTATTCTGCAATCCCAGAAGAGCATTTCAGGAAATTAAAAGAGTTTAAGAAATATTTAACGCATGAAGAGATAAGAATTTTGAAGGAGATAGCTGAGATAATGCGGAAGAACAATCCAATGTGGGGGGTTTAAACATCGGAATTCCACTATTCTTTGAATAGTGGTTTAGTAAGCTAAACCCAAATATTGCTGGAATTCCGAGTGTGCTCAAAAACCGCTATAACATTTGCGATAAGCA
>Ga0082335_1002153_pt1 | contig 37858 bp, 28 predicted proteins | sample Subgrocontami58m_FD_72375 | JGI IMG/M metagenome (GOLD analysis project Ga0082335, IMG submission 72375) | Subsurface groundwater microbial communities from S. Glens Falls, New York, USA - GMW37 contaminated, 5.8 m (SPADES assembly) (version 2) ...
CCCATATCTTGCAACCAAATCTCTCAAAATCAGAGAAGTCAGCCTCCGCGCTAATATGTCCACCTGGTCCTTTGCCGGTCGCTCTGCGCCAATGAGGCTTCCCGCCGTTTTCAGCGCGGAAAATAGTGTGCGAATGAATAAGTATATTTCTGTTTTCTCGCAGAATGTTGAATACCTTGCACGCGAACTCTATTGCATCCAACGTGTCTGCTTCGCGTACCCGCTCCCTAGCTAGCCAAGCGGAGCACAACGTCAGCCTTTGATGTATTTCCCATCCCGCTAGTAATGGCCATACCGGCGCGATAATCCCCGAGTAACTCCCAAATCATAGCGGTAAAAAAATGCTCGACCATGTTCCACTCGAGTGAAACACGGCCGAGATTATAAACGAGCGGAAGGGCTTCCTCCGTCTCGTGATAGTCCGCAATAAATGAACCCACGTTTCAAAGGACCTTATTACTCTCCTTCACCTTCTCGGCATCCACATACACCTGCTCGCCGAGTGCCTTGAACTTCTCCGACATCACCGCCATGCCGCGTTCGGCCTCATCCTTCGAGACAGACCCCACCCCCGACCCCCCCCCCCCAGGGGGGGGGGGGGGGCCCGCCAGTGCCTCGCCAATGACGATTGCATCGCCGACGTGGTTGGCGAGCAGCAGGATCAGGCCTGCGTCGAAGGCGCGGCATTGCTCGTCGCTCAGATCCCTGTGGGCATCGACGATGGCGTTGTAGACCTCGTCGGGTCGCCCGAGATTGAGCGTGCGCCGGAGCGCACCGGAAGCCGCTTCCGCCATTGTCCCCTCCCTCAACCGTGGCCCGTGGCGCGCCGCAGCGCCGCCATCAGCTCCGTCGCATCGGGCCGGCGCCAGCGTGCCGCAACATAGCGATCCGGGCGAATCAGATAGGCCGTGCCGGCCCGGCCATCGTAGCGCTGCCGCACCAGCCCGTCGCGATCATACAGCGCCGTCCAGCCAGCCGGCGCAGAGCCTTCGCGCGCGACCATCAGGCCGGCAACGCCAGCCGGCAGATCGGGCAGGCCGGCGGCACGTGGCGCAAAGGAAATCAGCGTGAACCCCGGTCCGACATGATCGATCAGGAAGCCTCCGTCGCCGTTGGCGACCGGCGCATCGACCATGGCCGAGCCTGGCCCCGGCCCGCGCAACCAGTCGCTGTCGCCGTCCGGCGTATCGAGGGGAGACCCGGGCTGGATGGTCGGCACCGACAATCGGCCGCTGTTCACCAGGGCCCGGGCGAACGGAAAATCCCGCGCCAGCGCAAGCGTGGCGTCACGGAAAGCACGCGATGCCGGAAATTTCGGCGTGATGAAGTCGGTGCTGCGCGTCGAGTTCAGGATGTTCTCCTGAGCGGCGGCGCGGCGTTCGCTGCAGTAGCTGTCGAGCAGTGAGGCGGGCGAGCTGCCTGCAAGTACACGCGCCAGCTTCCAGGCAAGATTGTCGACGTCGGCCACCGCGGCATTGCCTCCGCGCGCGCCGAAGGGCGAGACGACATGGGCGGCGTCACCGGCGAAGATCACCCGCCCCTCCACGAAACGCTCCATCATTCGGCAAGTGAAGGTGTAGACGCTGGTCCACTCGTGCTCCCAGGTGGCGCCGGGGCCGAACATCTGGCGCAGGCGGCGGTCGACGTTCTCCGGTTTCTTCTCTTCTTCCGGGTCGGCGTCACGGCCGAGCTGGAAGTCGACGCGCAGCACATTGTCGGCCTGGCGGTGCAGCAGCACGGAATTGGTCGGGTGAAACGGCGGGTAGAACCAGAAGCGCCGCTCCTTCGGCAGCTCGCTGGTGAAGCGGATGTCCGCGATCAGGAACTGGTCGTGAAAGACCTCACCGGGAAAGGGCAGGTCGAGCAGATGCCGTACCGCGCTCCGCACGCCGTCGCACGCGATCAGCCACTCGGCCTCGAGCGTGTAGCGCCCGTCCGGCGTCTCGACATCGACCGACACCGAGTCGGGGCCGGGCCGCAGGCCAACCACCTTGTTGCGAAACCGCAGGTCGATCAGCTTCTCAGCGAGGCAACGGTCGAACAGATACTCCTCGACGTAATACTGCTGCAGGTTCACGAACGCCGGGAACTTGTGGCCGGGCTCCGGCGCCAGATCGAAACGGTAGATGGGCCTGTCGCGGAGATAGACCTCGCCCTGCTCCCAGGTGATGCCCTTGTCGACCATGCGTTGGGCGATACCGAAGCGATCCCAGACCTCGAGGCTGTGCTTGGCCTGGCAGATCGAGCGGCTGCCGTTGCTGACTGTGTCGTCCTCGTCGAGCAGCACCGAGGCCACGCCACGTACCGCGAGTGCAAGCGCCAGAGTCGGGCCGGCGAGCCCCGCGCCCACGATTAGGACCGGCCGGCGCTCGCTCCTGCCGTCGAGTTCGGTCGGCCGTCGATAGGGATAGTGTCGGTACTGGTACGAACTCATCGCTTTTCGGGCGGCGAGCCTCCGGCTCGCTCTTGCTCAGGAGCCAGCCGGAGGCTCACCGTCCACAAGCGCATGGTCAACCTGCCTTCTCCAGCGCCGCCCACATCTCGATATCGCGCTCGGCCGTCCAGATGCGCGGATGATCGAGGCCCTTGGCCTCGTCGTAGGCGCGCGACACGTCGAACGGCATGCAATGCTCGAAGATCACCCAGTTGCCGTAGCGCGGCTGCAGGGCCACCATCGCCTTGTCGTAGGCCTGCTTCAGTGAATCGCCCGCCTCGGCGCTGGCCGACACGACCCTGAAGAGGTCGGCGAGGAACGCCTGGGTGCCGGCAATGCCCTCTTCCACGGCGCCCTCGCCGATCAGCGCGTCGCCGCGGCCCGGCACCAGCGCCTCGGCCTTGAAGTCGCGCAGCTTCTGCAACGTCGCGGGCCAGTCCTTGTAGTGTGCGTCACCGCAGTAGGGCGTGGCGCCATACTCGACGAGATCGCCGCTGAACAATGTCCGCTCCTCGGGCAGCCAGACAATGGTGTCGCCTTTGGTGTGGCCACGCCCGGCATGAATGACGTCGACCTGCAGCTTGCCCAGCCAGAGGGTCATGCGGTCGTTGAAGGTGAGGGTGGGCCAGGTGAGCCCCGGAATGGTCTCTGCCGCCTGGAAAAGGCGCGGAAAACGCTGGAGCTCGGACTTGTAGTCCTGCGCGCCGCGCTCGATGATCATCTCGCGCGTCGCCTCGCTGCAGATGATGTGCTCGGGACTGTAGCCGCTGGCGCCCAGAACGCGGACCGCGTGGTAGTGTGACAGCACCACATACTTGATCGGCTTGTCGGTCACGGTGCGGATGCGTTCGATCACCTGCTCGGCCATTCTCGGCGTCGCCTGCGCATCGATCACCATCACCGCGTCGTCGCCGACCACGATGCCGGTATTGGGATCGCCCTCGGCCGTGAACGCATAGGCGTGCTCGGACAGGCGGCTGAAAGTGATCTTCTTGTCCACCATGTCCGCCTGCGAGGCGAAAGCCCTGGCCATTGCTATGTCTCCCCTGCGCGTCCGATGTTCGCAGGGAACCTATGCGGCGCCCGCGGCCCAAGTCAAAGCGCGACGTGCCGGACTATTCACAGGTCGCCGGCGAGTACCGGATCGTCAGTCGGAGCCGAACTTGTGATATCGTGCCCTGTCGCCTGAACGGACGGCAACCTCGAAGGCGTCGTTGTCGCGCTCCATGCGCAGCCGGACCGTCGTGCCGGCCGGACCGCTCTCCCACAGCTTGCGATAGAAGTCGGCGACGTCGTCCAGCACCTCGTCATTCAGGGCGTGCAGGATGTCGCCGCGCCGCAGGCCGGCGCGGTCGGCCGGTCCGCCGTCGGAAATGCCGCCGATCACGAGCTGGCCCATGTGCTCGACGGTATAGATTCCGAGCCATGGCCGCGGCGGCGTCGACAGCCGTCCGTTGGCGACCAGCTCGGAGAAGATCGGCTTCAGTCGATTGATCGGGACGTACATGTTGCCGGGGAAAGCCGGCGCGCCCGGGCCCAGCGCCTCCTGCACCAGCAACGAACCGACACCCAGCAACGACCCATCGGCGCCGACCAGCGCCGAACCGCCCCAAAGCGGATAGGCCGGGACGGTGAAGATCGCGTTGTCGAGCAGGTATTCCCAGTAGCCCGCGAACTCGCGGCGGCCGGCGACCTTGACCTTGAGCGTTGCCTTCTCACCCCCCAGGCCGGCGACGACCGCCTCGCTGCGCAGCGACAGCGTGTCCGAATCGCCGAAGCGCATCGGTCTGACGGGGAGCGGTATTTCGCTGCGCACCAGGCCAAAACCGGATTCGTAGTCGTAGCCCACGATGCGGGCGGGCCACTCGCTGCCCTCGCCGTCGGTGATGGTGACGGTGTCGGCTTCCATGATCAGGTAGCCGATGGTGACGACCAGTCCTTCGTCGTCGATCACGATGCCATGGCCCTCGCGCTCGGAACCCAAGGTCTGCGCCGAGCGGCGGTTCTCCGGGATGGTGGTCTTGAGCCCGACCACGGCCGGCAGCACTTCGGCGATGGCCGGCGGCAGATTGGACGACCGCCCGGGCAGCCGAGCCTCAACGCCCTCCATGTCGGTCGGCCAGTGACCCGTACCGTTCGCGGAACCGTTCAACCCTCGGGCCATCCGTACACCCCTACGTTTACAGTGGGCGCGTCCACAGTCATGAAGATAGGCGTCCGCCGCGCTGATTGCTATATGACGGTGCATGGCGCCCCCCGCCGACCCGTTCGAAATCACCGACGATCCCGTTCCGGCCGAGCCCGAGCCGGCACGGCGTGCCGTTGCCTCCACGGCCCATCTCGACGGGCTGAACGAGGAGCAGCGGCTGGCCGTGACCCACCAGGGCGGCCCGCTGCTGGTCCTGGCCGGCGCCGGCACGGGCAAGACCCGGGTTCTCACGTCGCGCATCGCCCACCTCCTGATCACGGGCCGGGCGCGGACCTCGCAGATCCTGTCCGTCACCTTCACCAACAAGGCGGCGCGCGAGATGCTGGACCGCGTCGCCTCGCTGATCGGCGGTGCGGCCGACGGCATGTGGCTCGGCACCTTCCACGCGATCGGCGTGCGCGTGCTGCGCCGCCATGCCGAGCTGGTGGGGCTCAAGAGCAACTTCACCATCCTCGACACCGACGACCAGACGCGGCTGATCAAGCAGCTGCTGCAGGCCGAGGGCATCGACGACAAGAAATGGCCGGCGCGGGTCCTGAGCGGCATCATCCAGCGCTGGAAGGACCGGGCGCTGACGCCGGACAAGGTCTCGGGCGAGGAGGCCGGTGAATTCGCCGGTGGCAAGGCTGCCGAGATCTACCGCCAGTACCAGGAGCGGCTCGCCGAGGTGAACGCCGTGGATTTCGGCGATCTCGTCATGCACTGCGTGACGCTATGGCAGAAGCACCCCGACGTGCTGGCGCTTTACCACCGCCGCTTCCGGCACATCCTGGTCGACGAATACCAGGACACCAACGTGGCGCAGTACTTGTGGCTCAGGCTGCTGGCGCAGGGCACGCGGGACGTCTGCTGCGTCGGCGACGACGACCAGTCGATCTACGGCTGGCGCGGCGCGGAGGTCGGCAACATCCTGCGCTTCGAGAAGGATTTTCCCGGCGCCACCATCGTCCGGCTGGAGCGCAACTACCGCTCGACGCCGCACATCCTGGCCGCCGCGTCGCATCTCATCTCCCACAACGAAGGACGCCTCGGAAAGACCCTGTGGACGGAGATGAAGGAAGGCGAGCGCATCGCGGTGCGCGGCGTATGGGATGGCGACGAGGAGGCGCGCAGCATCGGCGAGGAAATCGAGGCCCTGCAGCGCGACAAGAACAGACTGGCACAGATCGCCATCCTGGTGCGGGCCGGCTTCCAGACCCGCGAGTTCGAGGAACGGTTCATTACCATGGGCCTGCCCTACCGCGTGATCGGTGGCCCGCGCTTCTACGAGCGCCAGGAGATCCGCGACGCGCTGGCCTACTGCCGTGTCACGGTGCAGCAAGACGATGACCTCGCCTTCGAGCGCATCTACAACACGCCGCGCCGTGGTCTGGGCGAATCGGCGCTACGCACCCTCCGGCTGATCCAGCGCACCCAGAAGATCTCGCTGTTCGAGGCCACCCGGCGCGCGCTCGAAACCGACGAGCTGAAGGCCCGGCCGCGCAAGGCACTGGGTGACCTGATCCGCAACTTCGAACGTTGGCGCGCCATGCTGGACGGCATGAGCCACGTCGAGGTCGTCGAAACCCTGCTCGACGAGTCGGGCTACACCGACATGCTGCGGCTCGACCGCTCGCCGGAAGCCGAGGGCCGGCTGGAGAACCTCAAGGAACTCACCAACGCCCTGCAGGAATTCGATTCGCTGCCTGCCTTCCTCGAGCACGTGGCACTGCTGACCGACATGGCCGACCGCAGCGACACCGACATGGTGAGCCTCATGACGCTCCATGCCGCCAAGGGCCTGGAATTCGACACCGTCTTCCTGCCGGGCTGGGAGGAAGGCCTGTTTCCCAACCAGCGCGCGCTCGACGACAAGGGCCTGGCCGGGCTCGAGGAGGAACGCCGGCTGGCCTATGTCGGCCTGACGCGCGCGCGCAAGCGGGCCTACGTCTACTTCGCCGCCAACCGGCGCATCTTCAACCAGTGGCAAGCCGCGATCCCGTCGCGCTTCCTGCGCGAGCTGCCAACCGGGCATCTCGCCGAAAGCAGCGACGCCGGCCTCTACGCCACCTATTCGGCTGGCCATCACGGCGGCCTGCGCGACCAGGCGAGCGGCTTCGACTACGAGAACCTCGGCACCGGCGGCGCGCGACGCACGCGCTGGCGCGACGAGACGCTGGACGACCGGCGTGCGGTCGAAGGCGACAAACCCGACCTCGGCGTCGGCCAGCGCGTGTTCCACCAGAAGTTCGGCTACGGCCGCATCGTCGCGGTCGACGGCAACAAGCTCGACATCGAGTTCGAGAAGGCCGGCCCCAAAAAGGTGCTCGACAGCTTCATCGAGGCCGCCTGATCAAGATATGCCCGGGAGAAACGCTATGGTTCGTCTGTCTGCCGTCGTCACCACCGGTTTCGCGCTCGGCCTCGTCCTCGCCGCCGGTGCCGCGTTTGCCCAGACCGGCAAGGTGACGGTCGTCACCTCCTTCTCCAAGGACGTGACAGGTCCGCTCAAGAAGGCCTTCGAGAAGGCCGTACCCGGCGCGATACTCGAAGTGCAGAACCGCAACACTAATGCCGGGGTAAAATTCCTCGAAGAGACCAAGGCCAACAACCAGGTCGACCTGTTCTGGGCCTCGGCGCCCGATGCCTTCGAGGTGCTGAAGGGCAAGAAGCTGCTCAGCCCCTACAAGCCCAAGGCCACCGGCATCGCCGAGAAGGTCGGCTCCTATCCCGTGAACGACAAGGACGGTTTCTATTCCGGCTTCGCCGCCTCGGGCTACGGCATCATGTGGAACGAGCGCTACGTGAAGGCCAACAAGCTGCCGACACCCAAGGAATGGCAAGACCTCGCGACAGCACCCTACTTCGACCACGTCTCGATTTCCGCCCCCTCGCGCTCGGGGACGACCCACCTCACCATCGAGACCATCCTGCAGGGCGAAGGCTGGGACAAAGGCTGGCGCACCACCAAGGAGATCGCGGGCAACCTGAGGCAGGTGACGGACCGTTCGTTCGGCGTGCCGGAAGCCGTGAACTCGGGTCAGGTCGGCTACGGCATCGTCATCGACTTCTTCGCTTTTTCATCCCAGGGCGCGGGCTTCCCGGTGAAGTTCGTCTATCCCTCGGTGACGACGCTGGTGCCAGCCAATGTCGGCATCGTCGCCAACGCCCCCAACAAGGCGGGCGCCGAGGCATTCATCGAGTTTCTGCTTTCGTCTGCCGGCCAGGAGGCGCTGCTCGAACCCACCATCCGCCGCCTGCCCGTCCGGCCCGAGACCTACGGTAAGGCGCCGGCGGGTTACCCCAATCCCTTCAAGGACAAGAACCTGCAGGGCCTGCTCACCTTCAACGCTGAATTGTCGGAGAGCCGTACCGCGGCGGTCGACACGCTGTTCGACCAGCTCATCACCTTCCAGCTCGAGCCGCTGAAGGCCGCAACCAAGGCGCTGCATGACGTCGACGCGGCGCTGGCGAATAAGGACAATGCCCAGGCCCGCGCGCTGGCCAAGGAGGGCCACGACCTGATCGCGGCCATGCCGATCTCGGCAGCCCAGGCCGCCTCGCCCGAGATTCGAGCCGCCTTCACCGGCGGCAAGCAGAAATCGGCACGCCAGGCCGAACTCGAACAGCAATGGTCGGCCTTCGCCAAGGAAAAGTACTCCGCCGCCAAGGCCAAGGCCGACGAGGCGCTGAAGCTCGTCCGTTGATGGCCCTCGCGGGCACGCGTTCGGCAGGCCAAGCCACCCTGGCCCTGGCCATCGCGCTGTTTCTCGGAGTCTTCCTGGTCGTGCCGGTGGCGACGGTGATCTACGTCGCCTTCACCGAAAAGGGTGGCGGCGCCCTGACGCTGATCAACTTCCTCGACTTCGCACGGACCGACCTCTTCGTGCGCTCGTTCTGGAACTCCGTTTACGTGTCGGCGATGACGGTGGTGTGGGCCTCCGCGCTTGCACTGCCTCTTGCCTACCTGACGACGCGCTTCGAGTTCCGCGGCGCCATGCTGGTCCAGACGCTGGGCTTTCTACCCTTGGTCATGCCGCCCTTCGTCGGCGCCGTCGCCATGCAGCTCCTGTTCGGGCGCAACGGCAGCGTGAACCTGTTGCTCGACGGGTGGTTCGACTTCAAGATCGGATTCATGGAAGGGCTGAACGGGGTCATCTTCCTGCAGGCCATCCACTACTTCCCCTTCATCCTGGTCAATCTGTCGGCGGCGCTACGCAACATCGACCGGGCCATGGAGGAAGCGGCGCAAAATCTCGGCTCGCACGGACTCAGGCTATTCCGCCGCATCGCATTGCCGCTCGCCCTGCCCGGCTACATCGCCGGCGCCAGCCTGGTGTTCGTAAAGGTGTTCGACGACGTGGCGACGCCGTTGCTGCTCAACGTCAAGGAGATGCTGGCACCACAGGCATACTTGCGCATCACGTCGATCGGCATCGACGATCCGATGGGCTACGTCATTTCCGTGGTCCTGATCGGCGTCGCGGTGGCGACCATGTGGGCCTCGGCGCAGGTACTCAAGGGCAAGGACTACGCCACCACGCAGCGCGGCGGCGGTGGCCTCGCCCGGCGCAAGCTCAAGCCTCGCGAGTCGGTCCTTGCCTATGCCGTCGTGATCCTGATCCTGGCATTGGTGTTGGCGCCGCACGTCGGCCTGCTGCTGCTGTCGTTCGCCACCGTGTGGTCGTTTAGCCCCTTGCCCGACGGCTACACCCTCGCCCACTACGCGCGCGTGCTGGACGACAGCTCGGTCTACATCAAGAATACCCTGCTCTACTCGAGCCTCGCTGCGGCCATCGACGTCGCGATCGGCGGCGCCATCGCCTATCTGGTGCTGCGCACGCGCCTGCCCGGCCGCCAGTGGCTCGACTGGGCGGCCAGCACCGCGCTCGCCGTGCCGGGCGTTGTACTGGGCATCGGCTATCTGCGCGCCTTCTATGGCGTGAAGCTTCCCGACGGCACGCCGCTCGCGGCCCTCTGGATCGTGATCGTGCTGGCGATCGCCATCCGCCGCCTGCCCTATGCATTGCGCGCCGCCTATGCGGCCCTGCAGCAGATCTCGGTGTCGCTCGAGGAAGCGGCGGAGAATCTCGGCGCCACCAAGGCGCGTACCGTACGCCGCATCGTGGTGCCGCTGATGACCGGCGGCCTGCTCGCCGGCTTCGTCACCAGCTTCGCCACGGCCGCGGTCGAGCTGTCGGCGGTCCTGATGCTGGTGCAATCCAACTTCGACGCGCCGCTGGCCTACGGGCTCTATGTCCTGATGCAGACGCCGGCAGGCCGTGGCGCTGGCGCCGCGCTGGGCGTCATCGCCGTGATCATCGTCGCAGTCTGCATGGGCGTGGCACAACTCGCCGCCGATCGCTCGCAACGCGCGCGCGGCCTCGATATATGATGGATATGACCATGTCGAAGGCGGTGGGCATCGAGATCGTGGGCGTCAATCTCTCCTACGGGTCGACGCATGTGTTGAAGAATGTCGACCTGGCCGTCCGCCCCGGCGAGTTCTTCGCCTTCCTCGGCCCCTCGGGTTGCGGCAAGACCACCCTGCTGCGGCTGATTGCAGGTTTTGCCCAGGCCCAGACCGGCCAGGTTCTGCTCGACGGCCAGGACGTGGCGCCGCTGCCGCCGTGGAAGCGCGACGTCGGCATGGTGTTCCAGAGCTATGCGCTGTGGCCGCACATGACGGTGGCGAAGAACGTCGCCTTCGGGCTGGAAGAGCGCCGCCTGCCGCGCGCCGAGATCAACCGTCGAGTGGCGCAGGCGCTCGACCTGGTCGGGCTCGCCGACTATGCCGGCCGCCGGCCAGCCCAGCTCTCGGGTGGCCAGCAGCAGCGCGTCGCCGTGGCACGCACCATCGCCATCGAGCCCAAGGTCCTGCTGCTCGACGAACCGCTCTCGAACCTCGACGCCAGGATGCGGGTGAGCGTGCGGCGCGAGCTGCGGGCGCTGCAGCAGCGCCTCGGCCTCACCACGATCTTCGTCACCCACGACCAGGAAGAGGCCAACACGATCTGCGATCGCATCGCCGTCATGGACGCTGGCATCATCCGCCAGGTCGGAACGCCGATGGAGCTCTACGAGAACCCGGCCAATCTCTTTGTCGCAAGCTTCCTGGGATCGGCCAATATTCTCGACGGCCACGCCACTGGCGATGCCTTCGAGGTCGTGGGCGGCATGCGCCTGCCCCTGCCGCGCGGCGTCGTGGCGCCGACGGGCGCCAAGCTGGTGTTTCGCCCGCAACACGCTTCGCTGACCTCGTCCGTGGCGAGTCCGCTGCATGGCCCGGTGACCCATCGCGAATTCCTCGGCGCCACGGTCCGCTACGCCATCCGGGTGGGCGACAGTGAAATCCTGGTCGATGCGCCGTTCCAATCGGTCGGCGAATTGCGCGACGTCGGCGATCCGGTCGGCGTCGACCTGCCGCCTCAGCGTGCCCTCTACCTGGCAGCGTAATTCATGACAGCATGGAAAGCCTCCTTCGAGACGCCTGCCCTGGAACGCTCGGGCTGGGAGGACGCACTCGAAGCGCGCCTCACCGAAACAGGCTTCGTGGTCACCAGCCGCGAGATCTCCCGCGATGGGCCGTGGTGCCTCGAGATCTTCGCCGAGTCGGAAGATCCCGTCGTCGCCGACGCCATCGCGGCAAGTGCAGCAGCGCTCGGCCGGCCGGCCCCGCTATGGCAGTGGGAGGCACTTCCCGACATCGACTGGGTAGCGGAGAACCAGCGTTCGTTCCGGCCCTTCGCCGTCGGACCGTTCTGGGTCCACCCCTCGCACGTGACCGAGGGCCAGCCCGCCGGTCTGCTGCCCTTGCGCATCGATGCCGGCCTCGCCTTCGGCACCGGTACCCACGCCACCACACGCGGCTGCCTGGAGCTTCTGGCAACCCTCGATCCGTCCCAAACCGTCAATTCCGTGGATGTCGGCTGCGGCAGCGGCATCCTCGCCATCGCCATGGCCAAGCTGTGGCGGCGTCCCGTTCTCGGCGGCGACAACGACGCCGAGGCGGTTGCGGTAGCGGAGGAAAATGCCGGCCTGAATGGTGTCGGTTCGCTCTGCCGCTTCGTCGTGGCCGCCGGCCTCCAAGCGCCCGAACTCGCCGCGCGGGCGCCGTACGATCTCATCGTCGCCAATATTCTGGCTGGCCCATTGATCGATCTTTCGGAATCCTTCGCCGCCGCGGTGCGGCCGGGCGGTCGCGTGCTGTTGAGCGGGCTGCTGGTCGAACAGGCCGCCCTCATCCTGTCGACCTACGCGCGCCGCGGACTTGCCTTCGAGCGACGCCTCGATCTCGAGACCGGCGGCGCGTGGTGGCGCAGCTTGCTGCTGCGCCGGAGCTGACAACGTAAAAGGGCCGGCTTTCGCCGGCCCTTCGTACGCTTACGCTACGCTACTTCGATTCGGGTGATGTCGATCAGGCGGCGCGGTGCAGGTTCTGGTTGACCGCAATCGTGCCGCCGGTGACGGCGTCGATCTGCGGCGTGAGACCTTCCGCGGCCTCGCGGACGGCGAACGGGATGTCGCCACGGGCCAGCCCGAGATCGGCCAGTTCACGGTCGGTCATCCGAAACAGCTGGGCTTCGGCGGCGCGCAGCCTGAGGTCCGCCTTGATCCCCGCCAAGAGGCGGTCGTACTGGCGGCCCAGCCACAGCAGGCCATCACCCAAGGCATTGGCCATGAGTTCGGCGCGGGCATAACGCGCGCGCAATTCGATCATGCGGCGGTCGGCGAAGGAAAAGCCGGCCTTCGCGATATCCTTCCTCCCCGCCGGCGCAGTTTCGCTGGTCAGATTTTCAAACATCTGAATCGGCTGGGTCATCATGCTACTCTCCTTCTATGGTGCGACGCGGTAAGCGATGCTGCATCGCACTAAGCAAATATAGAGCCTTGAGTTACAACGATAAGTCTGGGCCTGGAACTCCTGATATGCGCTAGACGCATAGGGCATCATATTTTAGCACTTCGCACTCGCGAAAGAACAAATATTGCTCAATTTGCCTCTGCGGGAAGCCCCGCGTAGGGTCCGGCAGATCATGAATTCAGCCCCCGACGACGTTCTTCAGCTCCTCCGCCAGCGCGGTCGCGACTTCGATGCGTCCGCCCTCTCCGCCCTGATGCGCGGCGTGGCTGCCGCCCCGGAGGGACTGGCCGGCCCCGAATGGGTCGAGCTCATCGCCCCCGATCCCGACGCCGAATTGACCAGGGCGCTGACTTCCTGGCGGGCAGAACTCGCCTCGGCGGATGATGGCCTGGACACGGTTCCGGCGCCGGCGGAACGCCTGGTCCTGTTGCGCGCCGAACTCGGACGACGCGGCATCGACGGCTTCGTGGTGCCGCGCGCCGACGAGCATCAGGGCGAGTATGTCCCGCGCCGCTCGCAGCGGTTGGGCTGGCTCACAGGCTTCCGCGGTTCGGCGGGTCTCGCCATCGTGCTGGCCGACCGCGCGGCGATCTTCATCGACGGCCGCTATACCTTGGCCGTCCGCGCCCAAGTCGACACCGCCGCCTTCGTCCCCCATCAGATACCGGAGGAGTCGCCGGAGGCCTGGATCGCCAAGAACCTGCCGAAGGGCGGCAGGCTGGGGTTCGATCCCTGGCTGCAGACAGTCGACGGCTTCGAGCGGTTTGCCCGCACGTGCGAGCGCGCTGGCGGCGTGTTCGTCCCGGTCGAGTCCAATCCCATCGACGCGGTATGGCGCGACCGGCCACCGGCGCCACTGGCGCCGGTGCTACCGCACCCCGTCGAGTTCGCCGGCGAGACCAGCGACGCCAAACGCACGCGCATCGCCGGAATCGTCTCCGGCAAGGGCGCAGACGTGGCGTTCATCACCGCGCCCGACTCCGTCGCCTGGCTGTTGAACATCCGCGGCGGCGACGTGCCGCGCACGCCGTTCGCTCTTGGCTTCGCCCTGCTGCACGGCGACGGCCACGTCGATCTCTACATGGACCGCCGCAAGGTGCCCGACCGCACGCTGGCCTGGCTCGGCAATGCCGTGACGCTGGCCCCCCCTGAAGAACTGGGCAGTGCGCTCGACATGCTGGGCACGATGGCCAAGCGTGTCCTGATCGAAAGCTCGACGGCATCGCATTGGGCGGCGACCCGCCTGCAGCGGGCCGGCGCCACCATCGTGCGCGAAGCGGATCCGGTCGCGCTGGCAAAGGCATGCAAGAACGCCGTGGAACTCGCCGGCATCCGCGCCGCGCACCATCGCGATGGCGCCGCGGTCAGCCGGTTCCTGGGCTGGCTGGCGCGCGAGTCGAAGGGCGGAAGCTTGCGCGAGATCGAAGTGTCCGACCGGTTGCAGGCATTGCGCCAACAGACCGGCAAGCTGCGCGATCTCAGCTTCGACACCATTTCCGGTGCCGGCCCCAACGGCGCAATCGTGCACTATCACGCCTCGGAAGCGTCCGAGCGGAGGCTGCAACCGGGCAGTCTCTACCTGGTGGATTCCGGCGGACAATACCGCGACGGCACCACCGACATCACCCGCACCGTAGCCGTCGGCACGCCGAGCCCGGAAATGCGTGATCGCTTCACGCGTGTGCTGAAAGGCCATATCGCGCTAGCGACCGCACGCTTTCCGGCCGGTACCACCGGCTCCCAGCTCGACGCGCTGGCGCGCTATCACCTGTGGCAGGCTGGCCTCGACTACGACCACGGCACCGGACACGGCGTCGGCGCCTACCTCTCGGTCCACGAGGGGCCGCACCGCATCTCCAAGATGGCCAACAGCGTGGCCCTTCTGCCCGGCATGATCGTCAGCAACGAGCCGGGCTACTACAAGACAGGCGCCTACGGCATCCGCATCGAGAATCTGGTGGCGGTGCGCGAGGCCGCCATCGACGGTGCCGACCGCCGCTACTACGAGTTCGAGACGCTGACCCTGGCACCGATCGACCTTGCCTGCATCGAGGTCGGCCTTCTGACCGACCCAGAGCGCGACTGGCTGAACACCTATCACCGACGCGTTCGCGAGGCCGTCGGACCCGACGTCGACGAGGCGACGCGCACGTGGCTCGCAGAAGCGACCCGGGCCATCTAGGCCCGGCTTGCCCGCGGCTCCGCGCTAATCCTTCAGGACAGTGCGGCCAAGCACGACGTCTTCATAGACATGAAGCGAAGGCAGTCCGCCCGTGTGCATGAAGAGCACTTTGGCGCTGGGTTTGAAGTGGCCCTGGCGCGCGAGGCCGATGAGGCCGGCCATGATTTTTCCCGTATAGACCGGGTCGAGCAGGACGCCTTCCGTCCGCGCCAGCATCTGGACGGCTTCCACCATCTTGGCGTTGGGCACGGAATACTTCGGCTGCCAGAAACCGCCGAAGCTCTTGACCGCGTCGCGCGGGATCTTGCCGATTCCGAGCAGGTCGGCGACCGCCTGCGCCTCCTTGAGGACCAGCGGTTCCTGGTCGGCCGGATCGCGGCTGACGCCGATGCCGATCAGCGGGATCCTGATGTTGTTGCCGAAGAAGCCCGCCACCATGCCGCCATGGGTTCCCGAGCTGCCCGAGCCGACCACGACGGCGTCGAAGGCCACGCCCATGTCGAACCACTGCTGCTGCATTTCCTGCACGCACGCGACATAGCCCAACCCGCCGATCGCGTTCGAGCCGCCACCCGGGATGATGTAGCCCTTGCGACCGAGCGAGGCGACTTCCTGTGCCACCTTCGACATTGCAGCCCCCATGTCCGAACCGCCGGGCACCACGGTGATGGCTTCGACACCCATCAACTCGAACATGAAATTGTTGCCGCCAGCCTCCTTCCGGTAGCTGCCGGGTACGCGCTCCTCGATCACGAAGCGGCACTTGAGCCCTTCCTTGACCGCGGCCGAGAGGGTGATGCGGCAATGATTGGACTGCGGCGCGCCGCAGGTGATCAGCGTGTCCGCCCCTTGCGCCAGCGCATCCGCCGCCAGGAATTCGAGCTTGCGGGTCTTGTTGCCGCCGGGAAAGAGGCCCAGCAGATCGTCGCGCTTGATCCAGATCTCCGGCCCGACGCCGCCCGGACAGCTCGCCGCCAATGCCTTGGTAAAATGCGGAAGCAGCTCAATCGGCGTGGGGGCATGAGTGTAGCGACGACGCGGAAAGCGGGCCAAATCCATTCGATCAACTCCAGCGATAGACTTCAATTGAGCGCCGCCGCAAGCGCAGGCGACAGATGAGCCAGAAAACGACTATTCGATGATGATGCCGCAAGCGCCCTGCCGACGCTACTTGCTTAGCTTTACCCACTCTTCCTCAGTCAGGGTCTCGATCCCGAGCTCGGCCGCTTTGCGTGCCTTGGAACCGGCATTCTCGCCAACCACCACCAGACTGGTCTTCTTGGACACCGAATCCGTCACCTTGGCGCCCAGTTCCTCGGCACGCGCCTTGGCGGCATCGCGGGTCATCGAACTCAGTTCACCGGTGAAGACCACGATCTTGTCCTTGAGAACGGCATCGACCGCCACCACCCGGCGCTCGACCGGCTGGACCGTCAGCTCCCTCAAGAGGTCGTGGATGATGTCGACGGTATGGCCCTCGCCGAAAAAGGCGCACATCGCATCAGCGGTGGTGACGCCGATCTGCTCGATGTTGCAGAGCCGGCCGTAGCTCGGTCCGACTTCGGCCACGGCTTTCTCCTTCTTCACCGCGTCGGGCTGCTTCCTGCGCTCCTTCGCGGCATTCAGCATCTCGTCGAGCCAGCTGTCGACGTCGCCATACTCCTGGGCCAGGAGCTTGGCCGTCGCCTCGCCGATCAGCGGTATGCCAATGGCATTAATCAGGCGGTCGAGCGGGATGGTCCGACGTGCCTCGATGGCGGCCACCAGATTGCGCACCGAGAGATCGCCCCAGCCTTCGCGCTTCATGAGCTCGGCGGCCTTTTTGGGCAGGCGAAAGATGTCGCCGGGTACCTTGAGCAGGCCGTCGTTGAAGAAATTCTCGATGTGCGTACCGCCCAGCCCCTCGATGTCGAAGCAGTTGCGCGACACGAAGTGGCGCAGCCGCTCGACCTGCTGGAACGGGCACTCCAGCCCGCCCGAACAGCGCCGCACCACGCCGCCCTCCTCGCTCGCGACCCTGGTCCTGAGCGGACAGGGGCAATGGGTCGGGAACAAGTACTTGTGGGTCCTCTTCGGCCGCTCCTCCGGCACGTAGCCCAGCACCTGCGGGATGACGTCGCCGGCACGCTGCACGATCACCATGTCGCCAATGCGCACGTCGAGCCGCTCGATCTCGTCGGCATTGTGCAGGGTAGCCCGGGAAACCATGACCCCACCGACATTTACAGGCTCGAGATCGGCGACCGGCGTCAGCGCACCGGTGCGGCCAACCTGGATGACGATGTCGTTCAGCCGCGTGCGCGCCTGCTCGGCCGGGAACTTGTGGGCAATCGCCCAGCGCGGCGCGCGGCTGACGAACCCCAGCCGTTCCTGCCAATCGATGCGGTCGACCTTGTAGACGACACCGTCGATGTCGTAGGGCAGCGACGGCCGCTCGGCACCCATCCTGCGGTAGTAGTCGAGCACCTGCTGCGGCGTGCGGCAGAGCTCGCTCAGCGGATTGACCCGAAAGCCCCAGCCCTTCAACAGCTTGAGATAGTCGCTGTGAGTCTTCCAGGTGCGCGGCTCGGCGGCGCCCCAGGCATAGGCGAAGAAGCGCAGCGGGCGGCTGGCCGTGATGTCCGAATCGAGCTGGCGCAACGAACCGGCGGCAGCATTGCGCGGATTGGCGAAGGCCTTCTCCTCCGCCGCCTCCTGACGCCTGTTCATCTCCTGGAACGCCTTCCGCTCCATATACACCTCGCCGCGCACTTCGAGCAGCTTGGGTGCCCTGCCCTCGAGCGTGTGCGGGATGTCCTTCACGGTCCGCAGGTTGGCAGTGACGTCCTCACCCGTGGCGCCATCGCCGCGCGTCGCGCCGACGACGAGCTCGCCATTCTCGTAGCGCAGGCTGATCGACAGGCCGTCGATCTTGGGTTCGCAGGCAAGCGCAATCTCGGCATCCGCCGCGAGGTCGGTGTCCTTCTCCAGCGCGCGGCGCACCTTTTCGAGGAATGCCTGCAGATCCTCTTCAGCGAAGGCGTTCTCGAGAGACAACATCGGCCGTGCGTGCTTGACCTTGGCGAAGGCTGTGCTCGGCGTCGGCGCGACCTTCTGTGTCGGGCTGAACATGTCGACAAGCTGCGGGAAGCGCGCCTCGATTGCCTTCAGGCGCTGGCGCAGCCGGTCATACTCGGCGTCCGAAATCTCCGGGTCGTCCTTCTCGTGATAGAGCCTGTCGTGATGCGCGATCTCGTCGGCCAGCCGCTTGTGCTCGGCGCGCGCCTGGCGTTCGGTCATCTCGTCGACCTGCAACGCCGCCACGACCTTGGCTGCCCGCGACATCGTCCCGCCTAGCCCGCGGCCGCCAGAAGGCGGTCGGCGGCGGCGCGAGCCTCCGCCGTCACCTCGGCACCTGACAGCATCCGGGCGATTTCCTCGCGGCGACCCTTGGCGTCGAGGGCCAATACGTCGGTACTCGCGGCGTTGCGGGTCGTGGTCTTGCGGATCAGCCAGTGGCGATCGGCGACGGCGGCGACCTGCGGCGAATGGGTCACCACCAGCACCTGGACGTCCCGGGCGAGCCGTTTCAGACGTTCGCCGACGGCCGCCGCGGTGGCGCCACCGATGCCCGAATCGACCTCGTCGAACACGATGGTGGCGGCATCGCCCACCTTGGCCAGGCAGACCTTTAGCGCCAGCAGGAAGCGCGAGAGTTCTCCGCCCGACGCGATCCGGCCGATCGGCGCCGGCGGCGTGCCGGGGTTGGTGGCGACGGTGAACTGCACGCGGTCTGTGCCCGATTCGGACCACTCGGTCTCGGGCAGCGGCGCCAATTCGGTGACGAACTTAGCCTTCTCGAGCTTGAGCGGAGTGAGTTCGGCCGCCACCGCCTTGTCGAGCCGGGTCGCCCCTTTGCGGCGCGCCGCCGCCTGGGCTTCGGCCGCTGCGACATAGCTCGCTCGCGCAACCTTGGCCGCGGCGGCGAGCTTCGTCAGGCCGGCTTCGCCGGAGTCGAGTGCCGCAAGCTGCGACGTCATCTTTTCGACGAGTGCCGCCAGTTCCGGAACCGCAACATTGTGCTTCCGCGCCACGGCCCGCAGCCCGAACAGCCGCTCCTCGATCTTCTCCAGCCGTGCCGGATCGAATTCCAGCGCATCGCGCGCGGCCTCTAGTTGCGCCTGCGCCTCGGTCGTCTCGCTCAGCGCCCGCTCGAGCGCCGCGAGTGGCGCGTCGAGGTGGCCGGCCGCCTTGTCAACATTGCGTTCGATCAGACGATGGGCGGTCCGCAGCGCGGCGATCGTTCCCCGGCCCTGCTCCAGTTCGGCCAGCGCCTGTGCCACGGCCTCGCCCAAGGCGCTGCCGGCGCGCAGCAACTGCCGCTCCGACGCCAAGGTTTCCTCATCGTCGGGCTTGGGCGCCAGGGTCTCGAGTTCCGTCACGGCATGGCGCAGGAAATCCTCGTCGCGCCGGGCTGCCTGGGCGGCTGCCTCGGCGTCGACGCGCGCCTGCTCGGCCGTGCGCCAGTTGCGCCATGCCGCTCGAACGGCGTCCGCCTGCTTCTCCAACCCGGCAAAGACATCGAGCGACGCGCGGTGCGTGGCGACATCGAGCAGGCCATGCTGTTCCATCTGTCCCTGGATTTCAACCAGGGTATCGCCGAGCCGGCGCAGCAGCGCGACCGAGGCCGGCTGATCGTTGACGAAGGCACGGCCCCGGCCGTCGGCACCGATCATGCGACGCAGCGTCAGGACATCCTCGCCCCCGAGACCTTGATCGGCGAGGATCGCGTGTGCGGGATGAGACTTGGGCAGATCGAATGAGGCGGCAACCGAGGCTTGCGCGGCGCCGCGACGTACCGTGCCCGACTCGGCACGCGCGCCCAAGGCGAGGCCCAGTGCATCGATCAGGATCGACTTGCCGGCGCCGGTCTCGCCGGTCAGCGCGTCCAGCCCGCCCACGGCGCCGTCCCCGCCAGTCCGCGCGAATCCGAGATCGAGCTTCTCGATCAGGACGAAGTCACGGATCGAAAGCGAAACCAGCATGCCGCCCCGGTCAGAAGAGGCCGAAGAACCAACGACTCTTCTCGTCGGGCGGCCTTTGGCCCTCGCCGGTCATCAGGAAGTAGCTGTCCTGATACCATTCGCTGCCCGGAAAATTGTAACCCAGCACGGCGGCATTCTCCTGGGCTTCGTTCTTCACCCCGAGCGCCAGATAGCTCTCGACGAGACGATGGAGCGCCTCCGGCACATGGGTGGTGGTCTGGTAGCGCTCGATCACGACCCGATAGCGGTTGATCGCGCCGACATACTGCTGGTTCGCCTGGTAGTAACGGCCGACGGCCATCTCCTTGCCGGCGAGATGGTCGATGGCGAGTTCGACCTTGAGGCGAGCATCCCTGGCGTACGGCGACCCGGAGAAGCGCTTGACGACTTCTGCCAGCGCTTCGAGCGCCTGCTGCGTCATGCGCTGATCGCGGCCGATGTCCGAGATCTGCTCATAGTAGCAAAGCGCCTTCAAATAGTAGGCATAGGCGAGATCGCGGTGGCCGGGATGGAGCTGGATGAAGCGATCCAGCGCGATGACGGCTTCGTCGTACTTGTTCGATTCATAATAGGCGAAGGCAGCCATGATCTGGGCCTTCGTCGCCCACACCGAATAGGGATGCTGACGGTCGACTTCCTCGAATCCCTTGGCGGCCTTCTTGTAATCCTGGGCGCTCAGCTGATCGAGGGCATTGTTGTAGAGCTGCTCCACCGGCATCTCGACGTAGTTCTTGTCGTCATCCGACGAACCACAACCGGCCAGGCCGAACGCCGCCCATGCCAGCGCCAGTCCCGCAACCGCGTACCGAGTTCTGCCTACGCCCGCTTTCGCCATTTCCCATCCGTCAAACCAGAGTGCCGCCGGGTTATATCATGCGGGAGCCAAAAAAAGAGGGGCCGAAAGGCCCCTCGTCAGGATGCGTGGAGAACTCGAAAGTCTGCGTCAGTTGGCTTGCCGCCGCAGAAACGCCGGAATTTGCAGATCGTCGTCATCCCGCGCGGGCTTGGTCCGCTCGGTGACGTCGAGACTGATCGAGGTCTGGACCGGCGCGGCCCGCACAACAGGCTTGGGGGCGACAGCCACGACGTTTTCCGGCGCCGCACGTGTGGCCACCGGCTCAACGGGAGCCGCTGCGGCCACGGGCTTGGGCGCGGAGAAGGCGCCGGTGATGCGCTGGAAGAGGTTGGGAGACCGGCTGTCACCGGCCGGACGCGCGGCCATCGGTCGCGTGGGCGGTTCGGACGCGCGCACCGCGGGCTTCATCGCCGGCCGGCTGACACGCCAATCGTTTTCGTCGACCAGCGGCCGCTGGGCCGGCGGCGCGGCCGGCGCGGGCGCCGGAGCAGACACCGCGACGGGAGCGGCAGCCGCTGGGGCCTGCGCAGCCACGGGCGCCGGGGCCGCCGGCGCTTCCAACGGCGGCGCTGCCATGATCTGCGCCGGAATGGGCGCTTCGACGATCGGCGCAGGGGCGGCCTGGGCGACGGCGGCCATCGGTGCCGGCGCCATCACCGGCGGTGCCGGCGGTGCGACCGGAGCTGCCGGCGGCGCCACGGGCGCTGCCGCCAGCGGAGCCGCGGGGACCGGTGCGGCAGGCATCGGCGCGGCGGGAGCTGCCATCGCCGCGGTCGGCATTGCGACACGACCGACCGGCGGTGTGGCGGGCCGGCTGAGCGCCGGCTGACCGGTCTGCATCGGACGGTTCATGTCGAGCGAGAGGTAGTTCGGCGCCGGTTGCTGTGCCGCCATTGCGGCGATACCGGTGGCGACCACCGACACCCGCATGCGGCCCTGCATCGTCGCGTCGAACGTCGAGCCGAAGATGATGTTGGCGTCGGCGTCGACTTCCTCGCGGATGCGGTTGGCTGCTTCGTCGACCTCGTGCAGGGTCATGTCGAGGCCACCGGTGATGTTGATGAGAACGCCCTGGGCGCCCTTCATCGAGTGGTCTTCCAGCAGCGGGTTGGAGATCGCCGATTCAGCCGCGACGCGGCTGCGATCCGGGCCCTCGGCCTCGCCGGTGCCCATCATCGCCTTGCCCATCTCGCCCATCACGGTGCGGATATCGGCGAAGTCCAGGTTGATGAGGCCCGGCATGACCATCAAATCGGTGACGCCGCGCACGCCCATATGCAGCACGTCGTCGGCCATCTTGAAGGCGTCGGCGAACGTCGTCTTCTCGTTGGCGATCTTGAACAGATTCTGGTTGGGAATGACGATCAGCGTGTCGACCACCTTCTCCAGTTCCAGGATGCCTTGCTCGGCCGACTGCATGCGGCGGCGGCCCTCGAAGTGGAACGGCTTGGTCACGACACCGATGGTGAGGATGCCCTGCTCGCGCGCCGCCGCGGCGATCACGGGCGCCGCACCGGTGCCGGTGCCGCCACCCATGCCGGCGGTGACGAACACCATGTTGGCGCCATCGAGGAGCTGCAGGATCTCGGGCAAGGCTTCCTCGGCTGCCTGACGACCGACTTCCGGCCGGGCGCCCGCGCCCAAGCCCTGCGTGATGGTGATGCCGAGCTGCACTCGACGGTCGGCAAGCGACTGGCCGAGCGCCTGCGCGTCCGTATTGGCGACGATGAACTCGACACCTTCCAACGCGGCGCTGATCATGTTGTTGACGGCGTTTCCACCTGCGCCGCCGACACCGATGACGGTGATGCGCGGCTTAATCTCCGACTCCGTCTGAGGGAGGCTGAGGTTGATTGTCATTCGGCTTTCTCCACGCAAACGAGGGGGGTATCTGCTCGGAGGAGCGACGCGGACCCTTTTTGGTAGAGACCCTTCACCGCCACCGGGCTTTTCTTATCGTTGACTACAGCCTGTTGGGGATTGCCTTGCCCCACACAACATATTGCCTAAAAGTTCTCCCTAATCCAACTGCCAATGCGACCGATCCGGCTCGACTGGCTCTCGGTCGACGCCGGCTGGGCCTGGGCAGCCGCGTGATGATGGAGAGCGAACGACAACAATCCCGCAGCGGCGGAAAATGCCGGCCCACCGGTGGAATCGGCGAGCCCTGCGAGACGCAGGGGGGCTCCCGTGCGAACTTTCTTGTTGAGAATAGCCGCGGCGACCTCGGGCACACCATCGAGCTGGCAGCCGCCGCCGACCAGAACAGCCCGCCCGCCAGCCAACTTATCCACACCGCTGGCCTCGAGGCGGCTGCGCACGAGCTCGAATGTCTCCTCGACGCGGGGACGGATGATGCCGACCAGGATCGAGCGCGGAATGTGGTTCGGACGCGTGCGGTCCTCCTCGCCGATCAGCGGCACGTCGATGATGTCGTACTCGTCGTTGGGCTTGGCGACGGCACGGCCGATCTGGGTCTTCATGCGTTCGGCATGAGCGAGCGGAGTCGACAACCCCCGGGCGATATCGCGGGTGACGTGTTCACCGCCAACCGGAATCGAGTCGACGTGGACGAGGTGGCCTTCATAGAAGACGGCGATCGACGTCGTGCCGCCACCCATGTCGATCAAGGTGACGCCGAGATCACGCTCGTCGGACACCAGCGAACTCAGGCCCGCGGCGTGGGCTGCGACCACGCGCTCGGCAATCTCGAGGTGGGCGCGGCGGACGCAGACCTGGAGGTTGCGCATGGCGCCGTTCGTCGCCGTTACAAGATGCACGTCGACGCTCAGGCGTTCGCCAAACATGCCGCGGGCGTCGCGCACCGGGATGCCGTCGACGCTGTAGCCGATCGCCTCGGAGTGGATGATGTCGCGGTCGGCAGTCTCGGCCGGCAGGTGAATGTGGGTCTGCACGCGGCGGACGTCGCGCTCGCCGATCTCGTGATGGCCGATGGCGACTTCGAGGCTCTGGTTGTGCGACGCGGCCGAGCCACCGCTGACGCCCACGATCACCTCGCGCACGTGCTCGCCGCACATTTCTTCGGCAGTAGACACCGCCGAAGAGATCGCGCGCGTGGCGGCCTCCATGTCGATGATGTTGCCGGAGCGCATGCCCTGGGCGGCCTGGTGGCCGATGCCGACCACCCTGAGGCCCTGCCCATCGACCCGCGCCACGAAGCAGACGACCTTGCTGGTTCCGATATCGAGCGCCGCAATGACGCCGTTTCTTGCCTTCGCCACGTTGTCCCCCGTCTCTACGCGTACACTTCAGATTTCACTGGACGTCACGCCGGCCCGGATGACGGATCGCCGCCCGGACCACGCTTCCTAAGGTAGAGCTTGTCCGGCAACCTGAGATCGACGATACCGTATTCGCGCGTCAACAGCTTGTGTTGCCCGTCCAGCTTGGCCAGTTGCTGGAGGGCGGCAACCGCGTCCTCCTCGGGCAGCCAGATTTCGACGCCGTTGCTCAACACCAGGTTCCAGCGGCGCTGGCCGACCCACACGGCCGCGCGCAGCTGGCGGGTGAGCGCCGGCTCGTAGGCAAGCAGCAGCAGAAGTTCGCCGACGTGTTCGGGCGCACCCGGCCCGCCCAGCAGCAGCAGCGACTCGGCGCCGGGCGGCATGCGGCTCGCCCTCACGGTACGGCCATTCCGGTCGATCAGCGTGTACTCTGTTCCGTTCTGCCAAAGGGCGACGGCACGACGCTCGCGCAGGGTCACGTAGAGCGTATCCGGAAGACGACGTTCGACAGTGGCGCCGGCGACCCAGTCGATGGCTTCGAGACGCTGGCGGGACGCCTGCAGGTCGACACCCAGCAGCGAGTCGCCCGGCTTGACGTTCAGCGCGGCCAGGATGGCGCTACGCTCGACGTAGTCGCGGCCCTCGACGGTGACGTCGGCGAGCTTGAACGGCGTGATGGCGCCGACGACGCTACGCGAGGCGGCGTCGATCCGGGATTGCACCTCGACCAGCCAGCCCTCCCGCCACGCCCACCAGCCACCGCCGGCACCGCAGCCCAGAAGCAGCACGGCAACGCCCAGCAGCATCGGCTGGCGCCACAGCGGCCGGCCTGTCTTGCGTATGGGGCCGCGCTTCTTGCGGCGGTCGTAGTCGCGTCGGTTGGCGGTCGTCCTGACCGTCGCTTTCTTCGGTGCGGCACTCACGACGGGCACCTCGCGTGATCGATTATCCACGTCATGAGCTCGGGCCACGAAATGCCGGCCCATTTCGCCTGCTCGGGCGCCAGCGACAGCGGTGTCATGCCGGGCTGGGTGTTGAGTTCGAGCACGAACAGACCTGACGTTCCGGGCTTCGACTCGTCCCAACGCAGGTCGGTGCGGCTGAGGCCGCTGCAGCCGAGCGCCTGATGAGCCGTGAGCGCCCATTCCTTTGCGAGATCGTAGATATCGGTCGGCACCGGCGCCGGTATCAGGTGCTGTGTGATACCGTCGGTGTACTTGGCCTCGTAGTCGTAGAAGCGCGTGCGCGGACGCAGTTCCGTCACGGCGACGGCATGATCACCCATCACCGCCACGGTCAATTCGCGGCCGGGCACGAACTTCTCGATCAGCACCCGCTCGCCGAAGGCTGCTTCCGCCGCCTCGACCGCGGCAAGGTTGTCGCCTTCGCGCACGATGTGAACGCCGACACTCGACCCCTGGTCGATCGGCTTCACGACGTAGGGCCGCGGCATCGGATCGCCGGCGGCCAGCGAGCGGCGCTCGACCACCTTGCCGTCGGCGACGCGCAGGCCGAGCGACGTGAAGACATGGCGCGCCATCGGCTTGTCCATGGCGATCGCCGAGGCCAGCACGCCGGAATGGGTGTACGGCACGGCCAGGACCTCGAGCACGCCCTGGATGCAGCCGTCCTCGCCGTAGCGGCCGTGCATGGCGTTGAACACCACGTCGGGACCGCCACCGGCCGCAGGGCGCAGAAAGTCGATCAGAGCGCGCAGGTCGCGGCTCACGTCATATTCGAGCACGATGTGACCACCTTCGCGCAGCCCCTCGGCGCAGGCCTTGCCGCTCACCAGCGAGACCTCGCGCTCGGGCGACCAGCCGCCCATCAGAACCGCGACAGTACGTGTCATCCTTCGACTCCGCTCAGGACAGGCGCCGGTTCCCCGATGCGCCTGATCTCCCATTCCAGCTTCACGCCGCTATGCTCGAGCACGCGGCGGCGGACTTCCTCACCCAGGGCTTCGATTTCGGCGGCCGTCGCTGCCCCGAGATTGATCAGGAAATTGCAGTGCTTCTCCGAGACCTGCGCCTCGCCGATGCGCAAGCCTCGGCAGCCGGCACGGTCGATCAGCTCCCATGCCCTGTGACCGGGCGGATTGACGAAGGTCGACCCTCCGGTGCGGCTGCGGGGCTGGGATTCGGTGCGAGCGGTATCGATCTCGGCAATGCGCCGCGCGATCGCGAGCTGGTCGCCGGGTACGGCCCGCAGTCGGACCGACGTATAGATCCAGTCGGCCGGCGCGCTGTTGTGACGGTAGCTGAAGCCCAGTTTGGCCGCATCGACGGGATGGACGACGCCGGCGCGGTCGACGGCCTCCGCCGACACCAGTACCTGGGAAAGTTCGCCACCGTAGGCCCCGCCATTCATGGCGACGGCACCGCCGATCGTGCCGGGAATGCCGCTCAGGAACTCCAGTCCGGCCAACGCGTGATCGCGCGCGGTCAGGGCGACGTTGAGATCGAGCGCGCCGGCGCCGCTCACCACGTCGTTGCCCTCGACGGTGACGGCGGTGAAGCCACGCATCAGCCGGATGACCACGCCCTTCACGCCGCCGTCGCGCACCAGCAGGTTCGAGCCGACACCCAACACCGTGACAGCGACATCGGCCGGCAGCGCAGCCATGAATGATGCCAGGTCCGCCACGTCGACCGGCCGGAACAGTATCTCCGCCGGCCCGCCGGTACGGAACCACGTCTGCGGGCCGAGCGGCGCATCGGCCACGAGCCGACCCCGCGGCTTTGGCAGCCGATCGATCAGGTGTGGACGAGCGGTTGCGAGCGCCATCATGCGGCCGATCCGGGATCGTTGGCGTTGGCGATGGCGCGCGGACCGGCCTGCTCGGCGGCGAGTTGCTGGATCTGGCCCGGCAAGGCGTGTGCCCAGGCGGTGATGTTGCCGGCTCCCAAGCAAACCACGACATCGCCGGGCCGTGCGATCTGCCAGATCAATCCGGGAAGGTCGCCCGGTGCGCCGAGCGGTGTCACGTCGCGGTGCCCGGCGCGGCGAACCAGATTGACCAGCATGTCGCGGTTGATGCCCTCGATCGGCGCTTCGCCCGCGGCGTATACATCGGCAATGATCACCGCGTCGGCATCGGTGAAGCATGAGGCGAATTCGCTCTTGAGCGAAGCGAGCCGCGTGTAGCGATGCGGCTGCATCACGGCGATGACCCGACCCGAGCCGCCGTAAGCCTGGCGCGCTGCGCGCAGGACTGCGGCAATTTCCACCGGATGATGGCCATAGTCGTCGATGACGGTGATGCCGTGCGCCTCACCGGTCTTGGTAAAGCGCCGCTTGACACCCGCGAACGAACCCAGCGCGCGGCGGATAGTGTCGTCGGACAATCCCATCTCCTGCGCCACGGCGATGGCCGCGAGCGCGTTCTGCACGTTGTGCTGGCCGAACATCGGCAGGCGCAGTCCGCTGATGACGCGGGACTCGTTGGTGGTGCGGTGCTCGACCATGACGTCGAAATCGGCGCCGCTGCGATCGAGGCGCAGGTTGATCGCCCGCACGTCGGCGTTGGCGCCGATGCCGTAAGTGACGATGCGACGGTCAGCGACGCGCGGGATCAGCGCCTGGACCTCGGGATGGTCGGAGCACAGGACCGCGAAGCCGTAGAACGGGATGTTCTCGACGAAGCGCACGAACGCCTCGCGCAGCGCGTCGAAGGTGCCGTAGTGATCGAGATGCTCGGGATCGACGTTGGTCACGACGGCGATGGTGGCCGGCAACCGCAGGAACGAGCCGTCCGACTCGTCCGATTCGACGACCATCCAGTCGCCGGCGCCCAGCCGCGCGTTGGTGCCGTAGGCGTTGATGATGCCGCCGTTGATCACCGTCGGATCGAGTCCGCCGGTGTCGAGCATGGCGGCCACCAGCGACGTCGTGGTGGTCTTGCCGTGCGTGCCGCCGACGGCGATCGACCACTTGAGCCGCATCAGTTCGCCCAGCATCTCGGCACGCCGCACCACCGGCAGGAGGCGTGCGCGCGCCGCCATGACCTCGGGATTGTCCTTCTTAACTGCACTGGAGACGACCACGACCTGGGCGTTGGAGATGTTGTCGGCACGATGACCGATTGCCACCTTGATGCCGAGGTCGGCGAGCCGACGCGTGTTCGCCCCCTCGGCAACGTCACTGCCTTGCACCCTGTAGCCGAGATTGTGCAGCACTTCGGCGATGCCAGACATCCCGATGCCGCCGATGCCGACGAAGTGAATGAGCCCGATATCCAGCGGCAGCGCCCTCATGCGGCGACTCCTGACGGGGAAAGAGAGAAACCGGTCATCTCGACGACCAGATCGGCGAGGCGCGCAGCCGCATCGGGCCGTCCCGCCGCGTGCGCGGCGGCGGCCATTGCCGCGAGACGTTGCGGCGCCTCGAGCAGCGCGACCAGCTGGGAGGCAAGCGCGGCAGCGGTGAACGCGGCATGGGGCATGACGATACAGGCACCCGCGGCTTCAAAGGCGCGGGCGTTCACACTCTGGTGATCGTCCGCTGCGTAAGGGTAGGGGATCAGGATCGACGGCCGGCCGATGGCCGCCAGCTCGGCCACGGTCGAGGCGCCGGAGCGGCCGATCACGAGATGCGCCGCCGCCAGCCTGGCCGGCAGGTCGGCGAAGAACGGGGCCAGCTCAGCCACGACTCCAGCCGCAGCGTAGCGCGCACGCACACGCTCGATATCCTCGGGCCGGCATTGCTGCACCAAGCGGATGCGCGCGCGCAGCGGAGCAGGCAGCAAAAGGATCGACTCGGGAATGACCTGGCTGAACGACGCCGCTCCCTGACTGCCGCCGAACACCAGGAGGTCGATGACGCGGCCTTCTCCCGGCGCGCGATAGGGCGAGCCGCGCAGCGCCCGCACCGCTTCGCGCACCGGATTGCCGACCAGACAGGCGCGGCGATCGTCGGCGGCAATATACTGCGTTCGCGAAAAAGACGTCGCCACCCGCGCGGCACCGCCCAGGACGAGGCGGTTCGCCTTGCCGAGAACGGCGTTCTGCTCGTGCAACATCGCCGGCAGGCGGCGCAGGCGAGCGGCGATCAGCGTCGGCACCGAGGCGTAGCCGCCGAAACCCACGACGGCAGACGGGCCGATGCGGCCCAGCGCGCGCCAGGCATCGAACAGGCCGAGGCCGAGCGCGAAGACGGCCACCAGCCGCCGACGCAGCGAACCGGTGGGGCTGGCGGAATGGATGTAGTGGATCGGGCGGCGTGACAGCGCACCCTGCCATTGCCGGCCACGCGAGTCCGTCACCAGCGCGAACGGCAGGCCACGCGCCTCGAGTTCGCCGGCCAATGCTTCGGCCGGGAACACATGCCCTCCGGTACCGCCGGCTGCCAGAACCACGGGACGCGGCCCGGTCATCACACCGCCTCCCTGAGGCCGGCATGCTCGCGCGTCAGCGACAGCAGCATGCCGAGACAGATTGCCATGGCCAGCGCCGAAGAGCCGCCATAGGAGATGAACGGCAGCGTCATGCCCTTGGCGGGGATGAGCTGGATGGTCGACGCCATGTTGATGGCGGCCTGCAGGCCGAACTGCACGGCGAGACCGGTGGCCGCCAGGGTGATGAAGAGGCTGGTCTCCTTCGACGCGCGCGACATCGAGCGCAAAGTCACGAAGGCGAAAAGGCCCAGGATCAGCAGGCAGACGATCAGGCCGAATTCCTCGCCCGCAACGGCCATCACGAAATCGGTGTGGGCGTCCGGAAGCTGTGCCTTGACCGTGCCCTCGCCCGGGCCGCGTCCGAACAGCGAGCCGTTCATGAAGGCCTCGAGCGATGTATTGACCTGGTAGTTGTCACCTGACGAAGGGTCGAGGAAGCGATCGAAGCGACTGCGCACATGGCTGAACATGAAGTAGCTTCCGACCAGTGCGGCGCCGGCGCCGACCGCGCCGAAGCCGGCAACCCACATCGGCAGGCCGACGACGAAGAGCTGCGCGCCCCACACCGCGACCACGACGATGCTCATGCCGAGGTCGGGCTGCAGGATCAGCAGCGCAAGCACCCCGCCGACCAGCAGGGTCGAGAGGAAATAGCCCGGCACCCGGCGCTCGGTGCGGCTCTGGGCCAGCAACCAGGCAGAGATCACGGCGAGGCTGGGCTTGGCGAATTCCGAGGGTTGCAGGCCGGAGAGACCGGGCACGGAGATCCATCGACGGGCGCCCTTGATCTCGACGCCTATGACGAAGGTAGCGGCCAGCAGTACGACGCTGCCGCAGAACACCAGCAAGGCCAGCCGCCGCACGTGGCGCGGCGAGGCCAGCGAAATCGACAGCATGACGAGGAGCGCCATTGGCAGGAAGATGAACTGGCGCTTGGCGAACATGAAGGAGTCGGCGCCGATGCGCTCGGCCGCCGGCGGCGACGCCGCGAGGGTCAGCAGCACCCCAAAGGCCATGATCGCCAGGATCGCGCCCAGCGACCAGCGGTCGACGGTCCACCACCACTGGCCGATGACGCTGCGATCGTCGCGTGGAACCTGGATCATGCCGCCTTCCCCAAACGCAGGGCACCCGGCAGCGCCCGCGCCATGGCGCGAAACGCATCGCCGCGATGCTCGTAACTCTTCCACTGATCCCACGAGGCACAGGCCGGCGAGAGCAGGACCACGGCCGGCCCGCCGGCTTCGCGTTGCGCCCGCGCGTGCGCGGCATCGAGCGCCGACTGGAGATCGCCGCAACGGCTGTAGGGCAGCTTGCCTTCGAGCTGGCCGGCAAACAGCTCCGTCGCCTCGCCGATCAGGAAGGCATGTCGGATGCGGTCGAACCAGGGCGCGAGCGGCGCCACGCCGCCCTCCTTCGCCTGGCCGCCGAGGATCCAGTATATGTCGCGATAGCTGGACAGCGCCCGCGCGGTCGCCTCGGCGTTGGTCGCCTTGCTGTCGTTGACGTAGACGACAGTGCCCACGGCGGCGACCTGCTCCTGGCGGTGCGGCAGGCCGGGATAGCTGCGCAGGCCCGCGACGATCCTCTCGCGCGGCACGTCGAGCCAGCGACAGGCGGCCCAGGCGCAGGCCGCGTTCTGCGCGTTGTGATCGCCCGGCAGGGTCGGCACGTCGGCGAAGTCGACCGAATAGCCATCGGCGTCGATCAGGCGACCGGCGCGGAATGACACACCGCCGGCGACCGGGCGGTCGAACGCGACCGGCACCGCGGCGATGCCAGGCCGGGGCGAGATCCTGGCGTGAACCGCGCGTGACGGCTCGTCGTCGACGCCGATCACGGCACAATCGCCGGACTGCTGGCGGGCGAAGATGTTCTCCTTCGCCGCGACGTAGCCCGCCATGTCGCCGTGACGGTCGATATGGTCGGGCGTGACATTCAGCCAGACGGCAACGTTCGCGCGAAAGGTCTCGAGCAACTCGAGCTGATACGACGACAGTTCGAGGACGTAGACGCCGCCGTCGCCCAGCGGCGCAAGGTCGAGCGCGCCCCGGCCGATGTTGCCGCCGACTTCGCAGCGCACGCCGGCCTGGTCGAGGATGTGGCCGATCAACGCCGTCGTCGTCGACTTGCCGTTGGTCCCGGTGATCGCGACGAAGCACGCCCTCGGCGCGGCACGGGCCAGCAACTCGACGTCGCAGATGATCTTCTTGCCCGCCGCGCGCGCTGCCGCCGCCACGGGATGCGGCACCGGCAGGCGGCTGGGAATTCCCGGACTGATGATCAGCGCCGCCATGCGCGGCCAGTCGATCGATGCGGGTTCCGCCAGGGCCACGCCGGCGGCGGCCGCGGCCGCGCGCGATGCCGCATTGTCGTCCCAGGCGACACACCCGATCCCTGCCGCCGACAGGGCGCGCGCCGTCGCCAGCCCGGAGCGCGCGAGCCCCAGCACGACGAAGGACGAACCCTTGAGGACGGCGAGATCGATCATCTGCTCACCTCAGCTTCAGCGTGGCCAGTCCCGCCATCGCGAGGATGGCAGCGATGATCCAGAACCGGAAGACGATCGTGGGTTCCGCCCAGCCCTTCTGCTCGAAATGGTGGTGCAGCGGCGCCATGCGGAAGACCCGACGCCCCGTCCACTTGAAGGACAGGACCTGGACGATCACCGAGACGGTTTCGAGGACGAACAACCCGCCCACGATCGCCAGCACGATCTCATGCTTGGTGACGACGGCCACGGCACCCAATGCGCCACCGATGGCGAGCGAACCGGTATCGCCCATGAACACCATTGCGGGCGGCGCATTGAACCACAGGAAGCCAAGCCCTGCCCCGACGAGCGCCGCCAGCAACACCGCCAGTTCGCCCGCGCGCGGGACATGGTGGAGATAGAGGTAGTTGGTGAGGATGATGTTCCCGACCACATAGGCAATCAGACCGAACACCGCCGATGCCATGATCACCGGACCTATCGCCAGGCCATCCAGCCCGTCGGTGAGGTTGACCGCGTTGGACGCGCTCACCATCACCAGACCGCCGAAAGCCACGAAGCCCACGACACCCAGAGGCAGCAGCACGTCCTTGAGGAACGGCAACGCCAGCATATAGCGCAGCGGCGGCGGTGACAGCTGCGCGATCAGATACGCCGCGATGCCGGCCACCACGATCGAGAGGACGAGCTTCACCCTGCCCGGCACACCCTTGGAGTTGCGCTTGGTGACCTTGAGGAAATCGTCCCACAGGCCGATCGCGCCGAATGCCAGCGTGACGCCGAGCACGATCCAGACATACCGGTTGGCGAGGTCGGCCCACAGCAGCGTGGCGATCGCGAGGGTGATCAGGATCAGCAGGCCGCCCATGGTCGGCGTGCCCTTCTTGGTCATGAGGTGACTGGCGGGGCCGTCGTCCCGGATCGGCTGGCCCTGCTGCTGCTTGCTGCGCAGCCAACGGATCAGAACGCCGCCGATCAGGAAGCTCAGCACCAGCGCCGTCAGGAACGCACCAATCGAGCGGAACGTCAGGTAGCGGAACAGGTTGAACGGCCCGAAGACGTCCGCCAGCGGATAGAAAAGGTTATAGAACATCCCTAGCGTCCCACCTCGCCGCCGCTTGCCGCCACGATGGCGTCTACGACGATCTTCATTTTCGATCCCAGCGAGCCTTTCACCGCAACCACATCGCCGGCGCGGAGTGCCGCAGCGACGTCGCCCGCAAGCGATGACGACTCCGGCCGATGCACGCCGCGCTGCTCCGGCGCGAGCCGCTGCCACAGGGCCTGCATGTGCGGCCCGCACAGGAACACCTGTGCCGCTCCGCTCGCCGCCACGGCTTCGGCCAGGCCCGCGTGATAGGCGTCGGCCCCCTCGCCCAGCTCGCGCATGTCACCCAGCGCAAGCACCCGGCGACCGCCGGGCTTGGGCTCGGTGCGCGCCAGCACGGCCAGCATGGCCGGCACCGACGCCGGATTGGCGTTGTAGCTTTCGTCGAGCAGCTCGATCGTACCGGCCCCGAACTTGAGCGTCCGGCGCGCGCCACGGCCCGGCGACGCCTTGACATTGGCCAGCGTCGCCGACGCCTTCGCGACGTCGGCACCAAGCGCCTCGACGACGGCGAGCGCCGCCACGCTGTTCAGCGCCCAGTGCTCGCCCGCCGCCCCCAGCCGATACTCGATCCGCCGGCCATGGATCAAGGCTGCAATATCGCTGCCCGAATCCTGCAGGTTGCAGGCGAGAAGTCGCGCCTCGGCCGCCTCGCTGCGGCCGAAGCCGACGACGCGTGAAACACCGAAGCGGCGGGCGTGGCCCAGCAGGCGCTCGTAGTGGCGATTGTCGCGGTTGAGCACGGCGACCGCGCCATCGGCCATGCCGGCGAACAGGCAGGCCTTCTCGTCGGCAATCGCCTCTTCCGATCCCATGTAGCCGATATGCGCCGGTTCGACATTGGTGATGACGCCGACATGCGCCTCGACCTGCCGGGCCAGCGGCTCGATCTCGCCCGGGTGGTTCATGCCGATCTCGAAGACGCCGTAGCGCGCCTCGCGCGGCAGCCGGGCGAGGCTGACAGGAACGCCGACATGATTGTTGTAGCTCGCCATGCTGGCCGAAGTCGGCGCCTGGGCCAACAACATCGTCCGTAACGCGTCCTTGGTGCTGGTCTTGCCGACCGAGCCGGTGACGCTCGCGATGCGCGCCTTGCTGCGGCGACGGCCGGCGCGACCGAGGTCCACCAGCGCCTTCATGGTGTCGGGGACTCGGACCAACGTGCCGCGCGCGCCTTCGATGTCGCGCGAGACGACGGCGGCCGCTGCACCGCGCGCCAACGCGTCGGCGACGAAGCCGTGCCCGTCGGTGGTCTCGCCGCTCAGCGCGAAGAAGAGATCGCCCTTGCTCACGGCCCGGCTGTCGAACGTCACGCCCTCGGCTTCGAAGGGCGCCGTGACGGCGATCGGCAACAGCGCCTCGCGCACCTCGTCGGACGTCCAGAGTGCGGTCATGTCGGCGGCTTGCCGGACGCTGGGCCACCCGCGAGCTCGCGCGCGACTTCGGCGTCGTCGAAATGGTGCGTGACGCCCTTGATGGTCTGTCCGGTCTCGTGGCCCTTGCCGGCGATCAGCAGCAGATCGCCGGCCCCGCGCAGAGCGGCCATGCCCGCTTCGATGGCCGCATGCCGGCCGTCGGTGGCCTCCACCCAGTTCCTCCGGCTGGCCACAATGCCGCGCACGATCTCGGCGCGGATCGCCTCGGGCTCCTCGCTGCGCGGGTTGTCGTCGGTGACGATCGCGAGATCGGCAAGCCGGGTGGCGATCTCGCCCATGACCGCCCGCTTGGCGCGGTCGCGATCGCCGCCGCAGCCGAACACCACGACGAGCTTGCCGCGCGCGAACGGACGCAGCGTGTGCAGCACGGTCTCCAGCGCCTCGGGCTTGTGGGCGTAGTCGACATAGATCGGCGCGCCGCTGCGGTGGCGGGCAACGAGCTGCAGCCGGCCGGGCGCGCCGGTCAGGTTTGCCAGCGCCGCCACGGCGCGTGCCGGGTCACTGCCCGTCGCCACAACGAGGCCGAGGGCTGCGAGCGCATTGGATGCCTGGAAGCCGCCGACCAGCGGCAGGTCGACTTCGTGGCGCGTGCCCAGCACCTCGATCGCGAGATGCTGGCCGGTCGACGTCGGATCGTCGCCGATCAACCGAAGTTCGCGACCCTTGGCGCCGTAGGTCCAGAAGCGGACGCCTCGATGCCGGCAGATCGCAGCCAGCGCCTCGGCGCGGTCGCTGTCGGCATTCGCGATCGCCGTGCCGCCGGCCGGCAAAAGGCTGTCGAACAGCCGGACCTTGGCCGCGAAGTAGGCATCCATCGACGAATGGTAGTCGAGGTGCTCGTGCGTGAGGTTGGTGAAGGCCGCCGCCGAGATCCGAACGCCATCGAGGCGACGCTGGTCGAGACCATGGCTCGATGCCTCGATCGCCAGATGGGCGACGCCCTCGCGGGCAAGTGTCGCGAGATCCTCGTGGAGTTGCACCGGATCGGGTGTCGTGAGGCCCGCCTCGCGGGTCAACCCCGGCGAGACGATGCCGAGCGTTCCCACGCTCGCGGCCCTCAGGCCAAGCGTCGCCCAGATCTGGCGCACGAAATGGACAGTCGAGGACTTGCCGTTGGTTCCGGTGACGGCGGCAATTGTCGCGGGCTGGAGTTCGGCGAACGCCGCCGCCATCAATGCCACGCGGCGACGCGGGTTGGGGTCGCGCACGACCACGATACCGGGGTCGAGGGCCGGCAATGGCGCGTCGGAGCCGGCGAGGATCGCCACGGCGCCGCGGCTTACCGCGTCGGCGACGAAAGCCGCGCCGTCATGGCGCGCCCCCGACAAAGCGGCAAACAGATAGCCGGGCCGGACCTTTCGCGAATCGAGGGTCAGGCCGGCAAGGACGGGATCGCGCGGAAGCGCGGGAGAGGGCGCGGATGCATTTGCGCTGCGGCGCATGAGCTCACTCAGCCGCAACGCGACGCACTCCCGCTGCGGGCGCCGCCGCGGTCTGCGCCGCGCCGGGCCGTGCCGGCAGGGCCTTGCGCTGCTCGGAGCCGCGATGGCGCGCACTCACCGGCACGAATTGCGGCGGCGGCACCGAGGCGCGAACCGGAGTCGAGGCGATCTCGAGCGGCGGCAGACCCTCCTTGAGGTCTCCCGGCAGGATGCCGTACAGCGACACGATACCTTCGATGATGTTCTTGACCGACGGCGCGGCGACCCAGCCGGCCGTGGCGTAGCCGCCGGTTTCCGGAAGGCCCTTGGGCTCGTCGAGCGAGGCCAGAATGACGAACTTCGGATCATGCATGGGAAACATGCCAACGAACGAGCTGATTAGGGCTTTTTGGCGGTAGCCGCCGCGCGACGCCTTTTCCGCCGTGCCGGTCTTGCCGCCGACCTCGTACCCAGGGACGTTCGAATTCCTGCCCGTGCCCTCGACGACGTTCAGTCGCAGCAGCTGACGCAGGTTCATCGACGTCTTGGTCTGAATCACGCGTCGGCCCGGGTCACTGGCGGCGGTGCGCTTGACGAGGCTTGGCTGAAACAGGATGCCGCCGTTGATCACGGCCGCCGACCCCGTCGCCAAATGCAGTGGCGTCACCGATATGCCGTGCCCGAAAGCGATGGTCATGGTGTTGATCTTCATCCAGTGCCGCGGATAGAGCGGCGACGCCACCTCGGGGAGCTGGGTCGACAGCGGCTTCAGGAAGCCGATCCTGTCGAAGAAGGCCTTCTGGGTCTCGGGCCCCATTTCCACCGCCATCTTGGCCGACGCGATGTTGGACGAATACTTGAAGATCTCCGGTACCGACAGCGGCCGGCGCTGTGCATGATCGTCGTTGATCGTGAAGCGATCTATCCTGATCGGCGACGTCGCGTCGAAGACGCTGGTCATCGTCACCCTGCCGGTGTCGAGCGCCATCGCCGTGTTGAAGATCTTGAAGGTCGATCCCTGCTCGTAGACGCCTAGCGTCGCACGATTGAACAGCGCCTCGTTGGTGATGGTCTTGGCGCTGTTGGGATCGTAGGTCGGCAGCGACGCCATGGCGAGAATCTCGCCGTTGGTCGCATCCATGACGATGGCGGTGGCGCCGATTGCCGAGAACTTCTGGGCCGCGCGCGCGATTTCGCGCTCGACCATGCGCTGAAGGCGGAGGTCGATCGAGAGCTGCACCGTCTCGCCGCTCTGCAGCTGCTGATCGAAGAAACGCTCGACACCGGCGAGTCCGGCGTTGTCGACGCTGGCGTAGCCCAGGATATGCGCCGCGGCCGAGCCCTGCGGGTAGATGCGCCGCTCCTCGGCCTGGAACTCGAGGCCGGGGATGCCGAGGCGATTGACGAGGTTGTGCTCGCGCGGGCTGAGGCCGCGCTTGACCCAGACGAAGGTCTTGTCGCCCTCGAGCTTTTCCCTGACGTCGTCATACTTGAGCTCCGGCAGAGCGGTGACGATCTTGCGCGCCGCGTCCTGGGGATCGAGCAACAGGCGCGGATTGACGAAGGCCGACATCACCGGCACCGAGGTCGCAAGCACGGCGCCGTTGCGATCGACGATGTCGGCGCGCTCCGACTGGATCGACCCGCCGCGGGCCGCCACCCGCTGGGTCGGCTCGGCGCCGTCGCGCAGCAGCGAGACGTAGCCCATCCGCAGACCGACCGCGACGAAGGCCATCATGAAGATCGCCGAAGCGATGACGAGACGCTGGCGGGCCGTCTCCTGGACGTCGCCCTTGAGGCGATCCTGCGGCGACCCGTAACGCGCGCCGGCCGCCGCGCGGAGCGCGGCGGCCGGTTCGGGCGAACCAGACTTGCGCCACAGCCTCACCGACGTCCTCCGTCATTTCGCGAGAGGATTTCGTCGATCGAGGCTGCGACGTTCTGGTTGTCGCCTACCGGACCCGATGTTGCCGGCTCTTGGATTGCGGCCGGTCGAGGGGGCGTCGTGGGTCCGGTGGAACGCGCTGAAAGGGGTGCGGAGGCCGGCGAGGGGCTGCCGGCCTCCGCTGCGACGCGACCACCACCGGGCAAAATCGACGAGGGGACGTCGTTGCCCGTACGTGGGGGGGAAGGGAGTGGTGGATCGCGCCGCGGGGGGACAGATTCGGGTTTGAGCGAGTCGAGCCGGATGACCTGCTTGATCGAGGCCGG
>Ga0082335_1002154_pt1 | contig 37840 bp, 36 predicted proteins | sample Subgrocontami58m_FD_72375 | JGI IMG/M metagenome (GOLD analysis project Ga0082335, IMG submission 72375) | Subsurface groundwater microbial communities from S. Glens Falls, New York, USA - GMW37 contaminated, 5.8 m (SPADES assembly) (version 2) ...
CGCGGATATAACCAGGAAGGGAATGATCGGCGCGTCGTAATGCACCCTGCTGGAGTACTGGAACGGGAAGTCACTGAGCAAATTGATACCTAAATCGGGAAGGGCCATGAGAAGGGTGAAGGGACTCAAGATCGGCAGATAAAGGAGAGGACGCACCAGGCCGTCCAGGTACGCCCTGCGTTGCTCCTCCATGACCGTCGCCAGCGCCTGCCCGGGGAAACTGAGGATCCCTCCCGAGCCGCCGGGGCCTGCCAGATGTTCATAGCGGATGAAATAAGGTGAACCCCCGGCCGGGTTGAAGGAGGGTATGACCAGTCCGAAGGCAATGGAGGCCCAGGCGAGACCGAGGCCGGCCGTGACTAAACCCCAGGCCTTGTCCTTTTGCACGAAGACAGCATAGAGTCCGATTAGAAAAACGCCGAGGGGAATCTCCTCCTTGGTCGCCATCGCGATTATGGCGACAAGGAGAAAAGGAGGATACCACCGCTTCTGAAGAAAATAGAAGGCGTAAAGCAGCAGGCTAGCACTCAGGGTCACTGGGTGGAAGTCAGCCAGGGCGGCGGCTTGTAGGGAGGGCGTAAGCAGATAGGCAAAGGCAAAGACAGCGCCTGCGAAATCGCTGCCCAGACGCTGGCGGGCCAGCCAGAAGACTGGCAGCGCTCCCAGGGCTATAACTCCCGCCTGAAGGGCCAGGAGGGTCTTCGGGTTGCTGTAAACACGGTAGAACTGAGCGATTAGAATCATAATCGGCTCAACATGGGCTGCCAGCCGGCTGGTGCCTCCTTCCCAGTTGCTAAAGGCAAACCAGCGGCCCTGGAGGGTGTTCCAGACCGCCTGGTCCATATTCCCCAGGTCAAAGGCGTTGGTCCGGAAGGCATCATGTTGGAGGATGCTGAAGAGAGCGAAGGTGAGAGCATACAGGCCGGCGACCAGGTAGACCAGGCGGGCCACCCGGGCGGGGGAACGAACAGGCACGGGCTCCTGATGGGGAGGTGGCTCTTCTTTGAGATGCTTCCAGCCCACTTGGCCAACGACCTGCGGCGCCCTGGCCACGTCTACGCGTCGCTTCATCTATAAGCTATTTTTGAGTATCGATTCATCCATCATCCATTTTGGAATCTGGTCTCCGCCAGGACTAGCACCCAAGGAAAGGGGTAGCACAGCTTTATCACATCTAATTTGGCCCTCACAAGGCTCAGGAACTGAGACGCGGTCCAGTGGTGGATGTGGTCCCGGTCTTCCCCGAGCCTGCCCAAGTTCCGGCCGCGCAGGAGGTTGGACAGGGCAAAGAACGGTTGGTTGGGCACGCTAAGCAGAATGTATCTCCGGGACACCCGGGCCAGTTCGGCCAGGGCCTGCCCGGGTTCCCGGAGGTGCTCCAGCACCTCGAGGCAAGTCAACATATCGAAAGAGCGGTCCCGGAAGGGTAGCCGGGCCGCGTCCGCTTGCAAGAACAACGTACCCGGGCAGGCCCTCCGGGCCAGGGCCAGGGCTTCCCGGTCGCCATCCATTCCTTGCGTTTCCAGGGTGGGCCAGTCCCTTTGGAGGTGGCGCAGGACATAGCCCTCCCCGCAGCCCACGTCCAGGAGAGCGGGTGTGGCCAAGGCGCCTAAGGCCCAGCGTGTCTCAGACGCCGCCTTTTCCAGGAAGTGCCGCAAGAGCCACTGATGAAGGGGATTAGGATTGGCGTACTTGGAGACGTTTGATCGAGTGGCCGCCTGGATCAACGGACCACCTTGTTCCGGTCGGAGGCGGGTGCGTTTATCACCGTGTAGGCCGGGCCTTCCCGGCCCTGCCGGGAAGAGCTAAGCGTAACCATCTCAGCTAGAAGCCCGATACTGAAAAACTGGATTCCTATGACCATAAGGAGCACTCCCAACATCAGCAGGGGCCGGTTCCCGATTCTCTCGCCCAGCACCCAGACATAGGTCAAGTAGATGTTGATAATGAGGCCGGCCAGTGCGGATATCAGGCCAAGGAGTCCGAAGATATGCAGAGGCCGGTGCCGGAATCGTGTGAGGAAGAGGATGGTTGTCAGGTCCAGGAATCCGGCCAGGAACCGGTGCAGGCCGTACTTGGACTTACCCCAGCGCCTGGGGTGGTGGACTACTGGAATCTCCGTGACCTGGAAGCCCTTCCAGTGGACCATAGCGGGAATGAACCGGTGCAGCTCGCCGTACAGGTCCAGGTGCTCGATGAGAGGCCGGCGGTAGGCTTTGAAGCCACTGTTGAAATCGTGTAAAGGAATGCCTGTGAGCCGGGAAGTGACCCAGTTGAACAGGCGGGACGGAATAATCTTGGAAGCGGGGTCCTGCCTACCCTTCTTCCAACCGGATACGAGGTCATAGCCTTCGTCAAGGGCCGCTATCAGCCTGGGTATTTCCGCAGGATCGTCCTGGAGGTCGGCGTCCATGGTGATGACCACATCGCCCCTGGCCTCCCGTAGGCCGGCGGACAGGGCGGCCGCCTTGCCGAAGTTGCGCCCGAAACGGATGACCCGCACGTGAGGGTCGCCCGCCAGAATGTTCTCCAGCACCTGGGAGGAGCCATCCCGTGAACCATCATCCACAAAGAGTATCTCGTGGTCCCTTTCGGCCAGGACCTGGACGAGCCTGGCATGAAGAGGGGTCAGAGACTCCCGTTCATTATAGACCGGGACGACCACTGAGAGGCTGGGATCAGCGATATCCATGCTCTCCCTTCAGCTTCAGGCTCCACACAACCCTTTGGGCCAAATCTTAGGAGAAAGAACCCCCGCTGTCAAATGCCGCCCCCGCCTCTCGGCACCCGTGCTTCAATAGTTGTTCGATAGGGGTTCGATACGGGTTCAGTCGTGGTTCAATCCTGGTTCGATTATTGTTATCAGGAGATCGTTCCTCCAGCCACCGGGCAAGTTCGTCCCTGGGGAATAGGCGCAGGTCGCGCTCGCCGCCGGGGCCCACCATGCGAAAGCCCTTCTCTCGTGCCACCAGCCGCCCGATGACCCGGGCGGGGATGCCTGCTCCTGCCAGGGCCGACAAGATGGCGTCTCTGGACACAGGCGGCGATGCCAGGATTAGAGCCCCGGAAGCCAGCAGGCCCAGAGGGTCGATCCCCAGACGGGCGCAGATCTCCCGCGTCTCCGGCAGGACCTGGACTTGCGCTAGGTCTATCTCCAGGCCCAAGCCAGCGGCTTGGGCCAGCTCCCATAGGCCCGTAGAGAGGCCCCCTTCCGTCGGGTCGTGCATGGCATGTACGGGACCTGCCTTCCGGGCGACCCTGGCATCGTTAACCACGCTGATTCCTGGAACGAAGAGGTACTCGGCCGCTCGGCGGACCCGGTCTCGGCTTACACCCTTGGCGGCCAATATGGGACCATGCTCCAGGGCCAGGGCGGCGGTCCCTTCTATGGCAATGCCCTTGGTAACGATGATGTCATCGCCCTCTCGGGCGCCGGAAGAGGTCACCAGGGTGTCCGGCGTTGCTTCCCCCAGCATAAACCCGGCCAGTATGGGGCGGCCCAGTCCCTGGGTCACCTCCGTATGTCCGCCAACCAATGCGATTCCCAGTGAGCGGCAGGCGGATTCTATCTGCCCGAATATGGACTCGGCCACGGCTGCCGTTGCTCCCTCCGGCAAGAGCACCGTGGCCAGGAACCAGCGGGGTTCCCCGCCCATCATGGCGATATCGTTGGCATTTACCTGAACGGCGTACCACCCAATGTGCTCGGTGGCGAAGGTGATAGGGTCGGTCTTGGCTACCAGGAGCTTCTCGCCCATAGAGATGACGGCGGCATCTTCTCCCAGCCGGGGCCCCACCAGCACGCGTGGGTCCGGCAGCACGCGGGACAGGAGACTTTGCAAGAGCGGTTGAGGCAGCTTGCCTAGCTTCAGGGGTTCCATGGGGATATTCTAACACAATTTCCAGTGTAGAAAACTTGCATTATTCAGCTCTTTGTGCTTATAATGATTGCAACATTATCTGCTTCCTTCGTAACAAACGCCGGGGCGGTTGCATGAGGACTATCAGGTATTTTTCAAACATATTGGCGATCACGGCTGTCCTCTTCGTAATTCGCCCTCTGGCCGGCATCGAGAGCCAGGAACCCTCTTCGGTCACTTCTCTAGAGCAAGGGGACCTAGCCGACCTTTCCAATAGTGGTAGCGCTCCGCTAGGCGTTTCCCCTGTTCCGGGTGGGCCGGAGGGCAGAGGGGTTAAAGAGCAGGGGAACGCAGCCGCTGGCCTTCACGCAACCCGAGTAGGAATCTGGTCCTCTAGTCCCTTGTCGGGACCAATAAAGGATGGCCCCATCGCCCATTTCGGAGTAGTTGAAGAGGGGATTCTCTACCGTTCCGCTCAACCTGATGAGGATCAAGTCCGCTGGCTTGTGAACCAGGGATTCAGGAGCATCGTCAGCTTCCGCAGGGAGGCCGGTGACCATACGGGGCATATGTTAAAAGACGGGTTTAAGAACGCTTTGTGGTTGAATGTCGAGGACGAGGCAGACCCCAACGATGAGCAGGCGGCGCGCTTTCTCGACTTCATCACTGACTCTGAGAACTGGCCCATCCTGATCCACTGCAAGGTGGGGCTCGGACGCACGGGCACCATGGCGGCCTTAGCCAGGTACGCCGTCGATGGCTGGTCCATGGAAGATGCCATCAAAGAAGCCAGACTGTACCGAGGGGGTGTGGACCTGGTCCCCAGCCAGATGGTCTGGCTCGAACACTGGGCTGCCAATCACCCTCCCGCCTGCCACCGGCCGCTTACCTCCTTGCCTAGCTGAGCGCCGCACCGGGCCCCCTCTCAACAAGGCTCTTTCCAATCGACCCAACTCATTTTCAGGGGACTGGTGCGACTGACCGCGCTGGAGGGCGACCCACCGGGTCGCCCCTACTCAATATAGGCCCAATCTTGCCTACCTGCCTCTCCTGAACTCAGGCTCTCCAAGGTCGGGGTTGATGCCCCGGCGACTCTGAGTGATTAGAATCACGCCATAGCCAATCACTTAATCACCAGGTGGGCTGCTTGGGGAGTATTCAAGCACACATCGAAGCACTATTGAGCACAATGAAGCACGGGCGGGGTCACGATGGGAAAGATCTGGCCGCAATTTGCGCTCGCGCTGGCCTTTGTGCTAGGATGAGTCAATAATTTTCTTGGGGGAGGAGCATGGGCATCTATAGGGATGTCTTCGACCTGGCGGCTAAGCTGGGGTGCTTGGAAGGCTACCTTTTCGAGCAGCCTGAGGAGGCGCCTCGCTACTTGCCTGATTGGCTCGGCAACATCCAGCGTATGTATGGCTCACTTCCTCCAGAGGTCCGCTCTGAGTTTCAGGAGCGGTACCTGGAAATCCTGGGCAAGGCGTCCGAGCACCTGGAAAAGCTGGTTGGCCCGGCAGACGGCAACTTCCTCCAGGTCAAACAAATGCTGGCTGAGGCTGGCAGATAGCTGCAGGGGGGTAGGCCTATGAGCCGGGTGCGGCTCTTCTTGCTCCTTCTGGCGCTGGCTGCCACCGTCTTATTGGGCTCGTGGGGTGGAAGCCAGGGTTTGGCCTCCCTTCTGGTCCTAGACCCAGACCGGGACGAAGCGCCTGCACCGGCCCTTGAGCCCCCTACCGGCGACATAGCACCGAGCCATTACATCATAATTGCCGTCCAGGACGGCGCCCGGTACGCAGACACCTTTGGCGACCCCGCGGGGTCCAATATCCCCTACATGTGGAATTATCTGCGTTCCCAGGGCGCAATTCTAAACCGCTTCTACAACCGGGGACTGACCTTGACAGACCCGGGCCACGCCAGCCTGCTAACCGGTACCGATCAGTGGCTGGATAACTCCGGACTGTTGAGGCCCGATAAGCCCACCTTCTTTGAATATCACCGGCTGCATCATCCTCCCCTTGGTCCGGGCGATACTTGGGTGGTGTCCGGCAAGACCAAGCTGAAAATCCTCTCGCACAGCCGGGGTGGCGGGAGTTGGGGGGCCTCGGTGGATGCTTTCGACGGCGAGGACGACCAGGTCTGGCAAGAGGTCCAGCGCATTATGGACCAGAATAGTCCGTCCATCATCGTGGCCAACTTCCCCTCAACCGACAAGAGAGGCCACGAGGGCAATTGGGAGGGTTACCTGGGCGCCGTGCGGAACTTCGACCGCATCGCCTATGAGCTCTGGAACAAGATTCAGAGCAGCCCGCGCTACCGGGACAAGACCACCCTAATCCTGACCAACGATCACGGGCGTAGCGATCTTGACTGGCGGGAGCATGGGGACGGTACAGAGGGCAGCCGCCACATTATGCTGGTTGCCCTGGGACCGGGGATCAAGCAGGGACTTATCTCGGACAAAGCCAGGGCTCTGACGGACATTGTCCCCACCATCGGCCGCCTCATGGGGTGCCCAGTGCCCGAGGCCCGAGGGGAGGTCATGGACGAGGTCCTGGAGACCCCGGTGCTCGTCGGGGTGAACGTGCCAGAGCACCCTGCCGCGGATCTACTCCCCTGATCTGGAGACCGGTCCACAGATTGTCATGCCCCTGTGGGGCCCACCGGGCATGACAATTGCTTATGGCCCTATGCCACGCGGCTTTAGTCCGTGGTATGGCCTGTACCCCAGGCTTCCAGCCTGGGGCATGGTGCGCCGGCTTGACGCAGACCCATTTCCATAACAGATTTCAGGCTAAGGCACTGGGGCTTGACCCTCTAGCTCCGCCAGCACCTCGCTGATGGAGGCCACGCGGCCGAAGCCCCAGGCCAGGGTGGTCAGAACATAGCGCTGCACCTCTTCCTTCGGTATTTTCCCCCAGCCTCTATCCGGCAGATCGAAGGTGGCATTGCCGTCGCTCAGGAAGATGATCTTGAAGTCCTTGAAGAAGGCCTCCCGGGCCGTGGACTCGCAGCAGATGTTGGTGGCCACCCCTCCTATGATGAGCGTGTCTATGCCTTGGTTGCGCAGGATAAGCTCCAGGTCTGTGTTCTGGAAGGCGCTATAGCGGCGTTTTTCGACAAGGTAGTCCCCAGGCTGGGGCGCCATGTCGGGGAATATCTCAACTCCTTCGGTGCCAGCCCTGAGCATGCGTCCTTCCCGCACGTTGCGAAAGACGTCGCCCATACGTCCCATGTCGCTGCCATCAGGCCGGTGGGCGTGGGTGGTGTAGATAACCGGGACGCCCCTAGCCCGGCAGGCCTGCGCCAGCTTGTTGAGATGGGGAATCATATCCCGGCCTTCCGGTAGCTCCATGGGAAAGCCCGGCTTGAGGAAGTCATTGCTCATGTCAATTATTAGAAGCGCGGTCTTAGGGGGGTGTATCTGCCAACGTGCCATTGCTGGACCTCCCGGCGGATCTTCAATTTCGGATATTGTAACCAACCGGAGCCTACTCTGGCAACACGCCCGCAGGGTGTGATAGACTCCGTGATGGCAATATCATGGACGAAGAGGATGAGGTGGCTAGCGAAGGGGAGTCCCAAGAACGCTGGGTAGCTTCCCCATTTAACCTTTCCTTCCGTTTCGTGATAGAATAAGGCCCCAACAAATTTGCGAGTGCGCCGAAAGGAGGCTTTGTGGCAGACCTGCGAAGGCAATGGCTCGATGTGGTCAACAAATACAAGCTTCATCCGGAGGGCCCTGCCTCCGATGACTGCTGGGCGCCGGAATTGGAGAAATGCTCCCGGGACAAGATCAGGGAGGTCCAGGAAGAGAAGCTCCTGGTCTCTGTGAAGTACCTCTATGAATACAGCCTTTTTTACCGGGAGAAGTTCAAGAGGGCTAAGCTCCACCCTTCGGACATAAAGTCTCTGGATGACTTGGTCAAGATCCCTATCACGACCAAGATGGAGATGGTAGAAGACGTCAAGGCCAATCCGCCTTGGGGGACCTACACCGCCATTGACGACCACATCTGGACCCACCGGGGATGGATGATGTTCGCCACCTCGGGCACCACGGCGGCTCCCCGGGCCTTCCGCCACACCCTCCACGACCGGGATATGTGGGCCTGGCTTGACGCGCGAGCCATGTGGGCCATGGGCATAAAGCCGGGGGACATCGCTCTAATCGCTTTCGGATACGCTCCCCACGTGTTCTTCTGGGGCGCGCACTACGCGCTGGACCTCATGGGCATCCCGGTGATTCCCCGGGGTAGCCTGGACACTCGCCGCACGTGTTATTTCATCGACACCTTTAAGCCCACCGTCTTGGGCGCTACCCCATCCTATGCTCTCTATCTTGGGGATGTCATGAAGGAGGCGGGATACGACCCTGCCAAGAGCTCTATCCGCGCCATACTTACGGGAGGGGAGCCTGGGGCGACCATCCCTTCGACCAAGCGCCGCACAGAGGCCCTCTGGAACGCCGAGCTGCACGAGTTCTACGGGTGCACCGAGGCTTCTCCAGGCGTCGGTGGCTTCACCTGCAAGCACCAGGTGACCAAGAAGGAAGGTCCCGTTTGCGACCATCTGATGGAGGACGGCCAGATATGGGAGGCCGTTGATCCGCAGACCCTGGAGCCGGTGCCCCTGGGCCATCGGGGGCTCTCCGTCGTTACGAATCTCTACTCCGAAGCGGCGCCGCTGCTTCGTTTCCTTATCGGCGACTATACGGTGTTGAGCCATGACCCTTGCCCGTGCGGACGGACCAACGCCAGGGCGGTGGGAGGCTTCTATGGACGGGCTGACGACATGCTGAACATCCGGGGCATCACCATGTTCCCCAGCGCTATCGAGGAAGCGGTGCGGGGCTTCGCCGAGGTCGGCGACGAGTTTCAGATAGTTATCACTCAGGAGAAGGCCATGGATGTGCTGACTATTGTGGCGGAGCCCAGGCCCGATGTGCTGGAGAAAGACTATCCAGCCCTGGCCAAGCGTATCCAGAACGAGGTGCGAGCCAAGGTAGAGGTGCGGCCGGAGGTGGACCTCAAGCCCTACGGCACCCTCCCCAAGACCGAATTCAAAGCCAAGCGGGTGGTGGACAAGAGACCTATTGGCTAGAACCGTGAACGCCCGGGGGTTCTTACTGCGGAGGTTGCGGAGGATTTATCTAGAATCTCAGCGTCCTCTGTGTCTCCGCGGTTATAAAAAGGAAGGAAGAGGTCATGCAACTGGATGGTAGGGTAGCCATCGTCACAGGAGGCGGGGGCGCTATAGGGAGGGCCATCTGCCAGGGCTTGGCCCGGGAAGGGGCGAAGGTGGCCGTTTGTGACCTGGACCCGGCCGCCGCCCGGGAGACAGTCTCACTCCTCGGCGCGCCGGCAGTGGCCATACAGGCAGACGTGTCACGCCCCGAAGATGCAGGCCGCATGGTGAAGGAGGCCGTGGGCCACTTCGGCCGCCTGGACATCCTGGTTAACAACGCGGGCATTTGCCCGCGCACGCCGGTCCTGGAGATGGATGTGGCGGAGTGGGACCGGGTACTGGCCACCAACCTGCGGAGCGTCTTTCTCTGCTCCAAGGCCGCCGCCCAAATTATGAAGGCTCAGGGCGGAGGCAAGATCGTCAACGTAACTTCCGGCCGGGGCGTGTCCGGCATGAATGGCAGCGCCCACTACGCGGCCTCAAAGGGCGGGGTAAGCGGGTTCACCAGGTCCATGGGCATGGAATGGGCTCAATATGGCATCAACGTCAACGCCGTGGGGCCTGGCATCACGGACACCCCCCTGGTCCGGGCCATTCACACTGAAGAGCAGCTCAAGGAACGGGCAGCCGCCCAGCCGGAGAAACGCTTGGGGGAGCCGGAGGATGTGGTTGGGGCGGTTATCTTCCTTTGTAGCAACGCCAGCGAGTCCATGTACGGGCAGATCATATACATGAAGACGCCATAGCCCCATAATCTAGTCGCGTGAGGAGCGAGAATGTTGATAATCGGGGAATCCATCAACGGCACCATCGAGAAAGTGGGCCAGGCCATCGCCGGCCGGGACCGGGCTTTCATTCAGCGCGTTGCTCGGGAGCAAGTTGAACGAGGGGCGCACATGCTGGATGTGAACGCCGGGCTGGGGGGACGGGATGAAGTAGATGATTTAACCTGGCTGGTTAAGGTGGTGCAGGAGGAGGTGGATATCCCGCTCATGCTGGATAGCTCCGATCCCCAGGCCATCGAGGCGGCCCTCGCCCTCCACCGCGGCCGCCCCCTGGTGAACTCCATCACCGCGGAGCCCAGGAAGAAAGACAGCCTCTTGCCAGTGCTGGCTGCCCATGACTGCGGCGTGGTTGCCTTGTGCCTCACCGAGGAGGGAATCCCAAAGACTCCCACGCATCGCTTGGAGATAGCCCGTGGGCTGGTTGATGAGCTGCTCCAGGCCGGAAAACCCCAAGAAGATATCTATCTGGACGCCCTCCTCCTTACCGTCGCTACAGATTGGCAAGCGGGGGCCATCGCGCTCAAGACCATTCAGCTCTTCAAACAGGAATTACCCGGCGTCAAGACCGTTGTAGGTCTTAGTAATGTGGGCTTTGGAATGCCCCAGCGCCGCCTGCTCAACCGGACCTTCCTGGCCATGGCCATAGCCCTCGGCCTGGACGGGGCCATCCTGGATGTGCGGGATAGCTCTCTCATGGCCACGGTGACAGCCGGCCGGGCATTAGTGGGGCGGGATAAGTGGTGCAGGGGGTATTTGACGGCGTTCAGGGAGGGAAAGCTGCAGGGGTAACGGGCCTTATCCGCAGATTTCGCAGGATATTCTCGCCCTTAATCGGCCGAAATCAGCCCCTTTAGCGGGCTTCAGCTCCTCAGCCCCGGCCTTTAGCCCGGGGCGCCCCCACCGGCGGCATTACCGCCCCTATCACACGCGCCCCTGCCGCTCCCTGCCCCCCTCCGGGGACAAGCCCCGCCGCTAGGTGCCTATCAATGACCCAATCACGAATCACCTAATCACCGAATAACGAATCACCATTACGCCCTGATTTCCTGTCTCATGAAGCTTATATACGAGATGGCGAAGCAGATGAGGGTCAGGGCTATCAGCCCAACCACGTGAGGCCAGGCTACCAGCAGGCTCTGCGTCCAGGACAAGGGGTTGGGGAGCATCCCACGGGTCTGCTCTAGCAGGATGGGCCCCAGCGTCCGGATGTGCGGCGTCAGCATGGCGATAGTGGCCTCCTGGTAGAGGGTGGATGGGGAGACTCGCGACAGCATCTGACGCATTTCTTCGTGCTGTAACTGGATAGCCGCCGGGGCGTCCTGCTCCATGGGGACCAGGCTGTCCGTAGCGATCCCTGCCAGCATGGGTAGAAAGAAAATGGCGAAGATCCAGATGGCCATTCCGGCCAGCGCCGAGGTGGCAGTCTGTCTGAACAGGATAGAGAACAGCACCGACAGGCTCATCCAGAAGGCCACATAAACCACGCTAAGCCCCAAAAACGAGATCAGCCTCAGTACTTCCTCCAAAGTTGGCGGGACGCCGATCATTCTCAGTCCCAGCCCTCCCAGGAGCAGTCCAATACTCAGAAGCATCAGCCCAATGGTGACCATACCTGCCAGGAACTTGCCGTTGATGATCGAGTCACGGTAAATGGGCTGAGAGAGGACACGGCTCAACGTGCCCCGTGCCTGTTCACTGTTGATGGAGTCGAATCCCAAGGCCAGGCCTATCAAGGGCCCGAGGAAGCTGATGAACGAGACGAAGGGCGGTAGCACGCCGCTTGACGCCGTGAACAATTTCAGGAAGACGAATCCTGACTCACGGTCGCCACTGACGTCGCCCCGAATCGACTGGGCCGCCACATATGTGGCGGACAGCCCGGCTACGCAGATCAGGGCAAACAGTATCATGAACCGCCGGCCGCTGAGGTGGTCGGCGAGCTCCTTTCGAAAGACCGGCAACAGGCCGAACATCAGTTACTCCTCTCGGAAGTACTTCATATAGATATCTTCCAGGCCAAACCCTTGCACGCGGAAATAGTGCAGCGTGGCGCCGCTCTGGATCACTTTTTCAGCTATCTGCTTCCGTAGGTCTGTCTGGCAACTTATCAAGAGCATTCCGCCGGACCTCTGGACTGAAACCACGCCGTCAGTCTTCTGGACGTCTGCGACGAGCTGATCCGTGAGAGGCTCAGCTTGAACCTCGATGGTCGTCGGTTTGCCATCCATAATCTGCTGGCCGAGGGTCTGGATGGGACCCACAGCCATCAGCCGGCCCTTGACGAAGATCCCCACCCGGTCGCAAACCTGCTGCACTTGGTGCAGCAAATGGGAAGAAAGTAAGACCGTGATTCCCTCTTCACGGCTCATGCTCGAGATCAGTTCCAGCACGTGCCTGACGCCATCGGGGTCAATTCCCAGCGTCGGCTCATCCAGGACTACCAGTCTGGGCGACTTCACCATCACGTCAGCCACACCCAGTCTCTGACGCATACCCCGTGAGAAGCTGCCGGCCTTCTGGTCCGCCGCGTGGGCCAGGCCGACCTTTTCCAGCAACTCGTCGATACGCTTGTCTGCTTGCTTCATTCGCAGAAAGTTTAGCGAGGCGGTATACCGCAGGTTTTCCCGGGCGGTCAGGTCTTCATAAAAGCCTACATTGTCCGGCAGATAGCCGACGATCCTCTTGACGTCCAGGGGTTGTCGCGTCGAATCGAACCCGGCGACCCGCACCTTTCCGGACGTGGGCTCCGTGAGACCCAGCATCATCAGTATCGTGGTGGTCTTTCCTGCCCCATTGGGGCCCAGAAGGCCGAAGATCTCTCCCTCTTTAACTTGAAGGTTCAGCCGGTCAACAGCCGTGAAGTCTCCGTACTTCTTCGTCAGGCCGACCGTATCAATGTACGCGGCGGCACCCCCATCCATCGGCCTACCTCCTGCTGAACGACTTGAAGACTCCGTACAGACCGGCCAAGACCAGAACGACGATGGCTATTCCTGTCCATCCCCACACGGTAGGCGTTTCCACGGTTACCCTGATGTCAAGCTGCTTCGAAACCTGCGGATTTGAGGCGCTCAGAGTAATCAGGTAGTCGCCGGCGATGGCCGTGCCGTCAGGTGTTATCGAGACATTGATCTCCCTGGTGGATCCTGGCGCCAGGCCATTCACAGTTTTCGGGTCGAAATTGACCTCCCAGCCGCTGGGCTTGTTGGATGCGAAACTAACACCACTCAGGTCGGCAGACCCAGAGTTGGCGATCATTATGGACAACGGCGCCGGGCTGCCAGCCGTCGCACTCATGTTCAAGCGGCCGGAATTGGTGGCCATGATCATTTCAGAGGTACCGGTGAGGACCACCTTGAGCGTACCGCTGATTCGCTCGGACCCGGCTGATACCTGGAGGTCCACGGGGAACTCCCCAGCCTTCTCCTGCTTGGGCGATTGCACCTGGATATTCAGTCCCCCGGTCTCGCCGGCCTTCATTCGTATAGACGAAATCTGCTTGCTCTCGAAGGCTGGCTGGAAGGAGACGTCCCACCCTTGTGGCGCGGTGGCCGAAAGGTTATAAGACTGGTCCTCGCCTGTGCCGTTGGTCAGGTCAACCTTGAACTCGAACTTGCTCCCGGTGGAGCCCTTGAGCACCGGGTACTGAGAGACAACCTTGGTGCCGCTGACCACTTTCTCCGCAACGGTGACGGTTATATCAAGGGTCTCATTAAGGCCGTCCTTAGATAGCCCCTTGATAGAGAAAGAGTAGTTACCCGGCTTGACGTTATCAGGTGGCACGGCCTCGAAGCTCACTAACTTGGTCTCTTCAGGCCCAACATAGATGCTGCGGATACCAAAGCCTCTCCCTGGATCCTTGATCGCAGATTGCCAGCCCTCCGGGGCCTTGGCCAGGGACAGGTCCACCTGGCGGCCTACTTTGGCTCTGTTCACGAGGCGCAGGCTCAGGCTGACCGTTTTTCCAGGCTCGACCATGATGCTTGGGTAGTCTACAACCAGGTCGAAATCTGGACCGGGGTCGGCCAGAGCTGTCCTGGGCGCCGCCATGCTGGCGGGCACTAACCCCAGCGTTAAGACTACGAAGAGAAGCATGACTATTCTCAGTGCTATCTCCGAACGCACGTTACCTCTACCTCCTCATTTCTTCTTGGGCTTGGCATTTGTAGCTCCAATGCATCCTAATATACACCTGAGCCCCTGAAAAAGTTTCGGGCCGTCGCCGGCTTGTTGCCCATAACCAGCTGACGAGCGGGCCGGGGGCCGCGTTTGTCAAGAACCCTGGTAAAGAATTCTACCCGCTGGGTAGTATCAAGTCAAATGCGCTGCGCTCAAGCCCAAGGCGTAAGGGAAAACTCCCGCACCACGGCCTGCTCTCCCCAGCGCGAAACTGTGACGTCCACCTTGTTCAGGGCACAGTGGTGACAAGGCCAGCGCGGGCTCAGCTTCTCGTCGAAGGGGTACGCGCCGACCTTCATTGGTTCAGGCACGGACTTCCACCTCGTCGGCCACGGCGCGCTCGGAGGCTTCGCGGACCTCACTCCAGTCGGCGGGGACGACCCGCGGCGGCCTTCCCAGAATGCCCGCCGCCGAGCGGTCTTGAGGCGCCGGGACGAAAGTGACGACAAGCTGCCTGCCCACGACCTGCTGAATCGCGATCATCCCTGCACGCACGCCGAGGCGCTCCCGTGCGGCGCGGTCTAAGGTGATTTGCCCGCGCGGATTGACTCTTGCTGACATTGTCTCTCTCTTGCAAACGATCAAGTTGGACGCAAGTATCATATCACACGTGCGCTGGCGGCAACAGCGGTCGCGTACCCGCCGGAGACGATTGACTGGGCGGCACCGCGTTTCACATCCACGTAAGCCCTGTAGGGGGAGGATCGAGGCGCATGGGGGTGGACGCGCCGTCCCCGCAAATTCTTTGCAGCCTTTCTCCCTGCTGTGTTATAATACGCCAGAAGAAGAAGGAAAGTTGTGAGTTCGCCTCAAGGAGGTACGATGCTGCCTATCGTGGAAAAAAACGAGATTATTGAGACGTTTCGCGTTCATACCAAGGACACTGGCTCGCCGGAGGTGCAGGTAGCATTGCTGACTGATAGAATCAACCACCTGGTTGAGCACCTCAAGACCCATAAGCACGACCACCACTCACGCCGGGGTCTTCTGATGCTGGTAGGCCAAAGGCGGAGGCACCTCAACTACCTCAGTAAGAAGGATGTCGGGAGGTACCGGGCACTAATCGCCCGTCTCGGCCTACGCAAGTAGCTCTGCGGGAAGGCTAGTACAGGGTAGGACTTGCTAACTGTTTAACCCTGGTATTGGTCTACCCGGGAAGCGGGAAGGAATAATTCCAGTTATGTTGCAACGATTCGAGAGAACGGTAGGCGGCCGGCCGCTTATTTTGGAAACAGGTAAAGTGGCTGAGCTGGCCGGTGGGGCCGTGACCGTCCAATATGGGGAGACGGTGGTGCTGGTCACCGCCTGTATGAGCAAGGGGCCGCGGCCCGGGGCCGACTTTTTGCCCCTGACCGTGGATTACGAGGAGAGATTATACGCCGCAGGGAAGATACCCGGCGGCTTTTTCCGAAGAGAGGGGCGCCCAACTTCGGATGCCATCCTGGCCTGCCGGTTGACTGATAGGTCAATACGCCCGCTCTTCGCCAAGGCTATGCGCCACGAAATCCAGGTGATCGCTACGGTGCTTTCCGCGGACCAGGAGAACCCTCCGCAGCTCTTGGCCCTGTTGGGGGGTTCGGCAGCGGTGTCACTATCCGAGATCCCCTTCCAGGGGCCGGTGGGGGCTGTCAAGGTTGGCTACGTGGATGGGCAATTTGTTATCAATCCAACCAACACTCAGATGGAGAATAGCTCCCTGGAATTGGTGGTAGCTGGCAGCCGAGATGCAGTCATTATGGTGGAAGCTGGTGCCTCTGAGTTGCCGGAAGAGGTTGTTCTGGAGGCCATCAGGGTAGGGCAAGAGGCCAACCAGGCCATAATCGCCTTACAAGACGAACTGATAGCAGCGTGCGGCAGGCCCAAGCTGGTTCTGGCTCTGCCGGAGATTCCGCATGAGGCAAAGGCGTCGGTACGAGCCCTCGTTGGTACGCGCCTCTCCGAAATCATGTACCAGGAGGAAAAGCTCACCCGGGAAGCTTCCCTGGACGCTCTGGAGGAGGAGGTAGCTGCCAGCTTGCAGGAGAGCTATGAGCCCGAGGTTGTTGGCTCCGCTTTCGCTGGCGTTGTAGCCGAAGAGATGCGACGGAATATATTGACCAAGAACCTTCGTCCCGATGGGCGCGATCCGGAAACCATCCGGCCCATTAGCTGTGAGGTGGGGCTTCTGCCCCGGACCCACGGCTCCGGCCTCTTCACTCGGGGACAGACGCAGGTCCTGAGTATCGCCACTCTGGGGTCGCTGGGCGAGGAGCAGCGTCTGGATGGACTGGGACCCGAGGAGACCAAGCGCTTCATGCACCATTACAATTTCCCGCCATTCAGTGTCGGCGAGACGAAGCGTATAGGCACGCCGAGCCGCAGGGACATCGGGCATGGCGCCCTGGCGGAGCGGTCCCTCCTGCCGGTTGTCCCCAGTGAAGTGGAATTCCCCTACACCATACGCCTGGTTTCAGAGGTCCTTAGCTCCAACGGCAGCACCTCCATGGCCAGTGTCTGTGGAAGCTCGCTGGCCCTTATGGATGCCGGTGTGCCCATCAAAGCCCCGGTGGCTGGGATGGCCATGGGATTGGTAATGGGCGAGGATGGCAAGTTTGTGGTCCTCTCCGATATTCAGGGCATGGAGGATGCACTGGGCGACATGGACTTCAAGGTAGCCGGCACGGCCGAGGGCATTACCGGCCTTCAGATGGATATCAAGGTCAGGGGCATTACCCAGGAGGTCCTGCAGAAGGCACTACTGCAGGCCCGTGACGGACGGCTGTTTATCCTGGGCAAGATAATGGCCACCATCAGCCGCGCCAGGCCGGAGCTCAGCAAGTATGCGCCCAGAATGTACAAGATTCAGGTCCATCCTGATAAGATACGTTTGGTGATCGGCCCGGGCGGCAAGACCATTCGCTCCATTATCAGCGAGACCAAGTGTTCCGTAGATGTGGAGGATGACGGCACGGTCGTCATCGGTTCCCCAAGCGGAGAAGCGGCGAATAAGGCTATCAAGATGATCGAGGCCCTGACCCGCGACGTAGAGGTGGGTGCTATCTACACCGGTAAGGTGACTCGGCTTATGAATTTCGGGGCTTTCGTGGAGGTCCTTCCCGGCAAGGAGGGGCTGGTGCACATCAGCGAGCTAGCGGGCTACCGGGTAGCCAAGGTGGAGGACGAGGTCCAGGTAGGAGACGAAATCATGGTCATGGTCATGGAGATCGACCGTATGGGTAGGATTAACCTCTCGCGAAAGGCCGTGATCCTGGGCCAGACCGCGGAACAGGCGCGCCAGGCCTCGGCTCAAGCTGGCCCCCCCGCCAGACCAAGGGGAGACGGTCATCCTTTCCGGCCCGGCGGACCAGGTCGTGACCGGGATCAGCGCCGGGAGCCATCGAGCGGAGGCGGCAGGCCGCCGATGGGAGGAAGACGGGGGCCTTAGTGGCCCAAACGGTTATCCCCGTAGCAGTCACGGGGGCCTCGGGCCGGATGGCCCAGGAGGCCCTCAGTGCTATTGGGGCAGATCCTGCATTAGAGCTGGTGGGAGCATCCTCACGCAAGCAGGGGGATGGGACCTTGCCTTTGGCCAATGGTGGTACTCTGCCCGTTTTTCGCGATCTTGGGGCTCTTCTGGAGAGGGTCAAAGCTCGCGTGCTGGTAGATTTCACGGTCGCCAGTGCCGCTATGGATCACGCCAGGACCGCCTTCCGCCACGGGGTATCCCCCGTGATCGGGACGACTGGCCTTTCCATGGAGAATATCCGGGAGTTAGAGGACTTGTCCCTTTCCACGGGGTTGGGTGCCGTGGTAGCACCGAACTTTGCCGTTGGCGCGGTCCTCATGGTCCATCTTGCCGGAATTGCCGCCCGGTACTTCGAATATGCCGAGATCGTGGAGTTGCACCATGAGGGCAAGCTAGATGCTCCTTCCGGGACAGCTCTCGCCACGGTCCAGGCCATGGCCAGGGCCCGGGGCCGGCCCTTTCAGTGGAAAGCACCTCAAAAGGAGACCTTGAGAGGGACTCGGGGTGGCCAGAGCGAGGGGGTGGGCGTCCATAGCATACGTCTGCCGGGGCTGGTGGCTCACCAAGAGGTCATTTTTGGCGCGACGGGTCAGACCCTGACGATACGCCATGACACCACCAGCCGGGAGTCCTTCATGCCTGGCCTGCTGCTAGCAATAAAAGAAGTGGTCAAGCGTGACCACCTGGTCGTTGGTCTAGACAAGCTGTTGGGATTGGAGTGAGGTAATCCATTGAGGGGCTTTAACGTTGCCGTGGTTGGAGCGACGGGCATGGTGGGCCAAGAGTTCCTTAAGATTCTGGAACAACGGGATTTCCCCATTCGCCACGTCAGCCTTTTCGCCTCCGGCAAGACAGCCGGCAGGAAGGTGCTTGTCTTCGGCCGGGAAATTGAAGTAAGGGAGATCGGATCCCATGCTTTCCAAGGGATCGATTTAGCCTTCTTTTCGGCGGGGACCGAGATCAGCCATCACTCAGCCCCTCAAGCCGTCCGGGAGGGGGCGGTGGTGGTGGACAACAGCGCGGCGTTTCGCATGGAGCTTAAAGTACCACTGGTAGTGCCGGAGGTGAATCCCCAAGATATTCGCCGCCATTCCGGCATTATCGCCAATCCTAACTGCTCCACTATCCAGATGGTCGTAGCTCTCTATCCCCTTCATAAGGTGAACCCAATCAGGCGCGTTATCGTGGACACCTATCAGTCTGTCTCCGGCACCGGGCGGGAGGCAGTTGAGGAGCTGAGCACACAGGCCAAGGCAGTCCTGGAGGGGCGGAACGCCGTGCCCCATATTTATCCTCATCAGATAGGTTTCAATCTTATCCCGGAAATAGATGTCTTCATGGACAACGGCTACACCAAGGAAGAATGGAAGATGGTCCAGGAAACTCGTAAGATTATGCACGCTCCGGAGATCGCCATTTCCGCTACGTGCGTCAGGGTACCCGTGTACATAGGCCACAGCGAAGCCATACATCTTGAGTTCACACGCCCCATGTCCGCTCCCGAGGCAAGGCAGATACTAAGCGAAGCCCCCGGAGTGAAGCTGCAGGATGACATGGATGTGAATCTTTATCCCCATCCCTGGGCTGTCGCCGGCAACGACGACGTGTACGTGGGGCGTATTAGAGAGGATGCTTCCCACCCTAATGGGCTGGTCATATGGGTGGTAGCTGATAACATTCGCAAGGGGGCGGCCCTGAACGGCATTCAGATAGCCGAGCAAATGATCGCGACCGGTCTCCTGCAACCACGCTGAGCAGTGCAAATGGTCGCGAACGGCCTGCTGCAACCACGCTGAGCAGTCTAAGAGAAAAGATCGCAGAAGTCAGTAGTCGGGGTCGTCCCTGACCCCGACCGTCGCCCTCGGGGACGAGGCCGACCAGAGGTATTCTACGGCATGTTCCCTTAGGGCGACCGGCCAGCGTGCGTGGCGCCGCCAGGCGAGTTTCCTAATGGGAGGTACGTAATGTCAGCCTTCGGTAGACTGCTAACAGCGATGGTCACCCCCTTCGATGACCGGGGCGAGGTGGACTACGTCCAGGCCAAGCGGCTTGCGCTGACTCTCGTTGCCTCGGGCAGCGACGGGCTGGTAGTGTCTGGTACCACTGGGGAATCCCCAACCCTGACCCGGGAAGAAAAGCTACGTCTCTTTGCCGAGATAAAAGCTGCCGTGGGGGACAAGGGCACGATCATCGCGGGCACGGGGAACTATAGCACCAGGGAGAGCATAGAGCTGACTCGGGAAGCCGAAAAGGCCGGTGTGGACGGCGCTCTATTGGTTGTCCCTTATTACAATAAGCCCACCCAGGAAGGCCTCTATCAACATTTCCGAGCTATTGCCGAATCAACTATCTTGCCTTGTGTTCTGTACAATGTCCCTAGTAGGACCATCACGAACATGCTGCCAGAGACCGTCATACGGCTGGCAGCAGTGCCCAACATCGTGGGCATAAAGGAAGCCTCCGCCAACCTGGAACAGGTGGCCCGCATTATCCACGAGACCGCTGAGGACTTCCTGGTCTGGAGCGGCAATGACGGAGATACGTTCCACATCATGTCGATGGGCGGCTACGGGGTAATCAGCGTCGCCAGTCACCTGGTTGGTTTCGAGATAAAGCAAATGATCGAGCGTTGCCTGGCTGGGGAGATGGCTGCCGCGGGCGCGGTCCACATTGCGCTACTGCCCCTGGTAAGCGCCCTCTTTATCGTATCCAATCCTATGCCGGTAAAGTACGCGCTGAACCAGGTTGGCTTTTCTGTGGGGAAGCCACGTCTGCCTCTAACTGAGCCGGACGAGAGGTCAGCGGAGACCATTCGCAAGACCCTGGGGCGTTACAAGATAGACCTGCGTATCCAGCATCAGGTCTAGGCACGTACCATTTGCTTAACTACCTCTGGCTAAGCGGGGCAACCCTCACCACGTTCCCGGCCCTGTACCTCCGAATAACGGGCGTGCAAGTAAGCCCGGTAATGGAGTCTGCGCTCTTCGGACTGGCCATCTTGGGGGCTGCCTTCTTACTTACCTGGGCGGCAGAGGTTGCGCAGATGGACATCTCGCAGTCCCTGGCCCTGGCCTTCCTGGCTCTTATCGCGGTCCTGCCCGAGTACGCCGTGGACCTTTATTTTGCCTGGGAGGCCGGCCAGAGACCGGAATACGCCCATTATGCCGTGGCCAATATGACCGGTGGCAACCGCCTCCTTATTGGGGTCGGCTGGTCCCTGGTGGTCTTCCTTTTCTGGATAACGAAAGGCAAACGGGGTATCACCATTGAACGTTCCAGGGGCAACGACATCTTTGTCCTGGGACTGGCCACTCTCTATGCTTTCAGCATTCCCTTCAAGGGGTCTCTCTCACTGGTGGATACGGTTGTTCTACTGTCCCTGTTCGTGCTCTATCTCTGGATGGCCTCGAGGTCTGAACAGGTAGAGCCGGAGCTGATAGGCCCGCCGGAGAGCATCGCTTCTCTGCCGGTACTCTGGCGTCGGGTTACCACCGTGGTGCTATTCCTGTTTTCAGCTTTCGTCATACTGGCCTCGGCGGAGCCTTTTGCTGAGGGTCTGTTGGCTACCGGGAAACGTTTTGCGATAGACGAGTTCTTGCTGGTACAGTGGCTGGCGCCTCTGGCCTCAGAGGCGCCGGAGATGATAGTGGCGGCTATATTCGTCCTCCACAACAGGGCCAGCATGGCCCTTGGCACCTTGATCTCGTCCAAGGTGAACCAGTGGACGCTGCTGGTGGGGACCCTCCCCTTAGTGTACAGCATCTCCCTGGGCCGCCTCGACGCATTGCCCCTGGACTCCCGGCAGACGGAGGAGGTGTTGCTTACGGCAGCCCAATCAGCCTTCGCCATTGCCATCTTGCTAAACTTCACGCTGTCTCGTCTGGAGGCTGGCGCTCTGCTGCTGCTTTTCGGGACCCAACTGGTCTTCAGCGATCCGACAGTGAGGCTGGGGTACTCGAGGTTTTATATCTTGCTTACCGTGTTCATTCTAGGTAAAGACCGGGGGCGCTTGAAAAACCTGGTCCCGATGATACCGGGAATAGGCAGATTAGCGGCAAGGGGCGGCGGGGGCACGGTTCCAGACGAGTAGTGATTATTCGTGCTAGGTTCAATCGCACCCCAGGCTTTACCCGTGGATAAGTTCCCATACCCCAGGCTAAAGCGCTGGGGCATAGGGTTCAATCGCGCCCACCGGCCTGTTTCCAGTGGAGGCGAAGAATCTTGGCCTTTAGAAGTTTGAGGCCTTCATAAGCCGCTCCACCTCTTGCCGGAGCTCCTCGACCTCGTCCTCCATCTCCAGCATGCGCTCTTTCATACGGAGGATTACCTCCGCGCCGGCCAGGTTAACTCCCAGATCGGCCATGAGGCGCTGTATCTGGTGGAGCCTCTCGATATCCCTGACGGAGTAGAGGCGGATGCTCCCGGAACCGCGCACCGGCCGGATGAGTCCCACCCGCTCATAGTAGCGAAGCGTCTGCGCGTGCACCCCCAGGATGCGGGCAGCGACGCTGATGAGGAATCGCCCTTCTTCTCGTAGACTTTCCCTATCCCGTTCGCTTCCCATAAGGCTCAAACCTTGACCCCTCGCCGGAGTTCCCCTAGCTGCTGGAAGAGGCCCCGCTCGCTTTCAGAGAGATTGGTGGGCAGGACTACCCGGGCCTTTACCAGCAGGTCTCCGTGTCCGGCGCCTCCGAGGTGAGGCATGCCCTGTCCAGCCAGGCGGAAGACCTTGCCGTTCTGTGTCTCGGGCGGGATCTTGAGGGCCACCTTTCCCTTCAGGGTGGGTACTTCGACCTCGCCTCCCAGGACTGCATCCAACAGGGCCACTGCCGCCTCTGCATAAAGGTCATCACCCTTCCGTTCGAAGACCGGGTGAGGCCTTTCAGTTATTACCAGATAAAGGTCCCCCGACGGCCCGCCCGCTGCTCCCTGGCTGCCCTCTCCTTCCAGGCGGACCCTGGCACCAGTCCTAACGCCAGGGGGGATCTTGGCTTCCAGGCGCCGCAGCCTGGTGACGGCGCCAGCCCCGCCACAGGCAGGACAGACCTTGTTCTGGACTATCCCTTTACCCTGGCACGACGCACAGGCCTCTTCCCGCTGTATTTGAATGATCCTGGCCGCGCCGTGGTAGGCTTCCTCCAGGGTAACCTCTACCGGGTGCTCCAAGTCCTGCCCCTTCCGAGGGCGCTGGCGAAAGCCGCGGCCCCTCTGGCCGATGTCCTGAAAGAGGTCTTCCATGATGTCGTCGAAGGGCATCCCTTGAGCTTGCCGTCCGCGGTCGAAGTCCCACCGCCGTCGCGGGCCGGCTTCGGCTCCCTGCTGGGCGCGGGCGAACGTGTCAGCGTGCTGCCACTGGTCTCCGTACTGGTCGTATTTACTGCGCTTCTCCTGGTCAGACAGGACCTCGTAGGCTTCGTTGATCTCCTTGAAACGGGCCTCAGCATCCTTGTTACCGGGATTAACGTCGGGATGGTATTGGCGAGCGAGCCGGCGGAAGGCCTGCTTTATCTCCTTCGCTACAGCCCCCCGCTTGACCCCTAATGTCTCGTAGTAATCCTTCTTTGCCATCTCCCTGCTCTTGGCAATGATAGAGCCTTTAGTATATCATTGTCAAGGCTATTTTGAGAGGGCGTTCAATGAGTTCTGTAGCCGGCATCGTCCCCGATGCCGACGGTCGGGGTCAGGGACGACCCGACTACGGACTGGGCATCGTCCCCGATGGCGACGGTCGGGGTCAGGGAGGACCCCGACTACGTGACTGGGCATCGTTCAACACTCTCCCTTGAACCTGTATTACACCTGTATGCGATTATACCGGCCGGGATATACCGCGGTTCCGGGCTAGAACCGCTGAACCTATACTCATAAAATCCCCGTTGCCAACAGGTAAGCCATATCGTATAATGCACCTACTGCTAGGGAAGAGATAGTCGTGAGTGCTTTGGAAAGGAGGTCGATCAATGGCTAGTCCAGTAGAAGCCCTGAACCTGACCGTTAGGGCGATGGAGCCTGACGACATACCCGATGTCATGGAGATTGACCGCATGTCCGGCGGCCGCCGGGCTATTACCTACCAGGACCAGATAGACTTCTTCCTCGGGGGGGAGCTGGGACTGAGTTACGTGGCGGAGCAAGACGGCAAAGTAGTGGGATTTCTAATGGGGCGTATCCTTGAGCGACGCTATGCCCCCTATGTTGGCGCCTGGGTGGAGATACTGGGGGTAACCCCAGAAGTGAAGCGGCACGGCGTGGGCCATCGTCTTCTGGAGGCTTTTCTCGACGGTTGCCGTCAGAAGGGCATTCAGGAGGTCCATGCGGTGGCCAGCGTGCGTGACAACGAAGTCAAGCCTTTCCTGGAGAGGTATGGCTTTGGGCAGGGCGAGCTAGTCCACCTGCACAAGAAACTCTAAACTCGCATGAAGGATAACTACTCAGCCGCTAAGACACCAAGGCACAAAGAAAGTTATGGAATGTCTTTGTGACTTGGTGGCTGAGTAGTTACCATAAAGGATAAGTAGAGGCTAATTGGATAGGTCTGACTGGGCCCTCATACTGGGAGCTTCCAGTGGATTTGGTGGAGCGACGGCCCTTGAGCTAGCTCGCAAGGGATTCAATATTTTTGGCGTGCACTTGGACACGCGGGCGACGCTGCCCAATGCGCAGCGGACTATGGCAGGAATAATGGAGACGGGCCGGGAGGCAGTCTTCTTCAATACGAACGCCGCCGACCTGGCCAAGCGGGATGAGGTCTTGGGCAAGATGGGGGAGCGCCTGCAGGCCGGGGGAGGCACGGTCAGGGTGTTGCTGCATTCTCTGGCCTTCGGGACCCTCAGGCCGTTGGTGGCGGAGCGCCCTGAGGAGAATATCAATGCGGCCCAGTTGCAGATGACCATGGAGGTCATGGCCAATAGCCTGGTCTACTGGGTGCAGGGGCTTGTGGCCAGAGGATTCATGGGCGCTGGAGGCAGGGTCTTTGCTATGACTAGCTCCGGCGCGCATAGAGTCATCTCGCATTACGGGGCGGTCTCCGCCGCCAAGGCCGCACTGGAGTCTCACGTTCGCCAACTGGCACTGGAGTTGGCCCTCCGCAACATCTCCGTGAATGCTATCCGGGCGGGGGTCACTGATACGGCCGCCCTACGCAAGATCCCCGGTCATGAAGACATTGCCCGCCTGGCCCTGGAGCGCAATCCACATCAGCGAATGACCACGCCGGAGGACGTGGCCCGGGTAATCGGCGTGCTATGCGGTCCGGAGAGCCACTGGATTACCGGAACGGTAATCGGGGTTGACGGAGGCGAGGATATTACCGGCTAAGTTGGGGGTGTCCCCCGGCTCTTATCGTCCCATGTTGGGTCTCTTAGCCATGGCACAGGTCAGCAAATATCAGAGGAACGGTTAGAGAATTGATGCAGAAAACCTTAGTAATCATTAAGCCCGATGCCGTGCAGCGCGGTCTGACGGGGCGCATCGTATCCCGGCTAGAGGACAGGGGGCTTCGGATACTGGCCCTTCGTCTGGTTCAGATGACCCAGAATATGGCCCAGGCCCTCTACGCCGTTCACGCGGGCAAAGGGTTCTATTCCGGGCTCCTTGCATACATGACGTCCAGCCCGGTGGTGTTAATGGCGGTAGAAGGCCGGAGAGCAGTGGACGTGGTGCGCAAGACCATGGGGTCCACAGACCCGTTGGAAGCGGCTCCAGGCAGCATCCGAGGAGATTGGGGGATGGAGATAGGTCGCAATCTCATCCACGGCTCTGATTCCCAGGAAAACGCCGCTCGGGAGATTGAGATCTTCTTCGATGAGAAAGACCTGCTGAGATACGACCGGGACGTGGAGCGGTGGGTCTTCGAGTAGAGACGTGAGATCTCACGTCTAGACGCGAGATCTCACGTCTCTACTGAACCCTTACCACCGGAGTGCCGTCCGCCCAGATCTTCTCTATCCGATAGTAGTCCCTAAGCTCCGGAGTGAAAATGTGGACAATGACGTCACCAAAGTCCAGGAGTACCCACCCGGACTCGGTGGTGCCCTCTCTCCTCAGCAAGGGGGTCCCCACCTGGGTCAGGGCCTTGTCGATCTCTTCCAAAATGGCCTTGAGCTGCCGCTCGCTGCTCCCACTGCACACCACGAAGTAATCAGCGAAGCTGCACTTCTCCCGAAGGTCCAGCATCAAGATATCGGTCGCCAGCTTGTCGGCGGCAGCATCTACCGCTTTATGGGCTATCTCAGCGGGTTCGTGTATTTTGTCTAAACCTCCTCTGTTCTTCAGAGCAATTATAGCACGGTTATCTGTTATAGACGATTGACCGCGGGTCCTCCCGGACACGTCCCACATCTCCGTCCGCCGTCCTTTGGGATAGCCCCGGCTTCCGTTGTCGGTGTAGTTATCCCAGCGGTAGACGGCCCGGGCCCTCCTGCCGTTCTGGCAGGCCCAGGCGCTCCCCTCGTAGTTGTTGGGGCTGGCGGTGACCAGCCAGGCCCGCAGGTCGGTGGGGTCCTGGAGGGAGATGAGCCGGGGCGGGTCTACCTGGATGGTGCCCCGAGTGAATCCGGGCACCGTCCCGATGCTGGCCTGGGTCCACAGGTCCTGAATGCGAGAGCGCATCTCGTTGAAGTGGACGGCCCGGATGGTCACATCCTTCCCCGCCACGATGGCCGGGTTGGTCCAGGGAACCGCGTCCGGGTTGAGGCCCGCGGCCACCCGGTCCACGTCTACGGCCGCCCTGATCTCCATCAGGTCGTAAACCCCGGGGCTATGGCTGGTGGTCAGGGGGTCGTCCACCCAGCCCTTGGGGTAGTGCTTGCGGGTGGGCCGGTTGAGCTCATCGAGGACCATGCTGACGGCCTGCCCCTTGGCGTCGGTCTGCCTGGCCCTGTTCCCGGCCAGGTCGAACTCGAAGGTCCACCAGTAGGAGGACTGGCCCGCATCGCTCCCGCACAGGTCCGGGTCGTGCAGCTTCACCCTCTGCCCCAGGGAGTTGTATTCCATCTTGGTGATATGGCCCGCCTGGTCCGTGGTCTGCAGCAGGTTGTCCAGGGCATCGTAAACATAGGAGGTGGTGGCGTAAAGGGTGGCGTTGGGATAGGCGCCCGTGTACTCCTTGACCTCCACCAACCGCCCCAGGGCATCCTCCCGCAGGTCCCGCTGGTGGCTGTTCTCGTCCACTATCGTGGTGGTGCGGCCGGGATAGAAGTACCTCTTGTTCGTGCCGTCCGGGTTGGTCACCTGCGAGATGCGCCGCAGCCCCTCGTAGGCGGTGCTGGTCTTGGGCTGGTTGGCGTCGGGAGTGCCGTAAGCCCAGATGTCGCTTAGCGTCCCCGTCTGCACGTAGGGGACCGACTGGCTGGCCTGGAGCCCTCGGCCGTCAAAGGCCGTGTCCACCACTATAGGATTGGAGCCCGCCACGTTCTCGCTCCTGGCCTGGACCGCCCGCCCCAGGCCGTCGTACCAGCTCTTGCTCTGGAGCACCCCGTCCCCGGTGCTCCCATCCTTCTGCTTGGTGGTGATGGCGAACCGCGGGGCCGCCGGTTCGGTATTGACGGAGTAGAGGATCTCCAGGGTGGGCGTTCCCGTGGCGTCCCCCGGCTTTCTCACGGCCGTCAGCCGCTTGTAGCCGTCGTACTCGTACGCGGTCACCTGGCCGTTGATGTCGGTGACGCTGGTAGGCTTGCCCGTGGCCGCATCGTACTGGCGGGCCTCCACCTGGCCCTTGGCGTTGGTGATGGTGGCCGGGAAGGTGTGGTGGGTCTGCTCGTAGACAGCGTTGGTCTGGTTCCCCCGCCCGTCCTGCTCGGTCGTCACGTTGCCATACCCGTCGTACCAGTAGTCGGTGAAGGTGGTCTTGCTCCCGTCCGTCAGGTGCACCCGCTCCACGGCGATCAGGTCCCCCTTGGTGGGCGCCGACCCGTGGGCCCTCCGGTTCCCCTGGGCGTCCCGGTCGTAGTAGTTCCTGGTCCGGCTCTTCTCCAGGACGGAGCCCCCCTCGCATCCGAAGACCTGCTCCTGCGAGAGGCGGTCCACGACCCAGACCTCCGGGTCGGTGTTCAGGGCATAGGCCATCTCCTTACGCCGCTCGTCCCCCTCGGTGGCGATCGCTCCGTCGATGTAGGCCGTGATTGAGTCGCTGCTCAGGTAAAAGTCGAAGAGGACCATGGTCGCCGAGGTTGAGATGGTTCGGGAGACCGTCAAAAACTCCCACCGGGGAATGCCGGAATGGTACGGTGAGCCCACGAATCCTACCGTATTATCATATATCTGGAGAACGTTGTTTGCCGTGGTGGCGTAAACCCAGGCCCCAAAGGTGACCGTTTTCCCCTTGTAGTCGTTGACGGGAAGACCATCGTAGCGCATCCGCTTGGAGCCGCCACCCGCAGGGAATGCCCTGCGCCGACGCCTTTACCCGCTGCCCGCTGCCACCCCGTCCAGTACGTGAATCATAGTTCACCTCGGGGGGGTAGAATATGGCGATATTATATTGCGGATTTTGGCAGTGTCAATCAACTTTCAGTAACTCAGACCCAGCTATTTCTTCAACACCCATCATTCGGCTGACCGGGCTCCCCAAGAACTTGACGCTCACTCACATCAGAAGTGGGGCTCTTGACGCTACACCGCCGGCGGCAGTATATTGTCGATGTACGCCACAATGGGAGGCTAAGGATGGCAAGCCTCGGGCAGAGGTTGCGGGAGGCCAGGGAGCGGCAGGGACTTAATCTGGGGGATGTTGAGGCTTCTACCAGGATAAGGAAGGCGTATCTGGCTGCTTTGGAAGAAGAGGACTACGCCAGTTTGCCCCATCCCACCTTTGTAAAAGGCTTTCTCAAGAGTTACGCCACCCTCCTTGGATTGGAAGTTCAGGAGGTCCTGGGCCTCTACCCGCAGCTTAACCAGCGGCCGGTGCTGGCGCCAGTGGCCCGGCTAGAGCGTCCTGGGCTTGGCGCCGGCTTTTGGGTAGCCGGCGTAGCCCTTCTTGCCGTAGTGGCCGGCCTGGCCATGTATCTCTATTCGTCCTATTCTGCACCGTGGATGCCGGCGTCCCTTCAGGGGGCCGGGTCGCCGGCAAGTCAAGAAGAGGTACTGCCAACCTTGCCCCCGGCCAGTGCCGCCGCCTCGCCCACCTTTTCTGCGTCTCAGGCCTCTCTCTCTTCGCCGGCCCTTTCTCCTACACCAGTGCCGCAAAGCGTGGAAGTGCGAGGTCGGGCGATAGCTAGGTCATGGCTCTGGGTCATTGTAGATTCAACTCCAGTGTTCACGGGAACCCTGGAGGCCGGACAGGAGGCTACCTGGGTGGCCCAGGAGAAGGTTTTCATGAGGGTAGGCAACGCTGGGGGGATGGTGATAATCCATAACGGCCGGGACCGCGGGGTGCTTGGGAGGAACGGGCAGGTATTGGACGTGCAGTGGACCAAAGACTCAATGTATTTCGACATCAACCCTCCCCTCCCGGGGCCGCGCTAATGAGGGAGTCCAGCGGAACGGGGACCAATAGGCCTCGGATGCAGCACTTCAACCCGGCGAATATCCTGAGCCTCTCCCGGATATTGCTTACCCCGCCGATCTTTCTTCTATTGCTGGCTCCCTGGCAGGAAGGCTATTTTGTTGGGGGATGGCTGTTTATGCTGGCGGTCACGACCGACATGCTGGACGGCTACCTGGCCCGAAGGGGAAAGAGCACCTCATCGCTGGGGGTCTTCCTGGACCTGGTTGCGGATAAAGTGCTTATCCTGGCCATACTGGGGCTCCTGGGACACCAGGGTCTTGTTCCTGTCTGGATGGCCGTCATCATAGCCGCCAGGGAGGTTGCGGTCATGGCATTGCGTTGGGCAGCAGCCGCCAGGGGTAAGGTGATACCAGCCGCCGCCTGGGGCAAGGGGAAAACGGTCATTACCTCCGTCGGCATCGCGGCGGTTATCATGGGGGAGAGCCTTGGCCGGGGGGATTGGGCCAAATCGGTGAACTTCGGGAACTGGCTGTACATGGTAGCGGACATCAGTGGTCCCCTGATGGCGGCGGCCACCGCGTTAACGCTGGTCTCGGGAGCTCTGTACGTGCTGGCAGCCCGCGAGACGTTCAGACGGACCGCACATAGCAAGAAGGCTAGCGACGCTTTGCTCTAGTGTCCTGAATCTAAAGTCATTTGCAAAAGTCTGCAAGCGTGACAGCTACCGCAATATCTGCAAGAAGCCGTCACAATTATGCAATGGTCTTACAACTCAGGACACTAGTACCAAGTTGCAAGAATCGGCGTGCGAATGGGCGGCAAGAGAATAGAGTGGCACAGGGCTCTGGCCTGTGCGCCCAGGCGAGACGCCTGGGCCACTTTCTCGGGCGAGGAAGGTAACGCCTGTTTCTGTAAAAGGTACTAGCGCGTAAACCGGAGGCGTAGGACGCGCTTGGTCCTCTCGGTTACTTTCAGGCGGTCGTCAATACGATAGCCGACCACCCAGATGATTTGCGTGGGCGACACCACCAGCGGCACCCTGTCCCGCCAGGAACGGGGGACCTTGGTGTCTACCAGGAAATCCTGAAGGCGCTTCTCCTGGGCCATCCCAAGGGGCTGGAAGCGATCGCCGGTCCGCCTGGTCCTGACCCATAGGCGGTCTCCAGTCTGCTCCAGATCAAGGCCAGCGCTCCAGGGGTCATCCTCAATCCTCCAAGGGCCCTCTTCTTCTATTTGGGCCTCCACGCGCCAGCCTGTTACCTGGGTCTCGCCCGGCAGCTTCAACGGCGTTTCTCCCTGTATGGGCGGCAGCGGCTGGGGCGCGTGTTCCTGAGAAACAGCGCAATAACCATAGCCAACAGTCATATAAACGCCGTGAGGCAGCGTGACGGTGGTGCCCGCCGGTTTACTAAGGGCGGCGCACATTTCCTCCAGATGTATCCACGCCAGCCCGGCGGTGCTCCCTGTCACTCTCTCCACGGAGAGCCTCAGGAGGTGGGATAGGACGGCGGGAGGCAAGGATAGGGCCTGCCGGATGTCCAGGGTCACCACGCCGGGTCCCTCCGAGGCCACTCGGGACCAGGCCAGGGCTACCTGCTCCTCCAGAAAGGCGTAGTCCCGGCTGATGATGCGAGACATGCGGAGCAGGACCTCGCGGAAGTTCGGGTTGTAGGTCTCCAGGACAGGCAAGAGGTGCAAGCGGATGCGGTTGCGCCCGTGGCGGAGAGAAAGATTCGAAGCGTCGACCCTGGGTTTGATGCCCAGGGCGTCGCAGCAGGCTTCTGTCTCCGCCCTCCTCAGAGGCAGCAACGGGCGAAGTATGTTAGTCTTCTCTCCCAATAGCAGGACCCGGTACGACGTGACTGGCTGCATACCCCTTAGGCCGGACAGCCCGGCCCCGCGGAGCCAGTGAAGCAAGATCGTTTCTACCTGGTCCTCGGCGGTGTGGCCCACTGCCACGCCCGTGGCCCCCAGCTCCCGGGCCAGCCTTCCGAAAAAGGCGTACCGGACCTGCCGGGCCGCCTCCTCCAACGACAGGCGGTGCTTGCTGCGAAATTCGCGGACGGCGCCTCTTTCAACTGTGCATGGCAGGCCCCAACTGTTGGAGAGTTCAGCCACAAACTGGGCGTCCTCCCCCGATTCGGGGCGTAGGCCGTGGTCCAGGTGGGCGACATGCAGGCGGATGCCCAGGGCAGACCTGATTTGCAGCAGCGTGTGAAGGAGGCAGATGGAGTCAGGACCGCCGGAAACTCCCACGAGAAGCAGGTCGCCTTCCGCGACCATCTGGTGCTCGCGGATGAAAGACAGCACCTTGTCAGTGAGCATGAGACGCAATCCGCAAATTTCGCAGATTCATGAGATCACCAACGTCGTTCTTGGCTGGGGTCCTGGTTCGCAGAGTTAAGGGGTCACCAACGTCGACACTAGACTCGGCCACGGTGATCTTGCTTGGTGTCATTGCGAGACCGCAGCCGAAGCAATCTTGGCGTGGCTAGGGATTGCTTCGCTTCGCTCGCAATGACGTGAATCATGTGAACACTGTGGTCAGGCGCTAGGGCATGTCGCTGAAGAAGAAGCTCCACCAGCGCTGCCAGTTGGGAGGGGGGGACGACCGGCTGGGAGGTGGAGCAGCAGCGGGCTCGGCAGGAGGCTCTTTGCCTGAGGGATAGACGAGGACCAGGGGTATATCACCGGGCCGGACCAGGCCCAACTGTTCCCTGGCGGCCTTCTCCACATACTCCGGCGATTGCAGATACTCCGCCTGCCGCCGGAGCTCAGCGTTGCGGTCCTTCAACTGGGTAATCTCCTGGCGAATCTGGGAGGCCTGCTGGTTCAACTGGTAAACCTCCATCGCCTTCCTGACAGTCGCGAAGCTAAGGTAAGCCAGGAGAGGTATGGCCAGCAAGATGAAAACCCTGTTCACCAGGAGCCCGCCCTTCAAGCCCCCGTAGCACCTCCATAAAGCTCTCGTGAGTTAGCGCTATTATAGCACAATTTGCTTTGAGTCCGGTGGACCTGACAATAGCGTTCCGGCTGGAAGGGCCAAGCTCCTCATATGCACGTCCTTGACCGGAAGGGTTCCGTAGACGTTGACGAGCGTTAGACTATCAGGCGCCTCCTCATTACCACCTGGCAGAGCGACAGGAAGATGCCGGCAAAGACCACCAGCCAGGCCAAGTCCCAGGCCAGTCCCCAGGACACTTGGCCGAGCACCAGAGCCCTGTAGAGATTCACCACATGGGTCAAGGGGGTAAACCAGGAGAGGGTTTGAAATATGGGGGGAAGCTGCTCCAGGGGGAAGAAGATACCGCTGAAGAAGAATAGAGGCGTGATAAAGAGCGTAAAGTAATAGTTGAACGTGTAAATGGAGGGGGCCAGGCCGGTAAAGAAAAGCGAGAGAGAGGAGAACCCCAGGCCCTGAAGGAAGAGGAGGACGAGTATCAAAAGCGCCGCCGGCGACCGGACCAGGCCAAAGGCCGTTATAACTATCAGGACTACTCCTCCGCTGAAAAGGGCCCGGGTGGCGCCCCACAATACCTCTCCAGTAACTACATCATCCACCATCACGGGGGTTGCCAGGATAGCGTCATAGGTCTTCTGAAAGGACATCCTTATGAAGGAGCCGTACGTGCATTCGAAGGAGGCGCTGAACATCGCCGAGCTGGCGACCAGGCCGGGGGCGATGAACTGGAGATAGGTCTGGCCTCCGATGGGTTGGACAAAGGCGCCCAGTCCGAAACCCATGGCCAGAAGGATGATAACAGGCTCCAGGAAGCCGGGCCAGAGCTCTACCCGCCAGAGGCGCATGAAAACGTCCCAGTTGCGCTGCCAGACCCGCCAGGCGGAGAGGCTAAGGAGAGAATGAGGGGTCATTCGCGCAAAGCCCTTCCGGTGATTCGAAGAAAGACATCCTCTAGCGTCGCCCGCCTGCGTACCAACTTAACGAAGCTGCCTGGAGGCTCGGGAAGGCTGGAGCTATCCCGGCTAAAGACGAAGAGGATGTCTTCTACCTCCTCGGTATCGAACCCCCCCTGCTTTAGCCAGGAGAGGACCGCTTCTCTGTCCTCCGGCCGTGGCTGGAGCTCCAGGACCTCTTGCCCCACGTATTGGGAGACGACGTCGGCGGGTGAGCCGGTCACCAGTATCCGGCCTTTGTCCATGATGGCCAGGCGGTCACAAAGATGGGCCGCCTCTTCCATGTAGTGGGTGGTGAGGACCAGGGTAACGCCCTGGGATTTGAGGTAGCGGAGCTTCTGCCACACTAGATGGCGGGCCTGCGGGTCCAGTCCGGTGGTCGGCTCATCAAGGATCAGGACCTTGGGCTGGTTTATCAGGCCCCTGGCAATCACCAGGCGCCGTTTCATACCGCTGGAGAGGGTCTCCGTGTGGCTATCCCGGCGGTCCCAAAGCTGGAATAGGTCCAGGACCTCTCTGGCACTTTCCCTGGCGACGGCCCCCGGGATAGAGAAATAGCGGGCGTAAACGAGCAGGTTCTGGAGGACGGTCAGGTCCGGGTCGAGGTTGTTCTCCTGGGGGACCACTCCCACAATGGCCTTGATCTCCTTGGTGCTATGGCGCACATCCTTGCCGTCAACAACGACCTCCCCAGCGGTAACCGGGGAGGCCCCGTAGATCATGCGCATGGTGGAGGTCTTGCCCGCTCCATTGGGTCCCAGGAACCCGAAACACTCGCCCTCGTGGATATCGAAGTCGATCCCCGCCACGGCGATCAGCTCGCCGAACTTCTTGACCAGTCCTCTAGCTTGAATGAGGCTCAAAGAAGGGTCAAAACCCCAGATCCCTTTCCCTCTCCTCTGGGCCTGCGGTCTCCTCTTCCACGTATTCCGGCTCCTCGACGGCCGACTCGCTCTCTTCCCATTCCCTGAACTCCTCCTCCATGGAGTCTTCTTCGTCGCCCGCATGGCCGTATTTTAGCAGGGACTCCTTGATGTAGGGCCGGAATGTTTCGCCGGTCCCCCTGGTGGGGAAGGAGACCTTTCCCACCAGGCTGGGGTGCTGATAGGTCTCTTTGATAATGACGCGGACGTTCCCATGGTTCAGGCTGGTGATGGCCGCAGCGTACTGGTTGCCTCCCTTTAGGAGATTGCTTAGCCTCAAGGCCAGGCGGGGCGCGACGCGACCGAGATACTCGCCGCGAGCGTTCTCAACGATGAGGTTAGGGCCCGTGACCGTGAGGTTGACCCGGTCGCCGGGCGAAACCCTCGCCAGGACCTCGTTGCCGGCCGGCTGAACCAGGTCAGTAAAGCCAGTCTTGCCGGTCTCCTCGATAAAGAGGCGGGGGTCTACGCCATTGCGCTTGTCGCCTGGGATACCTTCTACCCTGGGAGCCTGGGACAGCCTGACCAGGTTACGGCGGGCTATAGTGTTGTTGGGGTCCAGCTCCAGGGCGCTCCTGTAGGCGGCGATGGCGTCGCCGTACCGCCCCAGCTCCGTAAGGGCCTTGCCCAGGCGGTTATAGGCCTCCACCTCTTCCGGGAAAAGCTCCAGTATGCTCCGATTCGCCAGCACCGCCTCTTCCCAGCGGTTCCGCATCGCCAGGCTTATGGCCAGTTCCGTGCGCTGTCTTTTCAGCTTAACCTTGTCTTCAGATGTGTACTGTGTCATAACCTACTGCTCCAAAACATTCACTTATTCTAGAATGTTCTTCCAGTACTTTCAATAGTTTATGACGCTTATCGCGCAAATTCATATCCAGGCTGAAGTGCCCACCGCGATTTTGGGGGTCAGCACTCTTGGGCGTTTCTTTGGCTAGGCAGTGGATGAGCCTCAGCTTCGCGGAATAAAACGCAGGCGGAGGTCGCAAGGAGGGGATGCCCAGGACGACTTAGCTCAGGCTTACGGAAGCACGGCAGTCTCTGCTAAGACTAAGCCGCTGATGTGGCATCGGGCATAACCGCGAGGGCGCTGCGTCCGCTACTCCTCGACTACGAACTCAAACGCCAGGAAGGAGAGAGCCAAGAATACTACGTCGAAGACCAGAAGAAGATTGATCCACGACATGGACGGCGCTACTTTGCCTGTCATCGCCGCTCCCGTGAACTTGACCGCGGCGATGACTACCGGCACAACTACAGGCAAGAAGAGCACCGGCATCATGGTCTCCCGTATGCGGGTGTTTACCGCCACGGCGGAGAAGAGCGTGCCAACAGCAGCAAAGCCCAGCGTACCCAGAAAAACCACCAGCAGAACGTAGAGGTCAAGGGCCGGCGCGGTATAGAGGGCGGTGAAGATGGGGAGCATGATGCTCTCTACTACTACCATGAAGACCAGATTGCTCGTGAGTTTCCCCAGATATATCGCGCTGCGGTCCACGGGGGCCAGCATCAGGCCTTCCAGCGACCCTCTGTCCTTTTCGATTATGAATGAGCGGCTTAGGCCCAGAACGCCGGCGAAGAGGAAGGCCACCCAGAGGACGCCTGGAGACAGAGCTGCCAGGTTCTCCACCTTCAACTCGAAGGCGAAGTTGAAGATTACCATGACCAGAAAGGCGAAGGTAAACATGGAGATCAGGATCTCTTTGCTGCGCATCTCGATGATGACGTCTTTCCAGGCGATCGCTCCGACCCTGCTCAGATAGCTCATGATTCCTCCAGCTTCGCGGGTTCGAAGTAGGTTGGGGGACACCCCCCAAACCCCCCCCGGCCTCCTGGCGTTCATAATTCCTCCAGCTTCGCGGGTTCGAAGTAGGTTGGGGGACACCCCCCAAACCCCCCGGCCTCCCGGCGTTCATGATTCCTCCAGCTTCGTGCGTTCGAAGTAGGTTGGGGGGACACCCCCAAGCCCCCCGGCCTCCCGGCGTTCATGATTTCTCCAGCTTCGTGGGTTCGAAGTACGTTTGGGCGACACCCCCCAAGCCCCCCGGCCTCCCGGCGTTCATGATTTCTCCAGCTTCGCGGGTTCGAAGTACGTTTGGGGGACACCCCCCAAGCCCCCCGGCCTCCCGGCGCTCATGATTCCTCCAGCTTCGTGGGTTCGAAGTACATTGGGGGGACACCCCCAAGCCCCCCCAGGCCTGCCGCCGCTCAAGAGTCCCTCAGCCCCGTGTGATGGTGATATAACTCCCGGAAGGAGTCCGGGTCAATTCCGCCGTTCCCTATATAGACGATGCGACCGCGGTGCATAATAGCCAGCCGGTCGCAGATCTGGAGTCCTCGCTCGAGGTTATGGGTAACCATGAGAACGGTACGTTGGACCCCTCGAGTTCCTCGAAGTATCTGCTTCAAGCGGGCGGCCGCCTCTATATCCAGCCCTGTGTCCGGCTCGTCCAGTAGCATGATGCTAGGGTTGTGCAGAATGGCCCGGGCAATGGCCAGTCGCTGCTGCATGCCTCGGGAGAAGGTCCGGACAGGATCGCGCAGGCGATGGGCCAGGCCTACCTGCTCGGCCACTTCCTGGATCATGGCCTCCAGGCCAGACACCTCATAGAGTCGCCCATAGAAGCGCAGGTTCTGCTCCGCCGTCAGATCGTCATAGAGCAGTGTCTGGTGAAGGACTACTCCCAAGAGCTTTCGGGCCTTTGCTGCTTCCTTTGTCAGGTCCATGCCGGCAAGCAGCACCCGGCCAGAGGAAGGCCGGGCAAGGGTAGCCAGTACCCGGACCAATGTGCTCTTGCCCGCGCCGTTAGGTCCCATGATGGTTAGAAAGCAGCCCTTCGGCAGACTAAAGTCAATTCCTCTTAAGGCCCTAAAATGGCCGAAGGACTTGGTCAATCCTTCGGCCACTATTTCGCCTGCGTCCGGGGTGGAAGGGGGCAATACCTGCAGCTCAGTAGCGGCCCTATGGCCAACCATCAGCTTGCTGCACTAGGGGTCCGGGCATCGGTGGATTGGGCATGCCGGCCAGAAACTCGAATCATTCGTGTCATCCACACTATGCCGGCGGCGTTGGATATGATGCCCAGGGCCATCAACGGCCCGCGATAATCATTTAGGAAGAGGGCAGCACCAGACAGCCCGAGGACTGGCAGGACGTCAGCCAAATGGTGGGTGCAGCACGCCACCATGGAGACCGTGGATGTGCCGGTGCCTGCCCCGGTGAGAGCTTTTGTAGCCCCCCCGAGGCGCCGGCGCAGTCTGGTCCTGGCGAAAACAAACAATCCTACCTGGGCGCCGAAGCCCAGAACGATGGGGATGACGAAATACCAGTCACCGGTTATCAGGTCCAGGGCATGGTCGAGGCCTTGAACGAGGCCAACGATGGCGACATACAGCCCGGCCAGCAGGGCTGCCGCAGCCGTGCCAGCAGCGAGAGGCCACGCCAGGTCCCGGAACGTAAGAGCGGTTGCGGTCTTCTGCGGGCCGCCGGTGGCCAGCAGTTCGTTCAGCCCGTACCCCGCAGCTTCGAGCGCCTCTTGCAGCCCAGCGAGGGTCACGAGACGTGTATCGTAAGCTACGTCTACCGTTCGCTCCGAGAGATGTGCCCGGGCGCTACTGACACCGGTGACGTTTAGGAGCGCCTCTTCGACGCGCCGAACGCAACTCCCGCAGGTCATGCCCGTAACGCCAAAGCGTCGCTGGCCTGGGGCCGCCGCCGCCGGGCCTCCGCCCTTCGGTTCGGTCCAGGGTAGGGCTCCAAGGTCTATGTTACTACGTTCCATGATCACCTACGGTTGAATCGGTGCAATTAGTGGCACCTTCTAGTTGTCTATCTCACCAACTCTGATAAGTTGACCGCGGTAGGGGCGCACAGCTGTGCGCCCCTACCGCGCCGTCAAATCTTGGTTGACAGGACTAGTACTCTGTAACATAGGTTTTGACTGACGTCATTGCGAGTCTAGTAAGTCGGGGTGGCCGACCCGATGAAGAGCAATGAACCGATTGGCAGTTCCACGGTTCATTGAAAGGCCGGGGGATAG
>Ga0082335_1002155_pt1 | contig 37829 bp, 57 predicted proteins | sample Subgrocontami58m_FD_72375 | JGI IMG/M metagenome (GOLD analysis project Ga0082335, IMG submission 72375) | Subsurface groundwater microbial communities from S. Glens Falls, New York, USA - GMW37 contaminated, 5.8 m (SPADES assembly) (version 2) ...
GACGCCTGTTACCTGTAGTGCGGTTGAACGCGAATTGAGTTGCGTTCCGATGCTTCCCGACTTCTGGTGGGCTGCGGAGATTCGCTGGATTCATTGCTTGCTCCGCGTTCAGGGTAATGAAATATGCCTTGATGACGCAAAGATGTTCGGAGTGCTCAATATTTCAATGCAACTTGTACTGACAGTTTGTATCGGGGTGATACAGGGCGATGTCGTATTCGTTCCTGCGAAAATCCCGCTCCCACCAATAGTCAGAGGAGGTGAAATCCGAGACTGGGAGAAGTACGTCATCACCGAAGTATCATAGAATTTGGGGGTCATGCTCTTTCCTCCTAAAACCAAAAGAGCAATTTTATTACTATGAGTAGATTTGAACAAGAGTAGATTATAAAAAATGCAGGAAGTTCAGCCGAAGCCTATCCTGCCGGTCATTTGAACGATTTATTTCTTGGCAGTTGTAACGAGCACAACTTTTAACATACATGGATTCGATATGCACCATCGCTCGAATATAGTATAACATAGAAACAGGCGAATTGAGTGAAAATTCAGTTATTCGGAAATTCCGAATAACTGCCGCTTCCTGCAACAGTTTTTAGAGGATGTTTTTTACTATATTCTTTGAGGTAGTCCTTATAAGATTTTGATCTTGACCTATGGATACGCCGTTTCATGCTATTTTTTGTTCCTATGACTTGTAATTCAGGATCGCCCTCAACAGACATCGGTAATTCTTTATTCATAACTTTATAATATAGGTTTTCTAATATTGATTTAATATTTGTGATCAGTCTTTCCTTGCGTTCTTTCTTCAAACATTCATAACAAATCATTCGTGATCCTTTGAATTGTTTTTTGCATACGGGGCAAATACGTTTAGTGATCATATAGGATAATTTTTATTTTCTTTTTCATCATTGCGACGAAATGATCGGCAGCATTCTATGGAACAATAAGTTCGCATCATCCATTTGTATGTCTCTGCGTCTCGTTCATTTTTTGGTTTGAATATGCGATGACAATTTTTACATGTCTTTTCCATATCTCTAATTATATAACAAAATGCAAATTGAGTTTTCCCCCGTTTCTATTTGTAAAAGTTTATAAACATTTATAAACTATAAGTAGCATTCATCTCAATACCGGCAACAAAATTTGAAAATCCAGTATGCGTGGTGTTGCCGAGGTTTTGTAAAATTTACCTTCATGTCCACGTATTGCTGGTATTGCGATGAATGTGTTGATGTATAAGTTATTCACAAGAGACGTTATATCGAATAGTGTATAATTAAATTATTAGCAATTCAGTGTCGCAATCACTTAAACTTGCGCGCGTGTATAATGCCTAACAAGAGCATTGTCGGTTGGGCAGGTGCTGAAATCTTTTATTAGATAGAGGCACCTACTCACGCGATAGTGCTTTTTTATTACCAATTTGATATGGCGAAATTACAAAAACAGGGTGTCCCGTTTACACAGATAGCGAATGAGGTGCTTAATGATCCTCAATTATCGTGGAAAGCTAAAGGTCTATTCGCCTATCTTTTTAGTAAACCTGAAAATTGGGATTTTTCAGCAGAAAGAATAGCAAAAGATAGTACAGATTGTTTACGGACAACAAAAACAATTCTTCAAGAATTGGAAAAAGCTGGATATCTTGTACGAGAACGCTTATCAACTGGCAAAGTAAAATATCACTTAAAGTTCTCAAAAGAGCCCCAGTGCAAAAACAGCACTTTGGGTCATAAAAGCATCGAGCCCCAGTGCAAAATAGCCCCAGTGCAAAATAGCCCCAGTGCAAAAACAGCACCTATAAGTAATAAAGAAGGGGAAAGTAATAAAGAAAAGAAAGAAATTAAGGATGAGTACATCCTTGCAACGCCAAGCGTTGCTGATATTGAAGTTAATAAATTTATTGATCTTTTCAAAGGCATAAGTCCTATAAATTATAAGAGTTGGTTTAATAACGTATCTCAAAGAAGTGCCGCAAAAGAATTGCTCGCTCTTGCACCATTAGAAAAATATGAATTATTGGTAAACAAATTATTGCCTAAATTAAATGTCGAGCCCTACATACCAAGTAATTGTAAGGCATTTAGTCCTTATGAGTTGAAAAAGAATTTTGATCGTATTGCAATTAAAGTGAAAGAATTACAAAACAATAGTCGTACAGTAGGAAGTCCGATAATAAAATAATATGAAATACTGGCAAATAATTTACTACACCGGAGAAGGAGAGTTTGAAACTAAAGAAGTGTTAATTAACGATGATCAATATAAACAAGTACAAAAAGCATTAAATGAAGGGAGGGAATTTATTATTTTAGAAAATAAACCAACGATTAAAAGTAAACTTATTGCTAGCATGAACGATGCGGGAAGTATTGTTAGTGAATATCAACGATTAGGGATTAAAGTTGATGGATTATTGATGCCCGTGGAAAAACCGAAAGAAATATCAAACGGTTTTCGCCGTGCTGATTTTGTGAAAGCATCGCATGAAGGATATTACGCAAAAATGAATTGGGAACATAAAAATGATTGTATTTGTAAAAATGCCGAAACCACTGTGGGAAATCATTAAGGAAGAATACATATCAGATAAAACCGGAGGAATAATGTACGAGCAGATACTTGTAGATTTTATATTCGTCGCACCGTTTATTTTAATACCTTTGTTTGCTTTACGGGAAATTTCTAGTTAAAAACTTTATCCACAGGGGGGCACTTGACGACATTGCAAATGCAATATATACTGTAAGTACAAAGTCGAAACATTAAAAAAGAAAGAAGCCGTGCCCTCACAGCAACGACTCCATTATAAAGAATAACAAAAAACGCTATGGAATTAAATAACTTATTAGGACATATCACGATGTTGTCTGGAACTGAAGCATTAGTAAAAGCAAACGAAGCAATTAAAAAGAATGACCATATTGGTCATGATATTGAACGCGATGGTAATGGTTTAGCATCGTGCCTCACCTGCAATGAAAATTGCTGCTGGCGTTGTCTCAAAGGAATTAGCGAAGATATGAGTGCTTGCGAACGCCATGACTTTGCTTTTTAGAAAATAAATAAATAAAAATATGAGTATAATGATCCACGGACGCGAATACATAACGGTAGCAGAACGAGTACAAATGGCTCACAATACTAAAAATGTATTAAGTATTACCACCGAAGTCTTATATCAAGATCCTGTTGTAGTAAAAGCAACGGTTACGATGAAGCAAGGAGAAACCTTTACCGGAATTTCTGCTGCTAATCCATCAAAGACTATTGAGAAGATGTCGCCTTATGAGGTTGCGGAAACTTCGGCGGTAGGACGGGCTCTAGGTTTTGCTGGCTTTGGAGGAACTGATTCGATTGCGACTGCAGATGAAATAGTCAAAGCGGAGAAAGCACCCTTGTCTACAAAAATGAACAAAAGAGAACTTATTGAGAAGCATAGTTTTGAAGCGAGGGATGAAATAATATAAATTATGCAAAAAAATTAAAAATATGACTAAAAACATTGTAGTAACTGAAATTAAAGAATCTCCTCAAACGTGGACTGATCCGAAAACTGGAGTGGCAAAGCATTTCTACAAACTCATTGACGAAGAAGGGCAAGTGTTTGACGCGGCGGAATGGGTATTTGAAGTATTGCCTCAAGTTGGTGATGAGTTGAAAGTCATCTACGCAACCTCAACTTCGGAGAAAAATGGACGTAGCTATACGAACCACCGTATATCAAAATGTTCAAAGGTGGTGTCAGACACTGCTCAAGACATAAAAACCTCGCCACCAGCAGATAAACCACAACAAACAGCTAGTCAGCAAGACTTTCGTGTTGAGTTAATGGAGAAAATAGACTCCCTTCATTGGAAAGTAGATCAACTTATTATCAAACTGATTGAAAAGAGTATTGAATGATTATGGCAAAAACAAAAAGATCGTTAATTCAAGTAGATACTGACTTGCGGGATATGTTAAAAATTGTCTCCGCCACAACACATACGTCTATGTTTGATTATGTGAATATGGCTTTGAGAGCGTCATTTGAAAAAATGATAAAGGACGGGAAAATAAAAGTTGAATAATATGTCTTACAAAGATATTATCCTCAAGTTGCTCGATGACCGTAAAGATTGGGTCAAAGAATATGATCTCGAAAAAGTGAATACTAACTGGGGCTTTTTAGGAACATCTGGCGGCCGTAGAGCGCGTGAACTTGCTGAAGTAGGCATGATAGAGCGGAGAATATCAGGAAAGTATGCAGAGTTTAGAGCAAAAGTCGAAGAACCGACACAAACGAAACTTATCTAAGATATGAAAATAATTTGTGCAGAATGTAATAAAGAAAATTGTAATAGGCCTGGTGGCTGGCATATCAGTCATTGGTTGCGATATTGCACCCCCAAAACTTTAGAGAACGGGGATAAAGAAACCAAAGGTTTATTAAAAGCCGCTCTTGATGACGAACAAATGTTGTCGGAACTTTGTAAAGAACTAGGATGGCAGGGTGGAACTATCTATCAAGTTAGAGACGCTATTATAAGTAAGATGGAGAAGTTGTTGGAAATAATAAAAATATGACCAAAGAATGTAAAAACTGCGACTACGAAAATGCTGTCCACAAGGGGAGAGCGTTCTGGGTTTGCAAAAAGTGCGGGAAAGACATTTCGTTGGCGTATGTTATCTGGTCGGTATTGAATATAGAAATAAAAATATGAAATCTAAAATGCTCTGCAATCGCTGTAATAGAGAGTTTGAAGGCGAAGAATGGCTAACGCAAACAAGTAAAGAAGTATTGTGTCCCGATTGTTATAAAGACGCTAAAGAAGAATAAAAATATGAAAAATATAACCATTACAAGTAGTGAATTGCGTGCATTATTATTCTGGGCGATTGCGGGTTTTACTGAATCAAATGGCGGATGTTATGAAAGGAAAATACCTAAAATTATCGCTAAGTATTGTAAGGAAATAAAGATGGGTAGAAGTCAATTTCCGCCGATGGGAATACAAAGCTCTGCTAAATTACTTGGTCATACGAAGGAGGCAGTAGAAAAAGCATTAAAATTAACCCTATGATAAAAACTTCATCAAAAATAGATAAAATCCTCGAAGAATTTGAGGAAAAATACACCTATCAAATTTTAGGGAGTTGGAAAGAGGACATGATAGACTTCCTCCGTTCTCATCTCCTGCAACTACAAATTGACATTGAGGGGTGTGTGCCAGAAGAAAAGAATACTTGCGTATGCAAAATAGATGAATGTTTAAGTCAATGTGCTGGTTACCATAACTCCTGCCGAGAAAAAACATTGGAAAACATTAAAACATTATTTGATAAATAAAGATATGACCATCCAAGAAGCAAAAGAAAATGTAATGAAAAACTTTCGTGCTAACTACACGAACGACCACCAAGATATTCACGATATAGAAGTGTTTTTGTTGAATACGCTAGAGAATATGGAGTTGGTAACAAAACAAGTATTCAAAGATACTCTTGTTAAGAAGCTAGCCAACTACGAAGGACGATATGGTTGCGAAAACACAAGGCACGAAATTATAACGATAATTAAGAACCACAAATGAAACAAGAAATAATCCAGCTTCTCAAAAACTTTTATTCCGATAGAGATACTTATGCTCAAAGTAGCCAGACACTGATAGATCTCGGTAAAGAGGCAAGTCCTTACGAGGGTACTGCCGAAATATACGACTATTGGTCAGGAAAGATATTGGAGAAAATGGCAGAAGAAAAACAAACACTTATCACAGAGATACGAGAGACATTGGTCGCAGAAACAACAATCGGAGAACACACAATAAAAGTTTTCGATGATATAACTAACGAATTATGAAAAACAGGTCTGTACAACACGATAATTGGGCAACCCCACAGAAATTTTATGAGGAATTAGACGCAGAGTTTCATTTTGATTTTGACCCTTGTCCACTGCATGCAACTTTTAACGGGTTAGCAGTAGAGTGGGGACAAAGAAATTTCATAAACCCACCATATAGCAGAACTCTTAAAGAAGCATTTGTAGGGAAAGCCGTCTTGGAAAGCCGTCTTGGAAAGCTTTGCGTTATGCTTTTGCCAGTTTCCACGAGCACCGCCTTATTCCACGACTGGATAAAGCCTAATGCAAAAGAGATAAGATTTATTAGAGGGAGACTAAACTTTTTGGCCAACGGAGTGGAGAATGAGAAATATAAGTCTGGTCAAATGGATAGTATGATTGTAATTTTTAACTAAAATAATATGTTAGACCCAACAACACAATTTTGGAAAAAGGAAACCATAGAGCAGGCTAGGTCGCTGGCAGATAGAGAGCTACTACTGAAAATTGAACGACTGATGGACAAACATAACCGAGGCACTCAAACAGGCGACTATGTGATGATGACCGAAGCTCGAAATGACTTATTCAACCTTGTTAGAAACGCAAAAGAGGAAAAGAAAGATGCTATAAATTCTCTAAGTGAAATGTTTTTGTGCGGAAGTTGTCGTAGAAAGAATGAAGGCATAACAAATAAATATGGTTTATTTTAACCCCCCCAGAGATAAACATTAACAAATAATAAATTAAAAGGAATATGGAATCTAAATGTTGTAAAGCTGGAATAAGTGTTAGCGAAGTAGATGGTCAAAATTGGCAATGCGGTAAGTGTGGATTACCTTGTCTTGCTCAAGATGAACGAGAAAAGGGAGTATACCATGCCCCGACCAAGAGTGTTCCTCTGAATGAGGAGAAAACAATAGATGATGAATTACATACCTATGTACCTGAAAAAACTGCATCAAATTATGTTTCGTGGAATACGGGCAAAAAAGAGGATCAGGAAAAAGAATGGAGTTGTCAATGTTACGGTTGCACTACAGGTCAACTTTGCACAAAAGAAAAGTTAGTAGATAAAAGCACATTTACCATAAAAGAATGTGAGCATAGTTTTGAGGTGTTGCATTACGACGTTATAAGTGTAAGTTTTTATTGTAAAAAATGTGCAGAAGTTAGGTCAAAAGAGATTAAATAAATATGGAAGAAGAATTTTATGTATGCCCTAATCACATAAGAACAGGTGGATATGAAAGTTGCTGTTCGTGTGGAGGATGGGGAATGTTTGAAGAAAAAAGAGAATGCACCGAAGCTAAAGAAATTAAATAAATATGAGTTACGATAAAAAATTATTAGACGAATATCAAAAATATGGTGCTGTAACTTGTAAAGTTTGCCATCAACGTAATAGGAAAAATTGGAATATATATTCTGCCAATACATTATGCAGTGAAATTTGTAAGCAGAAAATGATAGATAAATTATGTATGGAGGCGAGCAATTTGCTTGTTTAGTAGCAGAATATGAGACCTATACCGATTAAACACAGAGAAATTATAAGTTCCGATCCATATTTTCGAGTTTGCGCGAGATTAAATATGGATTGTAATGGTCGAATTACCATAGAACATTCTTTCATATATGCTGGTAGGCAAATTTCCGAAATGTGGAATTATGTTCCATTATGTTGGGCGCACCATCTCGGCGACAAATTCGTGAAAGAAGTCAATCAAATGATCAGCTTGAACCGTGCTACTGATGAGGAGTTATCAAAATATCCGCGTAAAAACTGGTCGCAATTAAAGAAATATCTGAATGAAAAGTGGGGGATAAAAAAGGTTGCGAGATAGTACAAAAATGGTAAAATTATAATATGGTCAGCTTCTTATTAAGTTTATGGGCGGCACAATATATATTCACTGTAGTTCCCGAACCTCTAATAATTGACGGGATAGTGAGTGCCTACAATGCCGAGCATGCACAAACTGATTCCTCGCCAGAAATTATGGCAAGCAATAAAAAAGTATACGAAGGTGCAGTTGCAAACAACTGTCTTAAATTCGGAGATGAAGTAAAGATTCTAGGCAAAATTTATGTAGTTGAGGATCGCATGGCGCGCAGATACGACTGCCGACACTTCGACCTCTTTATGTTCGATAAAAAATCCGCAATAAACTTTGGTCGCCAAAATTTACCAGTACAAGTATTTTAATATGAGACAAATTAAATTTAGGGCTTGGGATCCAGAAGCAAATAGGGGGCATAAATGGATATTCGATGGATTCGCTGTTAGTGAAGATGGTAAATTTCTTCAGAATATGCATGAGAGAGGTGAATATAGTGGAGAATATGGTGATAAAATAATCTTAATGCAATTCACTGGTCTATTAGATAAAAACAGCAAAGAGATTTATGAGGGGGATATTGTAGAAATTGATTTTGAGGGATCAAAAGAAAAAGGACAAATTATTTGGGAAAATAAGCGTTCAAGATTTATGTGGTTAGATAATAGAAATGATGATTATGGCATTTTTGAAATAGATAGACACGGAAGAAAAATTGTTGGCAATATCTACGAAAACCCAGAATTGTTGAAATAATATGAACACTCAAGAGATACTAGAAAAATTACGCAAAGGAAATTTGGATGATCCGAAGCAGTTATCTGATTTTTTAGTAATGTTATCTGCTACATTATTAACATCATCAAATTGTGTAACTGAAGCTGAAATTTTAATGAATAAACGTTGGCTTGAACTGAAAAGTGTTATTAAATCAAACGATAAAGAAAAAACCGATAAGCAAGTTGATCGGGAAATTACTCAAGAGCCAGAATGGTTAGAATGGAAGAAATTAGGCAATGCCGATGAAACTATGCGCGAAACTATTATGGCTCTCAAGAAAAAAGTCTCAACAATTCTATACTAATGAAATTCTCTCTTGGATTAGTTTGTATCTCAAAAAATAAGTGTAGACGTTTGCCTTATTCGCCAAATGTTAAACTTCACTGGGCTGAAAAAGCGAAATGGACAAAGGAGTGGAAAGATGCAGTAGGTTGGGCATGTTATGAGAAGATGTGTGGCAATAGAAATAAGCCGCCAATGAAAAATGCTTTAGTAACAATCACACTCTATGCAAACCATCCATACGATCAAGATAATCAATACGCATCGGTCAAAAATTGCGTGGACGGTTTGAAAGGGCTTTTGATAACTAACGATGATCCTGAACATTGTGAAATAGTAGTCAAAACTATAAAGGTCAAAACAAGGAAAGAGGAACATGTAGAAATTGAGGTAGTAGAAAAGTAGCAATTATTACAAAAATCTGATATAATTATAAGACTATGGGAATGGAAAGTAATACATTATTGTTAGTTGGTGCGGCAGCAAGAAAGAAAATTTTAAAGGGTATTAACGCGGTAGCAATTCCAGTTTGTCTTTCAATGGGACCGGAAGGGAAAAATGCTTTATTGCCTCGATCATACAATCGTGGTCCAAGAATTACGAACGATGGGTATACAATAAGTGAAAATATACGTCCAAGAGATGAGCACGAAAGGCTGGCTGCGGAAAATTTCAAAGAAGCATCAAAAAAGACTAACGAACTTGTTGGTGATGGCACTTCAACAACTGCATGTGTTGGTGCTTTTTTAATCAATAAAGTATTCAATGAATTAGCCCATGAAGAAACGCCATCGGCAAGTTTAGTGGGTCAAAAATCTAGCCATAAAGGTGTTCGTGCAATTCGTAAGGAGATGAAAGACGCTAAGGAGTTAGTGATTGCAGAGATTAAAAAAATGGCAACGCCCATCAAAACTCTTGAAGATTTAGAGAAAATAGCTATTGTTTCAATCGGTAAAGAAGATGAGAGTGTAGCAAAACAAGTGGCTAAAGCGGTCTGGGATGTCGCGCGTGATGAAGCAGGTAATTTTATAGACAATCATATTGATATTGTCGAAGGCTATAAGGGTGAGATTGAAGTCGAGATTGTAAAAGGTATGAGGTTTCCTGCAAAAGTTGCTCATCGGGCTTTCGTCAATAAAATTGAGCGATTTGAAATGGTCGCTGAAGATACGGCGGTGTTTATCACAAACTATAATCTTGATAATCCATTTCAAGTTGTAGACATACTGAACAAGTTGAAAGTTCCGAAGATTGCGTTTTTTGCACCTGAATTTTCGGCAATGGTTATTAAGTCATTGATTGAAACTACAAAGAATGGTTTATTTTGCTATCCGGTAAAGTGTCCGGCGCTACGAACCGAACAACTGATCGATCTTGCGGTGTACACTGGTGCGCGAGTTATTGATAAGGAGACTGGCGGATCATTGACTAACGTGACCACGGCTGATCTTGGTTTTGCTGAAAAGATTGTTGTCAAAGATACTGAAAATCGTGAGGATGCGGTGTTATTGGGTGGCAAGGGAGAAAAGAAAGCTGGGGTGACATTGAATGACTATATTGATCCAACTGCGGTAAATTCGATTGCTGATCGTATTGAAACATTGAGAGGACAGCTGAAATTATCTCAAAACGATCTTACAAAAATTCAATTAGAAAAGCGTATTGCGAATTTATCCTCGGCTGTCGGAGTAATTAGAGTTGGAGCTTCAACATCGAAAGAGGGGTTATTCTTGAAATTGAAAGTTGAAGATGGTGTGTATTCATGCAAAGCCGCGCTGCAAGAAGGATATGTTCGTGGTGGCGGGCTATGTTTGAAAGAGATAGCCGAAACATTACCTCAAAACATTCTAACCGAAGCTCTTAAAGAACCTTACGCTCAAATTCAACGTAATGCTGGAGGGAATTTGGAGATAGGAGATGATATTATTGACTCCGCAAAAGTGGTAAGATTAGTAATAGAGCATGGTGTTTCGATTGCTGCTACAACAATAACTTGTGACATTTCAATCCCCGAAGAAGCTGATCGATCCCCGGCTGATGGTTATAGTGATATTGCAAAAGCAATCAAGCAGTATGCGTATTATTGGGCAAAAAAGGAGGGTCTGATCCGCGCATCAGAAGATTCCGCAGAAGAAGATCGTAATTTAGCTTTCGAAAGGGTACTTATGGGAGATAAAGATTAAATATAATTAAAATATGAATAAGATATTTTGTTTTTTAGGGTGTCATAAATGGATAGAAAAACATTATCATAATCCTGAGGAAGACTATATTATGTGTGATGGAAATTGTTGGTGTGTTAGATGTGGTTTTGCAAGAGATATAATAATTTAATTATGCGCATATACTGGTTTCAAAAGAATTTATGTTTTGACTTCGGTCGTCATACATTTGTGTTTAATTTTTCGGGCAAAGGTAAATTCTTCAAATACGGTAATAATATATGAAAATTGAATACGAATTAGCTAAAAAATTAAAAGATGCAGGATTCCCACAGGATGGATATTTTGATTACGAATTTGATCTTGCCAGACCCACTCTATCTGAATTGATTGAAGCATGCGGGGATAGATTTCATAGTTTGCTTCGTTATGTTCCGCAGGTAGATGAAATTGATTTGATTTGGCGAGCTTATGGATATGACGATGATCAGATTACTGCAAGAGGCAAAATTCCTGAAGAAGCTGTTGCTAATTTATGGTTAGAATTAAATAAAAAATAATATGTTTAAAACAATACTATTCATGTGGTTGCATAAGAAAGGGTTTTGTACTCGGTATCATCGTTTGCCTCAAGAAATGACTGAATTAAAAGACATCTGCACAAAACGTGGAATCTTAAGCTGGGTTGGTGCATGTCCGCTTATGGATCAAGTGATGAATTTTCTTTACCCATTAAAGGTCAATAATAAATAAACTATGAGAAAATTCGGAAATTCCGAATTTTCTACCAAATATGCCAACTTCAAGCGCGGCCCGACAGATGATGATGAAAGAGAAGGATATGCCCATGAAGAAAGATAAGAAGATGAGTAAGAAAATGAAGCCAAAGATGAAAGTCGAAATGAAAAAGAAAATGTACTAACGTGCCTTACACGCTTTCGGTAAAAACTGAAAAAGGTCAAAAGAAGTTTTGTATGACTTCTGAAATAAGTAAAAGAACATATTGTTATGAATCTTCTGCCGCTCGTGCAGATGGCATTAGATTGCATGAATACTATGCAAAAAGAGGACAACGCAAAAGAAATCTCCCAAAGTAAATATACCTGTGAAGAATGCAAGGAAGAATGCACAGTGACTTATTTATTGAATCATAAATGGGTGTGCAAGAAGTGTAATTATGGAAACAATAAACATTGATTTAATACAACCTTATCAAAAGAATGCGAAAGAGCATCCCAAGAAGCAGATAGCTCAGATCGCCGCTTCGATTAAACGTTTTGGTTTTAATCAACCACTAGTGATTGATAAGAATAACGAGATCATTGTTGGTCATGGTAGATGGTTAGCAGCCAAGGAGTTAGGACTGAAAGAAGTGCCATATATTCGACTCGAGAACTTAACCGAAAAAGAAATAAAAGCATACCGGCTCGCGGACAATAAGTTAAACGAAAGCGAATGGAATATGGACTTGGCTATTGAGGAATTAAAAGAACTTGATAGTGAATTATTGGACTTAACCGGATTTGATAAAGACTTACTGATTGAACCGGACGAGAAGGACGATGTGATTCCGGAGAATGTACCAGCTATTTCAAAACTTGGTGATTTGTATGAGCTAGGAAGTCATAGAGTGCTGTGTGGAGATAGTACGAAGCTAGAGGATGTGGAAATGCTTATGGACGGGAAGAAAGCGGATATGATCTATTGCGACCCACCTTACGGAATTGATTTAAATACAGATTATTCAAAGATGAACTCAAAACTTGATTTTGTATCAGATAAGCATTTAAAATCAAAGTCAGGGAATAAATATGATAAAGTCATTGGAGACGATAAAGAATATGATATTGAGCATATCTTTAGGGACTTTGGATATTGTGGGGAAGTGTTTATCTGGGGCGGAGATTATTTTTTAAAGCAATTACCGTTGGGCGGAATGTTTGTGTGGGATAAACGAGGCAATGAAACTTTTGACAAGATGTGGGGGAGTGGATTTGAATTATGTTGGAGTAGACAAAAGCATAAGAGAGATATAATAAGAAAAACTTGGGCAGGAGTATTTGGAATGGAAAAGGAAGATACCAGAAATAGAATCCATCCCACTCAAAAGCCAACAGAATTATGTAAATACTTCCTAGATAAGTTTAGTGAGGAAGGAAATTTGATAATAGACCTCTTCCTCGGCTCTGGCTCTACCCTCATCGCCGCAGAAAAGACAGGCAGAATATGTTATGGAATGGAGCTCGATTGCAAATACGTCGACGTGATCGTGCAACGCTACTGTGATTATGTCAATAATTATGAGATAATTAATAATGGAAAACATATAATATGGCCAAGAATAAAGGAGGAAGACCCACAGTAATTACAGAATCGGCTATCGCAAAACTAGAACAGGCTTTTGCTATTGATGCAAGCGTAGAAGAAGCATGTAGTTATGCCGATATTTCTAGAGATGCTTTTTATGATCATTTGAAAAAAGAACCTAAGTTTTCCGACAGAATAGCCGATTTGCGTAATCGACCTGTATTAAAAGCAAGACAAACAGCAGTTCAGAAATTGAGCGAAAACTACGGAAATGCTATGGATTATCTAAGTCGGAAGCGCAAAGATGAATTTTCAACTCGTAGTGAAGCAAAGATAACTGGTGAGATAACAATCAGCAAAATACTCGATGATATTAACGGAGGAGCAAAGAAATAATTTAAAAAGTAAGGATTGGCGTATTAGCCATTTTTACAAGATACGAAATAAAAAAGGTGAGCTTATCTCCTTTACTCCTAACCGCGTTCAAAAAACTTTTGAAAGGGATCGTACGAATCGTAATTTGATTGTAAAGTCTCGGCAGTTAGGATTTACGACGTATGAAGCGATTGATATATTAGACGATTGTCTTTTCAATCGTAACTTTAATGGACTCTTTATCGCTCAAGATTTAGATACCGCAAAGGATATTTTCAATAATAAAGTAGAATTATCATGGAGAAATTATCCGCTCAAAGAATTATATGCACTTGATACTGAATCAGCTCGGCAGATGAAGTTTGATTTTGGTGATAAAACCGTGAGTGCATTAACTGTAGACTCATCGGGGCGTTCCGGTACATTCAATCGTCTGCATATTTCTGAATTTGATTTGGTGTGTAGAAAATACCCTGATAAAGCAAAAGAAATACTTGAAGGTTCTATTCCTGCTGTTCCCTTATCTGGTCGTATTGATATTGAAACAACGATGAAAGGAAATGAGGGAAAGCTTTATGAAATGGTGCTTGAGTGTCTTGAACGTGGTGCTCCGCGAACTACCGCTGATTGGAAATTGCATTTTTATAATTGGACATATGACGATACAGAATTATCGCAGATCACTGATCTTGATATTCAAATGTTCCTTACACATAAAGACTATGAATTATTCAAAGATTATCAAATGCGCAATAAATTATCTGATCGTGAGATCACTTATTATTATTTTAAATGGCTTGCATTGACGAAAGATTGGTCCGCGATGAAGTCTGAATATCCAACAACGATTTATGAGTGTCTTGAAGGAGCAGGAAATAAAATGTTTGATAACGCTATTCTTAGCCGATGTGTAATTAAAGATGGCATTAAAAAAGGTAATTGGGCTATTTTCGAAGAGCCTATCCTTGGCCATGATTATAAAGCTGGATTTGATGTAGCTGAAGGTGTCGGTCAGGATAGTTCTGCTGGTGTAATAATGGATTTTACCCCTATTAAACCTAAAGTAGTTGCTGTTTATAAAGATAATATGATTGCCCCGGATATGCTTGCGCATGAGATTAAAAATATGTGTGAGCAATATGAGAATGCACTTATTGCGCCGGAACGTAATAATCATGGCTGGGCTACAATCACGAAATTAAAAGAAATATACCCGGAACAATGTATTTACAAAGACGATAAAGATAAGATGGGTTGGGATACCAATTTGGTGACGAAGCCGAAAATGCTCTATGATCTAAAAACTGCTATTGATAATGATTTGATCGAAATTAACAGCTTGCTACTAATTAACGAAATGCGCCGGTATGATAAAGAAGATTTGAATCGTGCGAAGTTTGACGAAAATATGACTGCACACTTCGATTTATTGATGGCATTTGCTATTGCTTTTCAAATGAAAAATTATACTAAGTCTGAGAAGAAGGGGGTTTCTATCCATCGCCCCTCGTATTCTGGATTTAATCAACGTAGAAAATTATACATTGACGATTAAAGTATGGTATAATTAGAAATATAATATCTACAGGGTGAGCTGCGGAGCATAAACTTTTGATCGGAGATATTTATTCAAAAACACCTGTATCAACTTTCCAGCCCTCAAAAGAAGTGGCTGATTTCACGTCTTATGTTCAAAAAGATTATTCTTATGGACAAGAAATTCTAACAAAGCCGTGGATGGAACTCGGAGATTTATCAGTAACCGAACGTGATAATCGGGACAAAATGACATTTAATGCGTTCGTTGATGAGAATGTCGAAGACCCGTCAGAAGCATGGAAGTGGAAAGGGACTCGTTCTAAAGCCCGTAATAAAGCAATCGCAATGCACGCACAACTTACGGCTGGGTACATAATTCCGATGTTCATGGCTCAAAACGAGAACGATGAGGAGGATCGAGACTTTTCGGACATCATGCGAGATATTATCGAATGGATGGTCTATAACTCGGAATATAAGTCTTCATTTCTTGCAGTTTCAATGGGTATGTTAGTAAATACAGTCACCTATCTCGGTGCAGAATATGCCGAAGTGTATCAGAAAATTAAGGAGAAAACCGCAAAAGGTTTTACAACCAAGGAGATTTTAGATGAAGTGTTATCAGGTTTTAAAGCTCCCGTATACTCAGCAGAACAAATTTTAATATCGAATGCTTACGAGCAAAACATTCAAAAGCAACGCTGTATTATTAAGCGGCGGTTTATTGATTACACCGAAGCACAAGCCAAGTATGGTGATCATGAGAACTGGGACTACATACAGCCCGGAGTACGCAGTGTATTTAACGGATCAGATGGGATATTCTATGACATTAAAGACGACGATCATCCATTTTTAGTTGAGGAAGCAACATATTTGAATAGGCGCGAAGATACTGAAGTCTGCTTTTTAGGTGGTATTTACATGGGTGATAGCGATCCCGACGCAAACCCGATCCGTCATCGTGATAATCGCAACGCCCCGAAATATAACGTCACTCCGTTTGGTTATCAGCGTATCAGTGAGCATTTCTTTTTCTACAAGTCACTCATGAATGCGCAGTATTGGGACAATATGTTAATGGACGCACAATATGAAATGGGAATGAATCGAATATTTTTAGATACCAATATGCCGATTGCCGTATCAGGATCAGATAAAATTGACTCTGATGTGATATTCCCGAACTCGGTTGTAGCGTTTCAAGATAAGGACACTAAAGTTACCCCATTACTTCCGCAAGCAAATATTGGAGCTATGTTTGCTGGAATGAACGCTGCAGAACGGTCTATGGAGGAATCCTCGGTGTCTGGCATCACGGCAGGGCAATTACCACAGGGAGAGCAGAAAGCCACCACCGTAAGTATTGCAGAGCGTAATGCGAAGACTTTACTGGAGGGCGTGGGTAAAACTTTAGCTGAATCTATTGTACAATATGGTGATTTAATGGCTGATTGCGCTATTCAACATTTGACTGTTCCACAGGTTGAGGAGCTGGCAGGAGGTAAAACAAAAATGAAATATCGGTCATTTATCTTGAATGAGAAAGTGGTTGCTGGTAAATCAGCTTCGAAAGTCATTAAATTCGACGAATCATTATTGGGTATGGAAATGACTGATGAGGATAAACGCCGCAGAAACCTTGAATTACTACAAGAAACTGGCTATCCGAATAATAAAAAGCATTTATACCTTGTAAATCCCGAACTATTTGCCCGTAGAAAGTATCTTTGTATTGTTGAACCACAGCGTATGTTCCCGCAAAATCAAGAATTTATGCAGGCAATGGCTATGAATCTTCAACAAGTATTCCAAAATAACCCATATATCTCGTTAGAAGCTCTTACCCGTCGCACTGCACATGCGTTCTTGCGCGGAGACGCAGAGGATATAATGCAAGAGCCACAGCAACAAATGATGGGTCAAACTCCACAAACTCCAGCAGGCGCACAAGCAATGAATAAAGCTACTGCAATGGGAATGCAAGGGTTGGGAGTCAGTGCGTAATATGTTATAATTAAAGTATACGAAAATTACACAAGGTCGGCATAAATAATTAAAAAATATGAAATTACCACAAATACTAGGTTATGATCTCGTGAATGATGAGAAAGCTGATCGTGCACTTAATGGCACGATGAATGACAAGAGTGAGCGAATTGGTGGCGTTATTAAAGCAGATGGTACATGGGATGATGCCGCGCTTTTGGCTGAATACGATAAATTAGGCGGATTGATTACCAAAGGCAATGATAAAGTAGTCACCGGGTCATTTTGGGATTTTCGAAATAAGGCAGCTCGCGCAGTACCAGAAGTGAAATTTGTTTTTAATGTAAACGGTAAATTCGTCGAAGTTCCATTAGGAGTAGAGCTTCCAGGTGAAGTCAAAGCAGTGAAGGTGTTGGCAAAGGCCGAAGCTGAAAAGCCTAAAAAAAGTAAAAAGAAATGAACGGTGAGGAACAGTTGATCTTTCAAAAGGAATTAGCGCGATTCATCATGAACGATGTATTCAATACGATTACCGAGGAGGACGTATTGAAACAGACTAAAGAAGGATGGACTCATAAAGGAATCCTACTTACTGAAGGTCAAATCAAACTGTTGAAAAAAGAAGCGAGTATATTCCAACAATCTCATCTTTATAAAGTATTATTTGATGAATTGAATTGGTACGCACGATCGTATCTTGAGAAAGCAAAAAGTGAATCAGATATGCTACATGCAAAACTTCTCTCATTTTTCGCAGATGTGATCAAGACGAAAGTTAAGAAGATAGCAGAAATATAGCGCTCTCGGTGAGGAGTGCCGAGAGCTGCTGGCGCGAGGGTTCGGGGAACGTCTCACCGCGTTTCTCCCCTCACCCCAGCTGCTCTCACAGCTGACCCGCAAGGGATGCCTACAACATTGGCTTTAGTTGATGGCCGACGGGCCTAACAAAAACGATGTTATTAACAAATAACTAAAAGAGCACCACTCTTTAAAATGGATACCTATTATGGTTGAAGAAAAGAAAGTAGAGACTCCGGCAGAGGAAACTCCAGTAGAAGCTCCGGCTGAAACTGTGGAATCCGAAGCCGAAGAACCTTTGAAAGAAGAAAAGATAGATTATGATGCGGAATTAGAAGCAGAAAACAAGCGGGCTCCAGACCTTAAAAAAGCCGCGGAAGCTTACAAGAAGCGCCACGAGAAGAAAGAGGAAGAACCAATTGAGGGCGAAGTAGATGATGAGGACAAACCTATCACTCGAAAAGACCTTGATGCAATTCTTGCTCAAAAGACACAACAAATCCGTAAAGAGACCTATTCCGAGCGTATCGTAGAGATCGCAAGCGGATTAGCGTCATCTGATGCGGAAGCGAAGTTGATTGTAGCGATTATCAATAATCGTCAATGGCCAGAATCTTTGACCTTGAAAGAGATCGGAGAAGAAGCCTATGCAATCGCTAATCGTAAAAGGTTGTTGTCTCAAAATTCTGAACTTGCTCGCGCGCTTCGTAGCAAAGAAACTGCCTCTAAAGAAACTGCAACGACTTTTCGTGATGGACAGCCCGGCTCTGCGCCCAAGATGTCATCGGCTGATGCCGAATCTTATAAGCGAGCAGGATTTGTCTATGATGGCAAGGATCGTCTTTGGAAAAAGAAAATGCCTAACGGTAAAACTTTAGCTAAAGACCCTAAAACGAAACAGACGCGGATAATCTAAAAATTACAACGCCCATAAGGGCAACGATCTGACTCGTCATCAGATCAACGTAATTCAGGAAAAGAAAATCACGATTAGTGATGGGATTTTCCTATTAAAAAAATGAGAGCAGATTTAAGTGTCATTGGTCCTGCTGCAATCTTTCCCCGCTACCTAGTAGCTGGTGGAACAGCTATTGTGACAGGTGAACCAATTCATTCAGTAGCAACATTTACTAACGGTATAGCAACGGCAAATACAGCAGTATTGGCCGCAGCAGATACGCCAGTAATCGGTACGCATTCCTTCATGGGAGTGGCAAACGAAGATTCAACGAACGTAGCGGCTGGTACAGTCGCGGAACAGTTCTTGAATGCCGCTTGCCCAGTTCCTTGTGTTGGTCGTATCCGTGGAAAAGCAGAAACAGCAGCAAGTGTGGACACGCTTACAGAATTAGCATTACTCATTATGGACGTAGTGTTGATTGACTATAGCGCCACTGGTGCTTCTGATGGTGGACAGCTTTACACCATCAAAGAAGCAGGTTCTGCAGATACATCCGGTCTTCAATTAGTTGGTGGCAACACCGCTTTGCAGACATTGGATGTTGTTGTAGATGCCAGAGCATATAGATTAGATGTGTCCTAAAGTTGAGTAGAAATTATAAAGTAACTTTAAAGCAAATATATGAATCCATCAGGAGGATTAACCTTTGCTCTTTCTCCAGATTCCTGCCAAACAGAAATTGATGGTGTCGCATGGGAAAAATATCAGCGCGCTGCACAGCCGGGATACCTTTCAGCACGCGATGAGTTCTTCTTCAAGCAATCCACGTCAGAATTACTTGGATATACTTGGGATGAAGATTCCAATGTTGGCGGCTTCAACGAGACAGATGAGCAAGAAGAAATAGCGAATACGGATACTATTCTTGGAAACACCAAGAACAAAAGGATGCAGAAATGGACAAAGCAAGTTCCAGTTTCTGATGAGGCATTTCGTGCCGATGCAGTAGGAAAACGTGCCAAAATTGGCATACAAATGGGTGATCGTGCCCGTTTGACGCAAGATAAAAAAGCTATCCTAAATACATACGGAGATGCTTTTGCAGGATCAATTAACACAACTCCAGACGGCGATGCCTTGGCTTCCAACTCGCACACGACATTGAAAAATGTCACTGTAGATAACTTGGAAACTGGCGCATTGAACGCAGATAATCTTTGGACGGTTGTGCAGTCACTTGCGAATCAAAAAGCGCAAGATGGCGAAGCAGGATCGTATGTGTTTGAGGGTATCTTACTTCCTTTCATTCTTTATAAGACTGCAAAGGAAACTATGGACTCCCAACTCGTACCATTTTCTGGTGAAAATCAAGTGAATTTCTTTGATACTGTGTATGGCACAGTGCAAATTAACGCCTCGATTTTCTTAGGTTCAACGTATAATACAAACTCGAACGCGAATACGTCGTATCATGTGCTCTCATCGAGCCACTCGATTAGCCGTAAAGTATTTCGTGATTTGTATACTTCGTTGATTCCACCGGAAAATACCGACAATGATTCCTATCTCTATCGTGGTCGTTTCTTGGAAATGCACTTCCCAGAAACATTCGCAGGATATGTAGGATCGAACGGTACTGCCTAGTTATTACCAACTAACCCCAATCACCATGAAAGACATAAAAGTATATTTGATTTCAGGAGTTGTAGCCCTTGCGGTTGCGCTCTTGGTCGTGGCTATGGTTGGTGGCAATAACCAACCGCAACCGCAGTTAGGAGCAACAGGTACTCGTTTCCCGAATGGGTTAAGCACCGATAGTACATCTCCAGTTGCTGGAGAAGTACGAGGTACTACATTGACCATTACGGGCGCAGGAACTATTGGCTCAACTCTCGCAGTAACAGGAGCAGTTACGCTCAATGGTAAGGTGACCAACAGTGTAACCGCGACGACAACTGAAGTTACTGCCGCTGCTTGGACATTAACTCAAGCTGATTTAGCAAGTTTTGATACTGCTTTTATCACAAAAGCAGGAGTAGATGGTTCTTTGCTGACGATTACATTGCCAGCGACATCTACATTAACAACGTTCGTATCAACAGCAGGCGAACGTGCTTATTGGAGCTTGGTTAATAATTCTGGTACAAACGTTATCAAAATTAACGCAGGTACTGGAATGGATATAATGGAGCATCAAGCTACGACTACTGCCGCTTCAGTACATTTACTAGCAGGACAAGTAGGACGGTTTGAGTTCATTAGACAGGCAACTTCAACTGATATGAAAGTATTGTTTGAAGGATTTGAGAATGCAGACTAGTGTTCCTTTTCTATGCCTCAATCGGGGCATAGGATAAGGGACGCTAGAATTAAAAAATAACTAATTAAAACAATGAAAGAAGAAATAAAAACAATAGGTATCCTCGCGATTGCAGTTGCAATTGGAGTATCCTTTGTACTTGGTGCATTCGTCATGCTACAACGCGCGCCAAAACAATTTGGTGGCGTTCCGCAAGTGCCGTCATATAATACCGCTTCAACGTCAGTGATCGCAGTCGGTCGTCAATCTTCAGTAACCGCTATGGCGCAACGTGGTAATCGTGGAGGTGGAATAATCTGTAATACAAATAGACTCGCGGATGCGTATATCGTCTTTAGCGCGACAACAGTTCAAGCAACTACAAGTGCATCGCATGTAATTTTAGGGCGTGATTGTTTAAAACTCGATAATAATCCTCTCTATACTGGTCAAGTGGAAGTTATATTGTCAGCTAATGATGGTCTAGCATCAAGCACCGCAGCTACTTCAACGTCACTTATGGTCACTGAATTTATCGGATATTGATATGCCAGAAATTGAATCAAGAATTGCCGAACTCGAAGCAAAGATCGTGGCTTTAGAGGCACAGCAATTAAACTATCCTCTTGATTTCAATTCAATGCGAGCGATCCAGCAATCAGTCAACAGAACACTCCTTACTTTATTGGTTCCCCTTGAGACGGCAGCAGCGAACGAAGGTACTAGTACGTTGTTAAATAACACCCCTTGTATCCAGTTTGCCGACGCAGCGACGAATGAAGCATACTTTGCTTTTGTTCCGCATCAAGATTTAATACTTGCGAAGATGGAGTTTATCTGGTCAGCCTCCGCGGCAGGTAATCTCCGTTGGCAAGTTGATATAGGCGAAGGAGGAGCGTCAGAGCAAAACAATGTTCGTACCACAGGCGGCACAGCAATCACTACAGCCGCAGATGCAACAGCGAATGATTTGAAATTTACAGACATTGGTTTATCTACGGGTGTTTCACTTCCTAAATTAAAGAAAGGCAACTTATGGGGAATAAAGTTTACTCGTCTTGGAGCTGATGCGGCAGATACTATCAATGGTGGGACAGTCAATCTTTATGGGATTCTAATAACATATAAACTCTACTAATGAGAATACCCGATAATAAAATTTGGAAAGGAACTTATACCGGAAATTACTTCGGGAATCTTTGGCAAACTTGGAATATAGACTTGGAACAACAGCCTGGTCGGATTATGTTATCGGATAAAATGCGGATATTCAAAGCCGCATTAGGTGTTGTGGCTAAATTTATTCGCACTGATGCTACGGCAACTGATCAATGGTGGGGAATTGTACATGATACCGATATTATTCATAATACGAGTTCAGTAATCACCAGTGCGACTTGGGTCACTGACGCTACTGCTGGCACATTTAACGATCCGCGCGACATGATTATTCACGAATTTGCAAATGGTGAGCAACGACTTTTATGTACTCGTGCGACCAATATAGCCATTTTAAATAGTGCAGGCGTAGCGAATGCTTGGGATGATGATTGGTGGACTGCTGTTGCGGGAGGATCAGCTTTGACATCTCTTGCATTTCATCCAATGGCAAAATTAGGACGACTTGTCGCTGTGGGCGATAAAGTAACCGGAGTACCTGTTATTCATACGATTGATCAAAATGATGTTATCGCGCAAAGTCGTGTAACGCTCCCTACAGGCTATACAGTACGTTTGGCTCTGGCATCATCAAGTAGGTTTTGGTTCGGATTACAAAGCGATACTGATGGTTCGGCAAAGATTATTGAATGGGATGGGTTCTCTCTAACTTATAATAACGAATATGATCTCGTTGGTAGTTCCCCTCTTACAGGATTTTTAGTAAACAATATCCCATATTTTATTACCGAAAAAGGATTTATTTTTCGATATAATGGTGCGGCATTTGCAAAAGTACAAGATTTTAATTTGCAAGAACAGCGAATGATTTTGACTACAACGATCACGAATGAAGATACCATAAAACCACACGGTGCTTATGTAGATGGAGATATTGTCTATTTGAATGTTGGTATTCCAATGATTAACGCTCAAGCATCTGCCACTACGCTTAATGGTGGAGTGCGTCGAGCACGTTCGGGTATATGGATATTTAATACGAAAACCAATAATTTATACCATCACATGGGCTTTGGTGAGCATACGACTGCCGGAACTGATTTGAGTTATGGTTGCGCTCATGTAGACGAACCGGGAACAGTAATTAAGTCTACTACCGGTGGCGATTACATTTTAATAGCAAGTGCCAGCGTATTTAATGGTGGTGCAACGTGGATAGCAGGTGCAACAAATGGTATATATCGCATGATCCGAAGTAACGATCAAGCAAGTAACGCTGGCCGTAATAGGGGTTACTTTATTACTCCGTATATTCCGATCGCTGATATTGAGGCGACATGGGAGGCGTTGTGGGTTAAATTTAAACGATTTGTTAATTCTAATAATAGAATTGTTGTAAAATGGCGCACTGCTGATCCGTTATTCAATGCTAGCGCGCAAGACCCCGATACTAACAACCTTATTTTAATGAACGCACAGGGAACTTGGGTGAATACAACCAGCTTTACTGCAATAGTTCCTACTGGTGTAGCTGTGGGCGATGAAGTTGAAGTATTAAGTGGCGACAATGCTGGCTGCTCGTTTGCCATCTCTACCCTTTCCGCAACGCCAGATAGCGTAACATCAATAACCGTGACAATCGCAGAAGCCGCGCCAACCGCATCAACTGATAAATTCCTTTGTCGTTTTGATAATTGGACAACCGAAACAGCAATCAGTTCAACATCTGTAGGTAATCAAAAAGTACCATTCACAGGTTCAACTCGTAACACACACGGTGAATTTATTCAGCTCAAAATTGAATTGCGAGGATTTGACGTCGCCGTTGATGAATTGCAACCAATTTTTAAAGTCAAGACCTCTCCACAACAAGGCTAAAAAATGTTATAATTATTGATATGAATATAAAAATCTCAAGCCCAAAAGGAACTCCAACAGAAGATATTTTATTTGTGCTTGAATATCCTGCTTCAACCCGTATTAAAATGCGTATGGCTGACGTGGATCAAGAATTGGGAAAGATCACAAAAGAAAAAGATAATTTGAATAAACGAGAAATTGAATTAGATGAAATCAAAAAGGCCATGAATGTTGAACTAAAGAAATAATATGGCCACCCCTGTAATTACGCAAACAGAATTTTTCGCGATTGTCAATGGAATGATGCACCAAAAATTTAGTCAGGTCGCGGACCGACAAGTCGTTGCCAACCGTGCCGTGCGTTATGTCATTGGTGATATGGACTTGAGAAGTCACAAGCGACGCTCTGTACTTTCGCCGAATATGTTTGTAGGGGTATTTGATTATGCCGCACCAGCAACGTTAAAAGGCAATAAAATTATTGATATTCGCCGACAGGTAAACCGTCCCTCTTATGAACGCTGGCTATTAGTGGATGAAGCAGACTTTGACCGTCGGAAGAATATCTCCAATTATCGCATTGCAATCCGAGATGAGGAATTTTCGAAGTTATTAAGGATTGACGGGCTTCCGACAACGAAAAACGCAACTATTCATAATTGCAATTCAGTAGCAGGAAATGGCACATGGGCGGCAGTTGCAGGGACAGACGCAAGTAATGTGACTCTCGACTCCGATAATTATATTGTCGGTGGTGGATCAATAAACTTTGATACTGCTGCTGGCGCGGCTACTGCGGCTATTGAACTCACAGGAGCCACGCAGGTTGATCTCACCGATCATGATGAAAAAGGTTCTATATTCTTGTGGGTTTTTATTCCCGACTATTCTGATGCAGGCGCGGATGTGGTAACAAACTTCATCTTGCGCTGGGGTAATGACTCGGCAGCATATTGGCATCGTACTGTGACAGTGAACAATGAGGGCGATACATTTCATGATGGCTGGAATCTTTTACGCTTTGATTGGAACGGGGCTACCGAAGTAGGCACAGTTGATCCTGCTAAAATAGACTATCTACGACTTACGATTACCAAACCTGCAGGATTTGACGCGGACACAGATTGGAGAATAGATGATATAGTATCTCGTGTTGGGGAAATTTATGATGTTATCTACTACACCAAATTTGGCTGGCAAACTACGGCATTGGTATACATCGAGGAAGCCACCACAACAACTGATTTAATTATTGCCGATACCGATGAGATAGAAATGATCGCATTCAAGGCGGCTGAATTTGCCTCGCAGGAACTCAAAGAAAAAGACGAGATAGGTTATTTCAAAGGAGAATACGAAAGTTCAAAAAAGAAATATTTATCATCCAACCCAAGCGAGGCATTAAAGGTTCAAAGAAATTATGGGCGAGTTAAAATAAGAAAATACTAATATGCCACAAGATATATTAAATCGTTCAAACGAGTTAACTATAGGATCATCTATGCCTACGGCTATAGCACCTGTAGCACCTGTTTTGCCTCCTCCGACACCAACTAGCCCAGTATCAATGCTTTCGTCTCAAATAGGGCAGAATATCGCACAACAGAATGAGCAGAAAATCGCTCAATTAGAACAATATGTCGTGAAGCCGGGAGATACATTAAGTCAAATTGCTCAACAAAAAGGAACTAATGTTTCAGATATTTCGGGTTATAAATCAGGTGATCCTAATCTTATTTATCCGGGCGAAGTTTTGACATTTAAAGGTGGCTCCCCGGCGACTGCGCAAATGTCTGGTCAAATCAACCAAGCAGTAAAACAAGGAATCCTTCCCCCAACCAGCCCAGCATTACAAAGTTTGCAACAACAAGAAGGTGAAGTTTTGAATGCAATGACCAAAGCAAAACAAGCAATAGATACTGGAGATGTTGTCGGAGTGGACGCATATCGGAAACTAGCCGAAGACGCCAAAACAAAATATGAAACAGGACTTGCTGATCTTTTTAAAGAACTCCCAGCTGCTCGAGCAAAACGTGCGCAGTTATCAATCCCCGGAGAACGCGAGAAAGTCATAGGGCAACAATTAAATACTTTACGATCTGCTGCGGATCAATTCAATCTTCAATTACAACAAGATAAATTAGCACAATTTAAAGGAACAACACTGGGTATTGCAACAGGTCGCGCATCAGAGCTTGATTTCAAAGCAAGTTTTGCTCGTCAAGAAATGGCATTAGCCGAAAAAAATCTCTTGAGCGAACTAGGATTACTTCAAGAAGCTCGCGGTATGGAATTAAAAAATGTTGAACAACAACTTGATGACTTTTCGACTGATTTCGGATTGAGACAAAAAGTAGATGAGCAGATCAGTAAATTAGAGGAGAACGTACTCGATAAAGTAGCAACATTGCAAAAAGATGATCAGAAATTGCTTTTTGATATTGCCAAACAATTCGAAAGTAAAGCTGTAAATTGGGATGATCTTGGCCCGGAAGCACAAGCTGGGATTACTGATTTAGCACAAACACTGAATAAACCATATCTTGTTGATGTAGTGAAAGGCATTCTGGTTGTAGGCAAAGCAAGAACATTGTTCGAGGATTCAGAGAAACGTAAAAAAGAGGAAAGATTAGCAGGGACAGATGCCGAATCTCAATTATATAGTGGATTAACAGCCCCTACTTCAACGGCAGTTCGTGGAAAGGTAAGCCAATTCAAGAGTGAGGGCGTAGTTACTAATTTTTCTACAATTCAAGAAGGTGCTAATTTTGCAAGTTCTATTTCAGATAAAACTAAAAATCCTGCTGATGATCAAGCTCTTATTTATTCGCTTGCAAAAGTTCTTGATCCCGGATCAGTTGTGCGTGAAGGAGAATATGCAACTGCGCAAAAATACTCACAATCTTGGATCAACGCTTATGGTAAGGGCATTGAGCAAGCTTTAGCTGGAACAGGATTCTTATCAGAAACTGCAAGAAAGAATATTAAAAATACTATTCAACAAAAATATGCAGCTTCTGAAAAAAGTTATAGAAATCTTTATCAACGATACACTCAAGGAATTAATAATCTTACAGGACGAAAAGATGGCGAACAATTTTTAGTAGATTATTCTATACCAGATAATACAGAAATTCCCCAAATTGATGAAAGTGTTCTAAAAAAAGAATATGAAGATTTTATAAAATCACAAAATAATACTCAATCAAGTAATAAGTTACAATTAACCGAAATAGGACAAGGATTATCCAATATGGCGAATAGTTTTTTTAGCCTTTTCCAATAACATGGCATTAACTTTTGAACAATATAAAACTTTACGGCAAAAAGGATTTACTCAAGATGCAGTTTCTAAAATGGGGACAAATGCAGAACCTTTTGTTTCGAAATTGGATCAATCCGAGAAAAGTCTTGGTGGATTCGCTAGTAATGTTGTGAAAAGTGGTGCAGGTGTAGTTAGTGGATTAGCACAAGCAATTACTCACCCAGTTGATACCGCCGTAGCATTGGGTAAAACTGCATTAGGTGGCGTTGAAAAATTAATACCGGGTGAACAAGGGCAAGAACAATCATTTGATGCAGTAGTAGATTTTTATAAACAACGTTATGGAGGCATAGAAAATTTAAAGAAAACTTTTTATGAAGACCCAATCGGTGTTCTTTCGGATTTATCAATTATATTAGGTGGAGGTGGTGCTGCATTAAAAGGAGCAGGTACAGTTTCAAAAATTGGGGGGCTATCTCGAACTGGACAAATAGTTTCTGATATTGGGAAGGCTGTAGACCCTACTAGAGCAGCTATTAAGGGTGCAGGGGTTATCAGCGAGGCTGTTACTACTGGTCGTAAAGTTGAACCATTTGCTAGTAAGATTAATCAACCAGCCACTCAAGCAGCCAGTGAATTAGGGATAGAATTGCCTGCTTCAATGAAATCAATATCCCCGGTGGTACGTGGAGCAGAAGCCCTTGCTTCAAAAGGTATCTTTGGTGGAGGAATAGCTGATAAAGTTGGGGAGGTTCAAACAAAACTCCAAACTATTGCAGATGATCTTATCAAGAGTACCAACCAATCATCAGATTTAAGTTTAGTAGGTCGTCAGATAGAACAAGGAGTATCTAAATATAAGGCGGCATATCAAGCAACGAAAAATGATTTATATAAATCTGCCCAACTTCCAACAGATATTCCTGTAAAGCCACAAAATACTATAAATCTTTTGGATGATCTTATTGCCAAAGAAAGACAAGCATTAAAAGCGAGTGGGCAGGCAACATCAAATGAATTAACTCGTTATACTCAATTACGTCAAGGATTATCAAATAGAAAATTGACAACAGCCGATGCAGATGCTGCGTTAGGAAAATTGAATCGTGATATTAACTTTGGAGATTTTATTCAAACTGGCGATAAAGGCGCATTACGGAAAATTGCAGCTTCTCTTTCTGATGAATTAGATACTACATTGCGTGAACAGTTACAAAAACGAGGACGTACCGATCTTATCGCTGCGCATGACCAAGCAGATGCTTTTTATAAAGAAGGATTAAATAGATTACAAAGTGATTATGCCGATAAAATTTTTAAATTTAAAGATCAACCAGATAAAATTTTGCCATCTATAATCAATCCCGCAACATCTATTGAAGATGTGCCAAAAATTTATCAAGTTGTTGGTAAAGATGCACAAGCAGGCATTCAATCAGCATTTATTGATAAAGTGATTAAAGATTCAAAAGGAGTACAAGGTACTTTTACGCCGGGTGGTCTCGAAGTACAAATTAAAAAGTTTGGTGATAAAAAATTGCAAGCTATCCTCGAACCTTATCAGTATCGTGCACTAAAAAATATCAATGAAATTACAAAATCTCTTGGCGGAGTTCAAAAAATAGCAGAGGGATCACAGACCGCTTTCTTGGTACGTCTCTCGTCAGAGATCGGAACGTTGTTTGTTAATCCAATTTTAGGATTTAAACTTTTATTAGGAGATGCTTTATTTTCTAAATTTGTATCGTCAGATTTTGGTCAAAAACTTATGACCAGCGGGCTTACATTAAAAGGAGGTGTTGGTAAAAAATTACAAGAGATCGCACCTATGGTAAGTGAGGCTGTAAAAGTTGGTAGAGGAGCTAATATAGTGCGTGAAGAAGTTAATCCTTAACAATTCCCCATCCGAAAAGGATGAAAAATAGAATAAATGCCAAAAATGGCGATAGAAATTGAGCAAATAAAATGAAAAGTAGAGAAATAGTTAATAATGCCATGTTTTTATCATATCATACTCATCTAAAAAATGTTATAATTACCTAATATGACCCTCGCACAACAACTTCGAGAACGTATGGCGCAACGGAACTTAACTGAAACGCCATTATTTGGCATGCGCGAGAAAGTACTTGATACCGTAAAATCCGAAATGGCTAAATTCAAGAGTGAAATCCTTGCTGAATTGCAGAATATGATAACTGAAAACTTAGGTGAAGATATTATAACTACAATCGCACAGCGAGTTTTAAATGAGAAGGTGGGAACTGTCGAAAAAGTAAAAGGAGAATTAAAACCTATCTATGGCGTGGACTTCCTAACTCCTCAAGAATTAAAACAAATCAAAAAAGAATTAAAACCGAAAGATGGCATAGACGGAAAAGATGGCGTGAGTATCGTCGGACCCGCAGGCAAGGACGGCAAGGATGCCATTGATACTGCCGACGAATTAGTTGCAAAATTGAACACACTAGATGAGAAGTTGGATATGAAAGTTATTAAAGGTTTAGTCAAATATCTGCAAAATGTTGCCGCAAGCTCAAAGACGAAAGGTGGCGGCGGGGGGGGTGGGTTAAGTCTTCCTATTTCACAAACATTTACTGGCGATGGAGAAACAACCTCATTTACATTAACAAGCCAAGTTGCGGCTGGTGGCAGGGCTTGCTGGGTGTTCTATAACGGACAATATCTCGTTCCGACGACTCATTTTACAGTTACCAACTCGACTAAAACTCTTGCGCTAACTTTCACGCCTCAAGAAAATGAAAAGGTTGATCTTCTCTATTTCCGAACATGAACTATTTAATATCTTCTCTCATCGCGATCATTGTTTCAGGTGTTATATCTTATAACTCCGTAAAAGTTGATCCACCCGTACAACCTCTTGGAGCCGATCCTCGGACTTTATCGGTCTATCAAGGTGGAACTGGATCAAACTATTTTTCTGAAAATGCAATAATTGTTAGCGGTACGACTACGAGAGGCGCGTTGGTCGCTAGCTCATCCCCTGTTGTAGGATTTTTGACCGCTACCTCTACTGCTACCTCAACATTCGCAGGTGGCATAACGGCTGGTGGGTATTCTTCTTCTAACGGTTTTACATTAACTGGTGGCTGTTTTGCGCTTGCGAGTGGCGCGTGTTTGACATCAGGTGGTGGTGGTTCAGGAACAGTAAATAGCGGTGTTGCTACTAAACTAGCATTTTATCCTGCAACTGCGACAACTGTAGATGACGCCGATCAACTCTACTTCATTGATGGGACGGATCGGTTCGGTATTGCAACTTCTTCGCCAGATCGTACTTTGGGCGTACAAGGCGACGCTATGTTAGCAGGCGATCTGTTTGTAGCCGCAATCAGTGCTACAAGTACAATCAATCAAACTTCAACTACTGCTACATCAACTTGGACAGGAGCATTAAGTACATCGGGTTTAGCTTCAAGTGGCGGATTGACCATCACTGGTGGCGGTCTTAATTCATCTGGTGCATTGACTATCACTTCAGGTCTTACATCAAATTTTACTGGCGGAGTTACTACAGGAGGAGTATTCACTGCGACTGGTGCTGCGACATCAACCTTTAGCGGAGGTCTTTCATCTGTAGGATTAGCTTCCTCTGCTGGTTTAACTATAACTGGCGGAAGCATAAAATCTTCGGGACTTTTAGAAATCACGAACGCTGCTACTTCGACATTTTCTGGTGGTATTTCTGGTACTTCATTAGGACTTTCGTTAGGGCTTGCAATAACTGGCGGCGGATTAAATACTACTGGACAATTAGCAAGTACTTATGCAGGAACTTCTACATTCGCGGGCGGTCTTTCAACTGCTGGGCTTGCTTCGAGTTTGGGGCTTACTGTGACAGGAGGAGGTATTCTATCGTCTGGTGCACTAAATATTACAGCCGCCGCGTCATCATCGTTTAGCGGGGGTATATCTACTGCTGGACTCGCCTCATCTCTTGGACTTGCTATAACAGGTGGAAACATTACATCCTCTGGTGCGCTTAATATCACCTCGGCAGTAGGGTCTAACTTCACTGGAGCATTAACTATTGGAGGTATTCTTACAGCAACGAATGCCGCATCATCAACATTTTCGGGTGGGGTAACTACAGCAGGTTTATCTTCTACTCTTGGATTAACATTGACTGGTGGCAATATCTTATCAACCGGCTCGGCAACATCATCGTTAACTGGTGGATTGCTAGTCGGAGGCTTAACGGTAACCGGTGGTAGCATTACATCGCAAGGAACTGCAACCTCCACATTTTCAGGAGGTATCGCATCTACTGGATTATCCTCGACATTAGGGCTGCTTATTACCGGAGGTTCAATTCTTAATACTTCAACGGCTACATCAACATTTTCAGGAGGATTATCTTTGACGAGTTTATTTTCATCGGCTGGTCTCACTATCACCGGAGGAGGTATTAATTCCACCGCAGTTTCAACATCCACATTTGCTGGAGGTATTGGCGCGACCTCGTTGTCTGCATCTGCGGGATTAACCATCACTGGAGGTTCTATCCTCAATACCTCAACTGCAACGTCCACATTCTCTGGAGGCATCTTAATGAATAGTGATCCTCTTTATGCTTGGTTTGAGAAATCTACACGAGTAGCTAGTACGACAAGAGATAAAGCGTACGCGGTGTATGGTTCTGCTACTACAACATTTAATCTTTGGAATCCTTCGGGTGCTGTTAAGATCAGTAAACTTTACTGCAAGACAGATGCGGGGACTGCCAATTTAAGGATAGGTGATGGTGCTAACTTTGCTTACGCGACAACTGCGAGTAATGACACTTTGAAATGTTCCACGGCTGGCGTAGAAAAAGTATTCACTACCAACAACACATTTACGACACGAGAAGATGTTTTGATCCAATTGGGCACACAGGCAAGCTCGAATGAGGTTATCGTTACTGCAACTTTTGACTGGGATTAAATATGAATTGGATCAAAAGAAATGATAAAACGTTGCTCGGTATTATAATCATAGTAATATTTTCTATCATGGTATTTAACTTCTTCGGTATTGAACCAGCGCCACAAGGAGAAGTGATGGGCAGAGATACTGCTTCCACCTTTTTACCTTTGGGAGCCGATGCAACTTGCATAGCTGTAAACGAAAAAACTATTTGTACAACTTTTACTGATGACAACGTTGGTGAAACTTTAATAATTAAAAGCGACAAAGGGAACTATGAAAATGTTCTCGGTATGTTCCGTTCTCACTTCTCTGTAACCAATAACTCAGGAACTCAAAATGTTCGCTTTGTTGTTACTGCTCCTGACAAATGGGAATTAAGAGACGTTTTACGGAATAACGGCGCTGTAATGACTGATATTCCTGCTATCACAAGAATTGAGCCTGCCACTGCTACGACTACAGAGCAAACAATCATAGTGCGACCAGCTTACAGTGAGCCAAGAACCAACTGGACTGATTTATCCAAAAGACCGACAACTTCAAAAAACAATCCACTGATGAAACCTGTAGTGGGAAAGTCTCTCGGAGAAAATGATGTAATGGATGTAATCAAAGCAGGAGAAACGAAGTATTACTCTGCTTCTTTTTACACCAATGGACAAGATGGGGAGTTCTTCATTGAAGCATTTGGCGACGCTGGGGCTTACGGACATCTCGATCCTACGGCTTTTAATGGTGAAGAAAATTTTGAAAGTTATACCGCAGGAACAGATATAAACGGAGGCACAGGAGGAACTGGTTGGTCAGCAGGCTGGTCTGGCGGAACAGCTTTTGATTCTTCTACGACACAAAAATACGAAGGTTCAAAGTCAATGGAGTTTTTGAATGCGGCTAGTGCAACCATTTCAAGAACCCTTACTACTGCTCAATCAGAAATGGCGATTTATTTCGCTTTGAGAAGAAGCCATGCAAACATTGGTTCAGGTATGGCTTTTGATATGAAAACGGGAGCAACTTATATTACAAACTTACAGTATATCCAAATCGCTGGAACTAATGGTATTCATATCCATAACGGAACTTCTTGGACTAACCTGCAAACGGCAACCGCAGACACTTGGTATCCCGTAAATGTTGAATTTGACGATGCCGTTCAACCCGACAAACAAAGAGCAAGAGTTTATGTTTCGGGGGCTTGGAATGCTTTCTCTGCTTGGCTAACGACTTCCGCTGCGTACGCAACAGTAGGAGGAGTGACATTAACATCCCCTGGGACAGAAACTACTGCATATTGGGACACCATCTGCGGAACAGACATTACAGCAGGAGGATGTGCGGCAGCGGCAGTTGCAACAGTAAACCCAAGGGATGAGTACAACGAACAGTTATTTTTTGAATAATATGAATGTTAAATCTGGCATGGCAGCAATAAGTGTAGTATTGACCATCGGACTTACCCTAATTGGATATTTTTCGTCTCGTGTTGCCGCAGTGGAAACTGCTGTCGAACAAAAAGGAGAAAAAATATCTGCCGTGATCGAGAGGGTATCTACAGTTGAGGAAGCAATCAGAACTATAAAAATTGATAATCAAGAAATAAAAAACGACATTAAAGAATTGTTAAAACGAATAAAATGATTAACGGTCTACGTCCTCTAAAACCTGACGCTCGGGATTATCAATTTTCCAAAGTATTTGGTTCTATTGATTTAACAACTTTACCCGATGAATTTTCTCTTACTGCGCTCGAAGTAAAAGATCAAAAAGGTACTGATCTATGCACAGCTTTTGCCGCCTGCACACTATCAGAATTACAAGAAAACATTTTACTCGAACCGACGTATACATTTGCAAAGGGCAAACAGCTTGCAGGTGAATATGAAAGTTGGGGTCTCGACCTCCGCCTCATTTGTAAGGCCGCTCAAAAATATGGTTTTATTCCGGCCGATAAAACAAAATACACTATAGAAGATGATCGCAATGTGTATGCAAATTGGAATAACTGGGATCAGTCATTTGATATTCTTGCCCGAAAACACGCTAAGGAAGGATATTTTTCAGTGGGTGCGGGCTATTCTTCCTTATTCGATGCTATCCGGGCGGCGATCTGGCAGAACCGAGCCGAGAAGCGTGGAGTATTAACGGGTGCAATTTGGCGATCCTCATGGGTGAGCCAAGGTATCATTCCTAAAACTTATGAAGAAGAAGGTTTTGCACATGCGTACACATACATTGGCTGGAAGAAAATTAACGGCGAGACTTATCTCATTGCGCATCTCTCAAATGGGACAAACATCGGCGATAAAGGTATTTTCTATTTTCCGCGTGAAGTAGTAGATCGAGAAAATACTTTTGGAAATTTTACATTCAAAGATATGCCGTTGACTTTAGAAAATATAGCCATACATCATACGGGTGGATATGAATTTAATAAGTATGCTTCTACTCGAAATCTGACTGTGGAACAATTAAATAACGCTCATCAATTGCGATTTAATTTTAAATCATCATTAGGAAGTTATATTGGCTACAACTTTTTCATCACTTCCGACGGCGAAGTATTTCAAGCTCGATCTATTGGAGAAGAAACTGCCGCGCAAAAAGGATCAAATCTCAATACTATCTCAATTTGTTTAGCAGGTAATTTTATTATCAACCCCCTTGATAATAAAATGGTAGACGAACCTACGGAAGAACAGAAGAAAACGCTCGTTACGCTCCTCGTTGGGCTATTAGATGGCACGCACTCGCACGTAATCGCCGCAGGTTCAAAGATTACTGCCAAACTGTACAATATACACCCTCATCGCTTTTTCTCGCCTACGGAGTGCTACGGAGGACTTCCTGATAATTGGGCGCGCGAGTTAGTAAGCGTAGTTTATAAAGAACGGATCGGTATACTCCAAACATTGTTATCGCTCTATACAAAACTCGTCGAATTGTATAGGTCATTTTATCAACCCACCCTCGGCGGCAGTGATCGTGAATGCGGAGGGTATTTTAACTTAAAATAAATATGTCACAAACACAATTAAGTAATTTCGCAAGTTTAGCTGGATTAATAGTGGTAGTGTTAGGATATTTCGGAGTTGTTATCGAAAAAGATGGAGTAACATTTATTCTCGCGGCTGTTTGGTCTGTTGGTTGGACAATCTATAACTATTATCAGCGTTATCAAAAAGGCGACATTACACTTGGAGGAATAAGAAAATAATCTAACTAACCATGAATTTTTTAAAAGCTCTTGCGAGTCTATTTTTGCTTCCCGCAATAACTCCGGTGCAATCTTTTGATATTCATATTCCCGAAGCTCATTATGAGGAAACAATGTTAGTTTCAACTTCAACTATTCCCGAAGAACTACCTGATCCTCCTCCGGTAATAGCAACTACAACTCCAGTAAAGAAAAAGATTGTTGATCAAACGGCTTGCTCCTGCGTGCGTGTCGCGCGCGAAGCAGGATTGAACATTCCGCTTATTGATGCAAAAGATTTAAAAAGTAATTCCGTACCAGTTCCGGGCGGTGGTGTGTTACTGCGCTATCCCGATAAGAAAAATCCTAAAAAGTGGATTGACCATGTAGCATATATTCTTGAATTACGAAAAGATGGTATGTGGGTATATGAGGGTAACTTTCTCGCTTGCAAAAAGTCATACCGCCTTATACGGTACGATGACAAATTCATCCGCGGCTTTATAAAATGAGACTCACTCCGTGAGGCGAGTGAGTCGAAGTGATCCAGAATAACCATATCGGTATATCCCAGCAAGCCTTGCGGCGCTCGAGAGAACTTGTAGTTCTATTGCATCAACCACTAGTTATATAAAAGATAAGATTTATTGGGTGATCTTTTTTTAGTTCTCACTTCAGCATAAGTATATCATGCTTGACTTTTATTTGGAAACATAGGATGTGCATAAGTCGTTATCTTTAATGCAGAAAGCAAAACGTGTACAATTTTCACTTCCTAGGAAACGGGAAGTTTTTTTAATAATGTTATACTTATAGTGAGGCTCATTTTGGAGAGTATCATGAAAAAGTTCTTGCTGTGGATTGAGGATAAACTCCTCAAGGTTATCGCATGGCTTTGTCGCCTACCGTAGAAAGGAGACGCTATGCCTATCCAGGACGCAATCCGTGACATCGAAATCAGAGCCGCCTGCATGATTCTGCACCTGTCGAGTGGCAAGGACTTGAAGTTCCGTATGGAGCGAGTGGAGTTGCCGAATGGTAAGACTGTGGACGCTGCGGTTGTTCGGTTTGTCGAGAAGGTCATCTGGTCTTCCGTTGACACGAAAGGGTAGCCATGAAACTCTTGATCGTCGAGGACGACGAGGACATCCAGTCCCTGTACAAGGAACAGCTCGGTGGCGATTACGAGATTATCGCCGCACGCACCATGGGCGAGGCGTTTGAACTGTTCGGACGCCACTGGAGGAAGCTCGACGCTATCGTGATGGACGGACTGCTGAACGGATTGAGCACGGTGACGCTCACGCGACACATCCGCGCTCGGTTCGACAAGCCCGTCATCGCGAACAGCAACAGCGACTACCACAAAAAGAAGCTCGTAGAAGCGGGCTGTCAGCACTGGAGTCCTAGTAAGGATAAATTGGAAAATGTGGTGCGTGGATTACGGTCTTTGATTTGAAAGGAATTACGGAGGCTCGCTAGTTCACCTCCCTAAAAATGAGCTAGATTTTATTTAATTTAGCGAAATTTCTATAATAAATATATGCGGCTGCGTTATAAGCCATAGCGGCTTTATCTTCTTCAAAGAAATTCCCTAAATGAATTGTCCTGCCATTTACCTTTATCCTAGTTGTCCATTTCTTTCGATCTTTTCGAAAATAGACTCCTTTATATTTCGATGTACCTTGACGCTTTCTTTGATTCATTGAATTTTCTCTATGTGTACAAATTCGTAAATTGTTTCGCTGATTATTTAGTCCATCACCATCAATGTGATCTGTTTCCATGCCTTGAGGAGTATTCATCAGGAAACGATGCATTAAAATTTGTACTGAATTTGGAAATCTAGTTTGCGCATAAATTGTTTTACCTCTTTTAGCCAATCGCCACTTATATTGGTTTAATTTCTCAAAATCCTCATCGTCAACTAACACTACTTTTCCTTGAGTGAGTTTAATATATTTCATATAATGAGTATAATATAAATAGACGTGTTTTCCAAAGGATTTTAAGGAGCGTTCCATGCGAAGAGCAGAGAAAATCCTCGCGATGGAATTTGACCCGACGATGTACTGGAATTATAAAACGGCAACGGCAATCGAACGGGTAGTTTACAAGATGACGCCTGTTACCTGTAGTGCGGTTGAACGCGAATTGAGTTGCGTTCCGATGCTTCCCGACTTCTGGTGGGCATTAGACATTCGTTGGATTCATTGTCTGCTCCGCGTTCAGGGCAATGAAATATGCCTTGATGACGCAAAGATGTTCGGAGTGCTCAATATTTCAATGCAACTTGTACTGACAGTTTGTATCGGGGTGATACAGGGCGATGTCGTATTCGTTCCTGC
>Ga0082335_1002157_pt1 | contig 37817 bp, 33 predicted proteins | sample Subgrocontami58m_FD_72375 | JGI IMG/M metagenome (GOLD analysis project Ga0082335, IMG submission 72375) | Subsurface groundwater microbial communities from S. Glens Falls, New York, USA - GMW37 contaminated, 5.8 m (SPADES assembly) (version 2) ...
CACAGCGAAGAGGAAGCAATTAATAAAACTGTCGAGCTGTTGAAATATTATTTACATAGTTCATCAAATCAAAAAATGATCATTGATAGAGCGCGCAAAGAACATCCTCTTACTGTTTATAAACTTGTTTTTGATAAGTGATGAGAAAGTTTAAGACAGACGAACGGTTACAAAAAATCATAGAAACAGCTTCAGCGAGACAATTCTCACTACGTGTAGTTATGGAGAACATTCACGATCCTCACAACGTTAGCGCAATATTCAGAACTTGCGATGCAGTCGGTGTTCCGAAAATAAGTCTACTTTATACATTTGAATCATTCCCGCGAATCAGCAAAACTTCTTCCTCTTCCGCAAACAAGTGGATCGAGGTAGAAAAATTTAACAACACAAAAAATTGTTATGATGAACTCCACGAGCAAGGATTTAAGATCTATGCCAGCATGCTGAACAAGAATGCAAAAAATATTTATGATATTAATTTTACTAAAAAAATAGCATTAGTATTTGGTAATGAAAAACGGGGAGTCTCACCGGAAGCGGAAAAATTATCCGACGAAACTTTTTACATACCAATGCGCGGTATGATACAAAGCTTAAATGTTTCGGTTGCTGCAGCAGTAACTTTATATGAGGCACAACGGCAGAGGGTCATAAAAGGAATGTATAGAAGAAGTGAGTTGTCAAAAGAAGAACTTGATCAGTTAATTGATAAGTGGTGTGAGAAGTGATTCAAAAATTTGAAAACATTGACAGCATAAAAGGTGAATTATTTTTACGAGGAGATAAATCAATTTCTCACCGTGCAGTTATGTTTGCAGCGATGGCAGATGGGATCTCGGTAATTCGTAATTTTTCCGGTTCGGAAGATGTGCGTTCTACGATCAATTGTTTTGAAAAACTCGGTTGTAAATTTGAAATCACCGATGATCAAATAAAAATTTTTGGAAAAGGATTTAAGGGATTTTCAAAACCTAAATCCGAGTTGTACGCAGGTAATTCCGGGACAACTGCTCGTTTGATAAGCGGAATACTATCTGCTCAGGATTTCGAATCAGTTATTACCGGAGATGAATCACTCTCGCAAAGACCAATGAAAAGAATTGTTGAACCGCTAAGATTAATGGGTGCTGATATATCTGCGAATGAAAATGGAACTTTGCCGATTCTCATCAAACCATCTTTGATTAAACCAATTAACTACCGGTTACAAATCGCAAGTGCTCAAGTTAAAAGCGCAATGATCTTGTGTGCAATTCATCTTGATGAAGAATCTGTTTTTATCGAACAAACTCCGACGAGAAATCACACAGAGAAACTATTAAATCTTAAAACAGAAATTACAAATGAAGGAACAAAGATTTACGCTTCAAAAAATAATTATCCTAAATCATTCGAGATAACAGTTCCTTCCGATATATCAAGTGCGGCTTTTTTTATTGTACTTGGTTTGCTCACAAATAATTCTGAAATAAAAATTCGAAACGTTTCATTGAACGAAACAAGAACCGGAGTAATAAATATACTTCAGCAAATGGGTGGAAGGATTGAGATTGAAAGCCGGAAAGAAGAGAAAGGAGAAAAAGTTGGCGACATTCGAGTGTATTCCAGTAAATTAGAAAATATCTCTATACCTAAAACAATTATTCCAAATATAATAGATGAGATACCAATCCTTGCAGTTGCCGGAATCTTTGCGGAAGGAAATTTTAGAATTAATAACGCCAAAGAGCTTAGAGTAAAAGAGTCGGACCGGATCAAATCACTCTGCAGTAATTTTAAGAAAGCCGGATTGACCGTAAATGAATTTGAAGACGGCTTTGAACTGTGCGGAATAGTTTCTAATAAGGAAACAATTTTTGAAAGTTACGGCGATCACCGAATTGCAATGGCATTCGGTGTTTTAAGTATGTTGATGAAAAATGGCGGAAGTGTTAATGATTTTGAATGTGTTGGTGTTTCAAACCCGCAATTCGTTGCACAGATTAATAATTTGTGTAATAAATAATTTGAGATTCTTCATCCCGACTTCGCCGAGATTCAGAATGACAAATAGTTACAACTCTAATATCTGATGTTCGAATTTATTGATTGCCAATTCATTATAGATCCACTTAAAAATATCCATACCATATTTATTCGCGAAATAGATCCAATTTAACTCACGCTCTTGCAAGTTATTATTAGGATACAAAACATTTCTGACTTTACTTATTTGTCTTATCGTAGATTCATATTTTTTCTTTTCAGCTTCAACGGCTTTTGTTTTCAAGAAGTTAATCGTTTCTTCAATTCTTTGTTTCGATTTTGATGTTAGATCACCCAATGTTTTGTCAATAGAAATTAATTTATCTGCAATATGGTTTATGGAAGAATTTATTTCTTCTTGAGAATTTAGAAAAAGTGATTCGAGATTTATATCCGAGGAGGCGGCTACAATTTTCTGGATTAATTCTTCTTCGTCAGAAAAAATATCCGTGTAAGTAAGATTATTCTTCTCCAGGATTGTCTGCACACCTTTTTCTACAATAGTTGCAGAAGAACGTGGGTAAATAAATGGTTCATCAAGATTATAAATTTTATAAAGCGGTGATACTTGCGCGAAATAACTTATCTCACCGGGTCCTCCAATATAAAAAGCTGTCGGGAAAAGGTAATCCTGGCATATAGGGCGTAGTAAAACATTCGGACTGAATTTTTCCGGTGAACTTTCTAATTGTGCGAGTAATTCATCTTTAGTAAATTTTTTACGTTTACCTTTAAGCCGGTATTCTCCAGTATCTGTCGGTTCTATAGATAGACGTTCTTTTTCCTCGATGTAAAATAAATTAATCGGTTTTACTTTCACTTGTGCATGATAAACTTCTTCAAGTTCCGCACTGCGTTCTACAATGTATCCGGTATGTTCTCCAAATTCCGTGATCTCCTTAGTAAAGACAGGAGTTAATAATTTTCGTATTGATGGATCCAGCGGGTTAAAAACTATTAATCCATATTCATCAAATAGCCGTATCATTAATTCCCGGAATGTTTCGAGAAAAGTTCTACCCGGTTGATAAATAGATTTAATTAAATCCATCAAAGATGCCTTAAACTCTGTCTCACGTAAGCTGCCGGCTAATTCGTTTATTACATTTTCTATATTTTGGCTGAACTTCAATCCGCCAATTGAACCGCGATTAACTTCATCAAGCTGACCGTCATCGTATTTAAGATTTAATATTTGGTTCTCGTTATTTAAAATTGAAAAATTTCTAACCTCATCGTAATCATGGTCATCGCCTTCAAGCCAGAATACCGGAACAAAATTAAATCCATCATAATTTTCTTTTAGATGGTTACAAAGTTTTATCGCTGTTATGGATTTATAAATTGTATAAAGCGGTCCACCTAAAATGCCAAGCTGCTGACCGGTGAGTACTGCAATAGTTTTTTCAGAAGCGAGTGCTTGAATGTTTTGTTCAGTCTGTTTTGAAACTTTCTGGTTTTGATATTGAGCTTTAAGAATTTCCGATATCATTAAACGATTAGGTCTATCTTTTTCGCTTAGTTGCTGAAAGAATGGAAGGTATTGATCGGTTGCCCTAAAATTTTTTCCGTAGAATCTTTCTACATTTTCAAATTCATCCAAATAATCAAGGAAAAGATTTTGATGAGCGGGTATATCGGAAAAATTTATAAACATTACTTCTCCTTTGATAAATAAAAACTTGTTATCTTACTTTCAAAATTGATTTTCTTTATTCTTTTACCAGAATTACTTCAATCACAACTTAAATTTATAAATATTTTCTTTCATTTTTTAGTTTGATGACATAATAATTAGGAATAATTGGATATTTCATGACTTCTCAGTTCCTTATTTCCATTGATTTAGGGGGTACTAAAATATTATCAGTGCTTAATTAATTTGTTGTAAAATTATTTTCAATTTTTTCTATCTGACGACTTAATTCCGTCCAAAGATTGTATTCAGGTTCCAGTTTAAATTTAATGTTTTGAAACTCAAGATTTTTTTCTTTGACAAGTTGAGGATTGTTAAAGATATTCCGGTCGGTCAGTTCTTCTTCGAGTCTTTTCTTCTCTATTTCTAATTTATTAATTTTTTTCTCGCACTGGGATAGTTTTGCTTTTAAATCTTTAGTTAATGAAAATTTCTGTTGTCGTAATTCAGCTTCAGCCCGCTTTTGATCTTTGCGGTTTGTTTTCTGTCCGGTATTTAATATCTCAACGTGTTCAGGATCAGCAATCTCTTTTCTCTTTTGAAGATAATATTCAATACCGCCGACGAATAATTTTACTTGTCTATTTCGAATTTCAAGAACCTTAGTAGTAATTGGTTTTAGAAAATCAATATCGTGAGATACTATTATAAGTGTGCCGCTAAAATCAATTAATGCGCGCTGTAAAATTTCTTTCGATGAAAAATCAAGATGGTTAGTCGGTTCATCAAGAATAACCAGATTACATTTAGTTAACAATAAATTTGCTAATGCAACACGGCTCTTTTCTCCTCCGGAAAGAACTTTAATCTTCTTGAATACATCATCACCGGAAAAAAGGAATGACCCGAGAATAGATCGTAATTGACCGATGCTTAACTTATCGTTTGATTCTTCAAGTGTATCAATGAGATCATATTCCGGATTAAGAGCATCCGCAACTTCCTGTTCGTAGTACGAGACTAAAGTATTGTGTCCGTAAGTTAATTCACCGTTAGTAGTTTTTAATTTACTGCCAATAATCTTTGCAAGAGTTGTTTTTCCGGCACCATTCGGTCCAACAATTGCAATCTTATCACCGCGTTCTATTTGAAGATTCACTCCTTGCAATACTTGAAGATTTCCGTAAGATAAAGAAACATTTTTAAGCTCAACGGGTAGAACACCGCTTCTGGGCGGCTCCGGAAATTTAATGTCAATTCGTTTTTCTTCTTCAGAAATTGAAATCGAATCTAATTTTTCCAACTGCTTAATTCTACTCTGGACTTGTTTTGCTTTAGTAGATTTATATCTAAACCGTTCGATGAATTTTTCTACATCTTTTATTTTCTTTTCTTGAGTTTTCTGCAAAGCACGTAATTGGATCTCCCGTTCATCCTTAAAAATTAAATAAGCTCCGTAATTGCCGGGGAAAAAATTGATCTGCTTTTCAAATACCTCAAGAGTTTTGTTAGTAACCGAATTCACAAAATGTCTATCGTGTGATACAATTATTAATGCACCTTTAAATTCTTGCAGAAATTCTTCGAGCCAGGTAAGTGTATCAATATCTAAGTGATTTGTCGGTTCATCAAGAAGGATTAAATCATTTTCAGCAAGAAGTATTTGAGCAAGCTGAATACGCATTTGCCAGCCGCCGGAAAATTCATCTGTCTTCCGCGAGAAATCTTGTTTCTTAAATCCGAGTCCATCAAGAACTTTTTCAATTTTAGAATCAGCGGAATAAAAATCAATCTCTTCTTGTTTATGATGAATCTCGCCCAGTTCCTCTAATAATTCTTCTCTATCATCTTCTAAAAGATCTGGTACATTTAAGCCGTCTATAATTTCTTTTTCCCGTTCTTCAAGAGAATTAATATTTGGAATTGCAGATTTAACTTCTTCAAAAAGGTTAAACCCTTTAAATGCAATTAGATCCTGAGGAAGGTAACCGATCGTAATCCCTTTTTGTCTTGTGATTAAACCGGATTCGGGTTTTTCGATACCATTAAGAAGTTTTAGAAAAGTAGATTTACCTGTTCCGTTGGATCCGACCAGTGCAATCTTATCATGTTTTGCAATCTTGAGATTTACATTCTCAAAAAGATTTTCACCTGTGAATTGAACGGAAAGATTTTTTATATCAATCATTTTTATCCAGAATCAAGATTCAAGAAGAGCTTGGAGAGTTTATTTTCTAATAACTGCCACTTTAGAAGTCATTACATTATTGGCTTCTTCATCATAAGCAACAATTATATAAATACCGGTAGGGACAGTATTTCCATTTAAATCTTTCCCATCCCAAAATGCGATCTTGCCGCCGGGTGTTTTGATTTCTCTAATTAAATTACCGCTGATATTTAAAATTTTAATGCTGCTGTTTCTGATCAATCCGTCAATAGTTAAAGATGTAACATTATTATCGCCTGGAATAAAAGGATTTGGATAAACCAGCAACTGATCAAAACTTTGCAAAGGTTGTATTGATGATGTTTGTAATGCTGCTAAACCATTGTCGGTTCCGATATATACAATCCCGTTCTTCGCATCAAATGCAATGCTCTTAATGTCGTCATTTGGTAAGGGACTGTTTTTAGAATTATACTGATTCATAACTTGAATACCATCTGAGGATAAAACAAAAACTCCTTGTTTAGTCCCGATCCATTTGTTATCAAGCGGATCAATTGCAATACAAGTAACTGTCTGATTTCTAAGTGCTAATCCTAAATTACTAGTAACTTTTGGTTTCGAAGGATCGGTAATAACATTCACGCCAACATTTGTCCCGATCCACAAATATCCTTTTCGATCTACTGCAAGAGATGATATCAGATCACTTAGTAATCCGTCAATGTAACCTTGTGTATCATCGCTAAGATTTGTAAAAGTTTTGTTCTCATTAAAATAGTAAAGTCCCATATTGCCCTTGTTTATCACAAACCATTTAGTGTCATTTTGATCAATAACCATTTTATCAGTAGCATCAGAACCAATGAATGGATTAGAGAAGGAGTAACTATACCACTGCTTTTCTTTTGTATAAACGCTTAATGGTTTTCTTGTAGCGGCTTCATTAACAAGAACCCACATATTTCCTTTTGAGTCGGTTTTTACATCAGAGACAGGAACGAAGTTTGTGTCTTTTACAAAACCCGAAATGGAGCTATTATTTTTTGAATAAAATTCAAAATTGTTATTCTTATAAATTGCAACACCCATTCCCCAATTCGATAAATATACTGCGGTGTCTGGACCAGCATAAACATTATAATAAGCGTTAGATGGTATTTGCGGATAATTAGCTTTATTAAAAACGGTCCATTGATTTCTGTCAAATTTAAAAAAGCCCGATCCTCCGTAATCTTTGCCGGTAGCTACCCACAAATTTCCTTTTGGATCTACCGAGAGATTAACGAATGAATTTGTTTGCGGTCCGTTCGGATAACGAATTTTTGATTTATTGTTCTTGAATTGAATCAATCCGCTGTCTGTTGAAATATAAATTCCTTGATTTACTGAACCGGTTATTGTGTGAAATGATACGTTATTATTCTGATAAATAATTGAATGCTGACCGTTAAAGAATTGCATCAATTGATTATTTGAGATGAGATAAAGAACATTTCCGATAACTATCATATCATTAATTGATGTTCCTTGAAGAGTGTATGGCTGCCAAGTTCTATTTACAAAACGATAAATTCCATTTGATGTTCCTAATAAAATCTGACCGTTGAATTCTAAAATTCTACTTACTGATTGTACTGACGATCCTACTGCGATTTGATATGTATCCCACGATTCAGGTGCGGATAAATTTTGCGCTCCTACTTTTTGAACTGCAACTCCGCTTTCGGTACAAGCATAAATTAGATTCGTTTTATAAGAGCTTAGTATTTTTGATTCTGCCGGAAAACTGCCGAGTTTTAAGAATGAATCATAAATCGAATGTGTTCTTGTATTTATTAACGACAGTCCGAAATCAATAGAAACAAAAATCGTATCGCCTTTTACAAATAAATCGTTAATCTGTTTTTGGTTCTTGTTGGAATTAAATATGTCAATTATTCTTTTTATAGAATTATCACCCGGATCAAAAACATTTATATATCCTTCTTGCGATCCGAACCAAATTTTGTTTTGGTTATCAACGGCAACCGAAGTAAGTGCCTGGCTGTTGAAGCCATCCGCCTTAGTCATAATGGAATAAGTACTATCCGAAGTATTGAACTTAAAAGCGCCTCCGCTTGTAGCCGTCCATATATTAGCTGATGAAAATGCAGCTGCCGAAACATTTTTCATGTCGGAATAAATTTTCCAAGTACCAATTGTTTGTGCATTTATTGAATAGGTAAATGAAATAATAATCAAGCAAATTTTTATAGCTCGCATTAATTCCTCTTATGATTTAGTTAATGATGTAAAAGACGCAAAACAAATTTAGTATTTTCAGAGTGAACAAAAAGTAGAAAATTAAATCATGCAGGCTCTTGTTTGGTGTGTTATTTTATGCACTATTTTTATGAAGCATTTTTCTCATAGCTTCAAGTTGATTGTGACCTATAAAGAACTTACCTAAGTTTTCATCATCAGCTTTTTTGCCGCCATGAAAATCTGATCCGCCGGATTCTAGAATACAATATTGATTTACTATCCCGCGGTAAAATTGTACCTGGTTTTCGCTGTGACTTGGATGTATACACTCAATTCCATCCACCCCGGCTTTAATTAAACTTAGTAAAAGATTTTCTTTCATAAATCCCGGGTGTGCAATGAATGCAAGTCCGCCGGCATCGTTAATAAGTTTTAAGGCGCTCTGAGGTGAAACGTGAATCTTTCTTTCGTATGCAGGCCCGTAATCTCCAATATATTTATCAAATGCATGTTGATAATTCTGAATTAATCCAAGATCAACCATAGTGTATGCAATGTGGGGTCTTCCGACAGCAGAATTTTTTGCCCGGTCTAAAACATCATCAAGAGTAATAGATAAACCCAGATTCCTTAATTTTTGAACAATTCTTTTCGCACGGTGGATCCGTTCATCACGGAAAAAACTGAGATACTTTTGTAATTCTTCATGATCAATATCAATAAAGTATGCAAGAAGATGGATCTCCTTATCATCAAGGTCTGTACTTATTTCTAATCCTGTTACAACATCAATTCCTAATTCCTTAGCATAAGCTGTAGCTTCTTTAATCCCGTTAACACTATCGTGGTCGGTTATACTGATAATATCCAAACCCCGTTCATATGCTTTTTGAACAAGCTCAATTGGTGAAAGAGCACCGTCGGAAAGATTTGTATGAGTATGAAGATCAATCTTAGCGGGCATGTTAGATAAACTTTTCCTTAAATTTTTCGTAATCAAGAATGGATAGTTTTGAACCGTCTAATTCTATCAATCCTTTTTTAGCAAACGAATGTAATGTTCTTGATATTGTCTCCCGCGATGTACCTGCCATGTTTGCTAAATCCTGCTGAAGCGGAAGTTTTTCAATCTCAACTTTTCCGTGTTTTATTTTACCGATATCGTCGGCTAATTGTAAAATTACAGTTGCTACTTTTCCTTCTGCATCTTTTAAGGAGAGCGCTTTAATTTTAGCATCGGCTGCTCGAAGTCTTTTTGTTAGCTCTTGCAGCAAAGAAATAGATATCTCCGGAAACTCACGGATTAGATTTAAAAAATCATTTCGCTGGATCAAAAATAATTCAGAGTCTTCTATAGCTGTAACAGTTGCGGAACGGGTTAATCCATCAAGTATTGCCATTTCGCCAAAGAAGTCACTTTCGGAAAGGATAGTCAAAATTACTTCGCGTCCGTCATTGCTTGAGCGGGTAACTTTTACTTTTCCTTTTACAATTACGAAAAGTGCTGTCCCTGCTTCTTCTTCCATTAGAACTACATCATTCTTTTTATACATCTTTTTAGTTCCAATCTTCTCGATCATTGTCAGCGTTTCTGCCGGGAGATCAGAAAAAATTGGTACATATAATAAAAATTCTGATGAAGACATTTAACACCTCGGTTGCTGGTTAGCTTTACCTTTTATAGATAAATTTTTGCACTTACACACACAAGATAATTTTTTCAGGTCAAATCAACAATCATTAATGGTAAGATAATTACTAAAACCGGTCAAATTGAATCTTCTTTTTTGAATGTATATATTTGAGCCCGATATTCATTCAAATTTGTTGGAAGGAGAAAGAAATGGCAGTTAAAGTAGGTATTAACGGATTCGGTAGGATTGGAAGACAAGTCATCAACGTTTTGGCTGATAAAGGTCATTTGGGAAAGGAAGTTGATGTTGTAGCTGTTGTTGATGTAAGCACGGATGCAAAATATTTTGCTTACCAATTAAAGTATGATTCCGTTCATGGAAAATTTAGAGGAACAGTTGGAAGTGAAAAAAGTTCACCATCGGTAGAAGCAGATGATGTATTAGTGGTTAACGGTAATAAGATAAAATGTGTTATGGCACAAAAAGATCCTTCTCAATTACCGTGGAAAGAACTTGGCGTAGAATTGGTAATTGAATCAACCGGATTATTTACAGATTCAGAAAAAGCAAAAGGACATATAACTGCAGGAGCTAAAAAAGTTTTAATATCAGCTCCAGGCAAAGGTGATGTAAAAACATTAGTTATGGGTGTTAATGATAGTGAATACGATCCTGCAAAACATACTATTGTTTCTAATGCATCATGTACAACTAACTGTTTAGCCCCGGTTGTTTATGTTTTATTAAAAGAAGGAATCGGAATCGAAAGCGGTTTGATGACAACCATTCACTCTTACACAGCAACACAAAAAACAGTAGACGGACCGTCTAAAAAAGATTGGAGAGGCGGGCGTGCAGCAGCGATCAATATAATTCCATCTTCTACAGGTGCAGCAAAAGCAGTTGGTGAAGTCTTACCTCAAACCAAAGGGAAATTAACCGGAATGTCTTTCCGTATTCCGACGGCAAATGTTTCTGTTGTTGATCTTACTTTCCGTACCGAGAAAGAAACATCAATCGAAGAAATTAATTCATTATTGAAAAAAGCTTCCGAAAGTTATCTCAAAGGTATTTTAGGATTTTGCAATGAAGAAGTTGTTTCGTCAGATTTTATTCACGATGAAAGATCATCTATTTATGATTCGCTTGCAACTATGCAGAACAATCTGAAAGGTGAAAAAAGATTTTTCAAAATTGTTGCATGGTATGATAATGAATGGGGTTATTCATGCCGTGTAGTTGATCTGTTAATGAAAATGACTCAATAATTCAGGTTACGCAGTCCACATGAAAAAACTTAGCCACTAAGGCACAAAGACACAAAATCTTCACAAAGTTTATGTTTTTCTTGGTGAAACCTTTGTGCCTTAGAGTCTTCGTGGCGAATCTTTCCTTTCTGCGTAACATGAGTCAATAATTAAAAACATTTATAGCCGGGGAGGCTGTCTCAAAAGTAATTTTCACCGATGAAAAGTTGTGATTTTAAAACGAAATTAAATCCGACTTATTCAATTTTGGCACTTTTGATACAGCCTCCTTTTTTTAGTTTCTAATTTTGGACCGGAGAAATAAAAATGAAAAAATTAAGTATTGACAAAGTTAATTTGAAAGGTAAACGCGTACTTGTACGTGTAGATTTTAATGTTCCGCTTGATGAAAATCTTCAGATCACAGATGATATTAGGATTACATCCGCACTCCCGACAATTAAGAAAATAATTTCTGACGGCGGACGATGTATTTTGATGAGCCACCTTGGAAGACCGAAAGGCGGACCAAATCCGAAATACAGTTTGAAACCTGTTGCAGTACGTCTTGGTCAATTGCTAGATAAAGATGTAAAGTTTGCACCCGATTGTATAGGTGAACAAGTCAATGCAATAGTCAACTCATTAGCTAATGGTGATGTTCTTCTCCTTGAAAATTTACGTTTTCATGCAGAAGAAGAAAAAAACGATTCTGCATTCGCTAAACAATTGGCTGAGCTTGGCGATGTTTATATTAATGATGCTTTCGGAAGCGCACACAGAGCACATGCATCAACTGAAGGAGTAACAAAGTTTATCAAAGTATGTGCTTCGGGATATTTGATGCAGAAAGAACTCGATTATCTCGGTGAAGCAATTTTTAATCCGGTTCGTCCATTTACAGCAATTCTCGGCGGCTCAAAAATATCCGGTAAGATTGATGTGATCGAAAATCTATTACCAAAAGTTGATAATCTTCTTATCGGCGGGGGAATGGCATACACTTTTTACAAAGCGATGGGATACGAAATCGGAACTTCTTTACTTGAAGCTGAAAAAATAGAACTCGCAAAAGAAATGTTGGTAAAATTCAAAACATCGAAGGCGAAAATTATTTTACCGAAAGATAATGTAGTTGCATCTGAGTTTAAGAATGAATCGCCATCATCTATTGTTGATGCAGAAAAAATCCCAACTGATAAAATGGGTTTGGATATCGGTCCCAAAACAATTGAAGAATTCAAGGATGTAATTCTTAAAAGTAAAACCGTGATCTGGAACGGACCGATGGGAGTATTTGAGTTTGATAATTTTGCAAAAGGAACAGATACAATAGCAGCAGCTTTGGCGGAAGCAACTAAAAATGGAGCTGTAACAGTTATCGGCGGAGGCGATTCTGCAGCTGCTATAAAAAAAGCGGGATTGGATGATAAAGTTTCTCATGTTTCTACAGGCGGCGGTGCATCTTTAGAATTCTTAGAAGGAAAAGTATTACCCGGCGTTGAAGCTTTAAACGATGAGAAATAGTTTTTAAGAAGGAAGTGACTCTTTCTTTTTCGTGCTCATGCTCGCATAAACGATCATGATTACGATCAAGATCACGAGCACGAAGAAATTTATGGTTCATCATAAAGAAGCGTACCTTTATCATGAATACCAAGCAGACCCGCCTTGCCTTCTCGCCTCGCTGAAGACGCGAGTCGAAGCAGGGCAGCAACGGGCAGGTATTTTTATGTATAAACCCCACGCTTCAGCGTGGGGAGAATGATACAAAAACAACACCGGGCTTTAGCCCTGTATCAACAGGAATTATGTCAAACGTTAAAAGTATCTGTCAGTGAATCAATGCTCAATAAAGTTAGGGATTATATCAAAAGCCAGGAAGAGCATCATAAAAAAATGACATTCAAGAGCGAGTATGAGAAATTTATAACAAAGTTCGGGTTTAATCATCATGCCTAAAGCCCTTATCCAATTGGACTGTTACCCCACGATAAATCGTGGGGTTAATTCATCAGGTACGCATTATTATGATGAACCATATCTATTAAACTAATTTTGAGTTTAATGAACGGGTTGCTTCTTTCTTTCATTTAAATGAAGTATTTTTTAACGAAGTAAATAAGGAAACAAATGGGATTAGATTCAAGAGATTATTACAGACCATCGGGATTTGGCGGATTTAGTTTTTTCCCGCCTGTGCTTAAAAAAATATTATTTGCCAACGGAATTGTTTTTTTTATTCAGCTAATTTCGCAAATGATTGTTTACGGCTATACTTCAGATGGTTACACGCTAAGCTATGAATACTTTTTAACAAAATATTTTGCACTTAATTCAATCTTTACCGTTGGCGATCACAATAATTTTTATATTTGGCAATTGTTGACATATCAATTCATGCATGGAAGTTTTACACATATTCTATTTAATATGTTCATGCTCTGGATGTTCGGGATGGAAATAGAAAATATAATGGGTTCTAAAAAATTCTTAATCTTTTATCTTGCTTGCGGATTCGGAGCCGGATTACTTCAGCTTTTCTTGTCACAGTTATTCGAAGGCGGAATGGGACCAACTATTGGAGCTTCCGGTGCAGTATTTGGAGTAATGATTGCATTCGCAATGTACTTTCCTGATCGTTATGTTTTTATCTACTTCTTAATTCCTGTCAAAGCAAAATATTTAATTGCATTTCTCGTTGTGCTAGAATTTATGTCGGTCGGGGATCGAAGTTTTGTCGCACATCTTGCTCATATTGGCGGTGCAATAACAGCATTCTTTTTTATACTTTACGATAGAAGAAATCGTATAGGTGCAGGTAATGTATTCGGATCATTTAAAAAATCTAATAATAGATTTTCAAGTTCATCTTTACGTAATGCTTTTAAATCACGACCTAAGGATGTTGAAGATGCTAAATTTTACGACATCAATGAATCTAAAAAGGATGATACGATTGATTATCAAGAAGAAGTTGATAGAATTCTAGATAAAATCAGCCAACACGGATATCAAAAATTAAGTGAAAGTGAAAAGAAAACTTTATTTGAAGCCAGTAAGAAGAAATAATATCATAATAATATTTCTTTCGTTAATTGTAATTTATTCTGGATGCAGTAAAGAAAAAATACCGGAAGAAACATTAGTCAAAGTTTATGTTGAAAACGTAATTGTCGAGGAAACTTACGCAGCCAACACCGATTCACTTCGTACCCATAAACAAATAGTATTCTCCAAATACAAAATAACCGAAAAAGATTTTCAGAATGAACTTGAAAAATATGCCGATGATAAAACTAAATGGGAAAGTTTTTTTAAGAAAGCAAACGATTATCTGAATGATCTGAAAAAAAGTAATGCTATCAACTAATTCTCTTTTTAGCGGCTGCAATTCTAAGCTTAGCGAAACTTATTGTATTATTTAATGATTCACGCAGTCCTTTCAAATCTGTTAAACCAAGATCAACCTTATCGTAAATTAATTTTAATTCATTCTTCTCAAATAGTGAATCAATCTCTAAATCGGGAATTGCCTCAATCAAAGTTTCAATCTGAGTAGAGACAATTGCTTCAGGCAGTTTTGTTAACGATGCAATATCTTGAAGAGAATATTTTTTCTGAACGAGTTCTAATACTTGATTAATGTTATCAGGCAGATTCTTGTTCTTAAGTCTATTACTTAAATCTTCCGAGGTTCTGAATTCTTTTAATGTATTTAAGAAATCTTCACCAATCTTATTGTACATCCTACTATTAAATCCGCTGATATTTAATAACTCTGAATGGGAAGATGGCTTTAATTTAGTGATTGTTCTCATTACTTCATCGGGACAAATTAAATTCGGTTTTTGATTAAACTTTTCGGCAGCTTCCTTTCTTATTTGGCGTAATAAATTAAAAAGTTTAAGATCATTTTCGTATTCTTTGTTAGTAGTAATTGGATGGTCAAAATCTTCCAGCACTGAAAATTGTTCTAATCCTTTCTCAGATAACGTAAGCACATTGTTTAGGGTAGTAATAAGGTCCGCTCGTTCTAAGTTCGCGAGTGATTTATCAATCTCGTCCTTTTTGAAGTGAACACCTGATCCAAATGTTGAAAACTTTTTAAGTGAACTAAGATCAGTTTTCCCGGTAACGATCTCCAGAACATTTTTCTTTTTAATAGGAAGTTTAGCTTCATGAATTGTCTGCAAGATTATTTCTTCCAGGTATTCTAATGTTATTCTTCCTGCTTCAACGTAACCCCGGCATCGGTCACATTTATTACATTTATAATTTTCATCTTGCTGCCCAAAATATTCCAACAAATATTTGAAACGGCAGCTTTCTGTATTGGCATAATCTATTAGCCGTTCTAATTTCATTTTTGAATGCAAAGCGATATTTTCGACACGATTCATATCAAGAGAAATTTCATTTGCTAAAGCCCGGTTTTGAAGTAACGACACAGCTGGAAACAGCAATGGTTTTTCGTAGGCAAGAATACCGATAGATGATAATCTTTCAAGTTGAATAATAATTTCATGATTAGATAACTCTAATACACCGCAAAGCATTTGAATATTAATCTTAATTTTAGAATTGAAAATTACACTGCCGTATTCACGAGCCAAAAATAGGATTAAATCTTTTGCCTCATTATCGGTGAAATTTTTTAGAAATGAATTCAAACGTGACGGTTCGAGAAGAAATTGGACAAAATGTTTATTCTCAAGATCTGATTTGAACTTGAGATAACCTGACTCCTCTAAAACTCGAAGAGATGAATCAATCAAACCGCGGTTCATTCCCTTTTTTTCAAGAAGAGAAAAGAAATTTGCATCGAGTGAAATATCTTTTTGCGGCATAGATCCCAATGCAACATTACCGCAATTGTATAGTGTATCATAGACATTTTCAATTTGGGAGCGGGATGGATTTCCACTTGAAATAAAATATTGTTGAATTAGTTTGTCTTTCTCATTGTACAAAAGAAAAATATCGGATTCTTTTCCATCTCGTCCGGCTCTGCCTATTTCTTGGTAATAATTTTCAATTGTACCCGGAAGATTATAGTGTATAATAGTTCGAACATCACTTTTATCAATTCCCATCCCGAAGGCATTTGTTGATACGATTGTATTTATCCGTCCGGATAAAAAATCATCCTGTATCATTCTCCGTAATTCCGAAGTTAATCCTGCGTGATAATAAACCGCATCAATCTTATTCAGTCTTAGAAAATCTGCAACTTCTTCTGTAGATTTTCTTGTAGAAGTGTAAATAATTGCCGATTGATTTTTCCCTTTTAGAATATCAACACACTTTTCTTTTTTGTGAATAGTATGTAGAACATTCAAACATAAATTATCTCTTTCAAAACCACGCACAAATATTTTCGGATTAATAAGTCCAAGCTGTTTGATGATATCAGTGCGTACATCTTCTGTTGCAGTTGCAGTAAAAGCAGAGATATTTTTAATCCCGGTGAAATTGATGAACTCTTTTATTTTTCTGTAACTCGGCCGGAAATTATGTCCCCATTCACTAATGCAATGTGCTTCATCAACAAATAAATAAGAAGGTGATAACGATTTCATTCTCTCAGCAAAATTACTATTGGTAAGTTTCTCCGGCGAGACATATAATATTTTAATTTTGCCTGATGTTAATCCGGATATAACTTTATCACTATCACGGAAGTCTAATGAACTGTTAATGAATGCCGAAATATTTTCTCTCGCATTGAGTGCATCAACTTGGTCTTTCATTAACGCAATAAGCGGAGAAACTACAATTGCAAAAGATTTAGATATTAAAGCAGGGATCTGATAGCAAAGAGATTTACCGGCGCCTGTCGGAAGAATTGCAAGAATATTTTCTTCATTTAATATTGAAGAAATAATTTCTAACTGTCCCGGACGGAATTCACTGTAACCAAAAAATTTCTGTAATACGTCTTTTGAAGTATTCATTTAAAATATTTATTTGACAACTTAGTGCAGACTGTTATCTTGTAAAACAAAAAATAATCATAGTTAATATAACATGCTTAGAATCAACCATATAATTAAGAACATGGTATAATATTTGTCCTTTAAAAAGGTTCTCATTTTAGTTTTAATTACTTTTACAAGTGAGATATCAAATGTTATTATAAAGTTAATTGGTGATTTATGTCTGAACAAAAATTAAAATTAGAAGATCTGCTCGGCGGAGTTCAAAAAGATGAAGAGCTGGGAAGGATTGATTACGTTGCAATTATCGGCGGCGGTGTAATGGGACAGGGAATTGCGCAGACAATTGCCAATGCCGGTGTTGATGTTTTATTGATCGAAAAATCTGAAGAACAATTAGAACGGGCAAAAGAAAATTTGACAGCAACAATGGAACGGGAAATCGCTCGTTGGGCATTAACACAAAGTGAAATGAAATCCGTCCTCAACAGAATTAAGTGGACAACTGAGCTTAGTGAGATTCCCGAATGTGATATTATTATCGAAGCAGTTGATGAGAATTATGATCTAAAGAAAAAAATATTTAAGGAATTAGATATAATAGCAAAACCGGAAGCTATTTTTATTTCCAACACTTCTACTTTAAGCTTAACTAAGATAGCAGAAGTTACAAACCGGCGTGATAAAATTATTGGGATGCATTTTCTAAATCCCGTACCCAAAGTTCCGCTTGTTGAGTTGGTCCGTGCTCTTGAAACATCTGATAGAACTGTTGAGATAATTAAAAAGTTTGCTTCGCGCATTGGGAAAACTGCCGTTCCGGTTTATGAATATCCGGGATTCGTTACTACACGTGCAATTGTTCCTTTGTTGAATGAAGCTATGCATATTCTTCTTGAAGGTCTTGCAACAGCAAAAGATATTGATACTGCAATGCGACTCGGTTATAATTTCAAAGTTGGTCCGCTTGAAATGGCTGATTCAATGGGTCTTGATGAAGTCCTTGCATGGATGGAAACATTATGGTCAACACTTGGTGAACCGCGTTATCGTCCTTGCCCGATACTCCGTAAACTTGTTCGTGAAAGAAAACTTGGCAAGAAAACCGGTGAAGGATTTTTTAAATACGATTCTGATGGGAAAATAATTAATTAAAATTTTTGAGGAAGAAATGAAAATTTTGGTTCTTAACTGCGGTAGTTCATCTATTAAATATCAGTTTATAGATACGACAAGCAAAATTGCACTTGCTCAAGGAATGGTTGAAAGAATTGGTATGTCGAGCGCAATATTAACTCATCAGCCGCATGATAGAGAAAAAATAAAAATTGTCGGAGAAATCCTTGATCACACAATCGCAATCGAATATGTTATTGCCGTTCTTCTTTCAAAAAATCACGGCGTAATTAAAGATAAAAAAGAAATTGATGCTGTCGGACATAGAGTTGTTCACGGCGGAGAAACATTTTCCGGTTCTGTCTTAATTACAGATCAAGTTATGAAAGCATTGAAAGACAATATTGAACTTGCACCGCTTCATAACCCTCCTAACATTAAAGGTATACAAGCAACAAAAGAACATTTACCAAGTACACCGCAAGTCGGAGTATTCGATACAGCATTTCATGTAAAAATGCCTCCGCGTGCTTATTTATATGGAATCCCATATGAACTTTACAAAAAATATAAAATCCGCCGTTATGGATTTCACGGCACTTCACATCGTTTTGTTTCAGAAAGAGCAGCAGCAATACTTGGCAAACCAATCGAGCAATTAAAAATAATTACTGCTCATCTTGGTAACGGATGTTCAATGGCAGCTGTTGACGGCGGAAGATCTGTTGATACAACTATGGGTTTCACTCCGCTTGAAGGATTAATTATGGGAACAAGAAGCGGTGATCTGGACTCATCAATTATTCTTTACATTATGGCTAAAGAAGGATTATCGCTTTCGGAAGCCAATACACTTCTTAATAAACACAGCGGATTGATCGGTATAAGCGGTGAAAGCAGCGATATGAGAGAAATTGAAGAAGCGATCGGTGAAGGAAATAAAAAAGCAAAATATGCGTTCGATGTTTTCACTTACAGAATTAAAAAATATGTCGGCGCTTATACTGCTGCTATGGGCGGATTGGATGCTTTAGTATTTACCGGTGGTATCGGTGAAAATTCAGTTATGGTTCGCAAAGATGTTTGCTCTAATATGGAATTTCTTGGAATTAAGTTTGATGAATTGGCTAATCAAAATGTAAAAGGAGAATGTTCAATATCGAGCTCTGATTCCAAAGTAAACGTTCTTAGAATTCCGACGAATGAAGAATTGGTAATTGCACTTGATACGGAATTAATTGTTACCGAGCAGCTTTCATTGAAACAAACCGCAAGTGTGAATTAAATTATATAGTTCATTTTTATTTGTTGAGGTTGTTCCAAAAGTAAAAAATAACTTAGTGTTTCTTAGTGACCTTTGTGTCTTTGTGGTAAGAATCTTTCGATTATTAGAAAAACAAAACCCCAACCACAAAGACACTAAGAGCACAAAGGTCCACAAAGACTTTTGAAACAATCTCTTATTTTTAAAAACCTTTTCGAAAAAATCTTAAATTGTGATAAATAATTAACAAGAGATTAGAATGGATTTAAAACTAAAGGACAAAATAGTTCTTGTAACTGCGTCAAGCAGCGGGATTGGCAGAGCAGCAGCGGAATTATTTATTCAAGAAGGATGTAGAGTAACTATCTGCTCTCACAATAAAGAAAAACTGTTAAGAACCTCTCAAGAAATTAAAACACTTTACAATGTAGAACCGCTGTGGGAAGTTTGCGATATAAATAATCCGCAGGATATTGAAGACACAGTTCATGTGGTTCAGAAAAGGTTAGGCGATATTGATATTCTCGTAAATAATTGCGGCGGTCCAATCCCCGGATTTTTTGAAGATCTTTATGATGAAAATTGGGAAGATGCGTTTGAACAAGTTTTGATGAGCACTGTCCGATTTACTCGTTTTGTCTTACCCGGTATGAAAGCAAAAAATTGGGGAAGGATAATTAACTTAACTTCATTATCGGTTAAGCAGCCGGTAGATAATTTGGTCTTATCAAACTCTCTAAGAAGCGCTGTTACTGCCTTTGCAAAAACATTAAGCAATCAAATTGGTAAGTACAATATCACTGTTAATAATGTTGCACCCGGTTATACCTTAACTCCAAGATTGCACGAGCTTGCTGAAACCAGAGCTAAACTTTCAAACACAACTCCGGAAAATATTTTAGCTTCTATGGCTAATGAGGTTCCTTTGAAAAGAATTGCAGATCCTAACGAAGTTGCATCAATGATCGTTTACCTTGCTTCAGAACAAGCTGGTTATATCACCGGACAAACAATTGCTGTAGATGGCGGAGTAATCAGATCCACTTACTAAATTTATCCAACATCCAGAAACCAGTATCCAGAATTAAGATGCTGGATGCTGGATACTGGATGATAGTTGAATTTTCCTCAAAACAGAGGACAACATGACTAAAGAAATAGAACTTATACTTCCTCCCGAATTTGTAAATGATTATTCCTATCAAAAAAATCTTGCAGCAAAAGAATTAAAACTTAACATTAAAGATATATCTGCTATTCAAGTTATTCGCCGCTCGGTTGATGCGCGGAGTAGAAACCCAATCTTCAGAGCAAAAGCAATTGTTTATTTGAACGAAGAACCGGTAGATATTTATTCCCGAATAGATTTCAAACCTGTAAAAGGTAACAAAAAAGTATTGATCGTAGGAATGGGTCCTGCCGGAATGTTTGCCGCACTTCGATTGATTGAGTTGGGGATTAAGCCAATAATTTTTGAACGGGGTAAAGATGTGCAGAAACGCCGGAGAGATCTGCGGGCGATCCAGAAATTTGGAGAAGTAAATCCCGATTCTAATTATTGTTTTGGTGAGGGAGGAGCCGGAACTTACAGCGACGGTAAACTTTATACTCGTTCAACCAAAAGAGGAGACGTAAATAGAATTCTAAATATTCTTGTCCAGCATGGTTCTCAGAAAGAAATATTGATTGATGCACATCCGCATATTGGTTCAAATATTCTTCCTAAAGTAGTTCAAGCAATCCGCCAAACAATTATTGATTGCGGCGGAGAAATTCATTTCGATTCACGCGTAACGGATTTTATTCTTGATGGAAAGAAAATAAAAGGGTTAATAGTTAACGCTGAAAAAGAATTCTTTGGTGATTCGGTTATACTTGCAACCGGACATTCTGCGCGTGACATTTACTATCTATTAGACAATCATAAAATTAAACTTGAAGCGAAACCTTTTGCTATGGGAGTGCGTATTGAGCATCCGCAAAAACTAATTGATGAAATTCAATATCACACAAAAGAAAGGAATCCAAACTTGCCGGCTTCAAGTTATAACTTAGCATGCCAAGTTGATGATCGCGGAGTTTATTCTTTCTGTATGTGTCCCGGTGGAATAATAATTCCGGCATCAACCACATCAGAAGAACTTGTTCTAAACGGAATGAGTGTCTCCCGAAGAGATTCTCCGTTTGCTAATTCGGGATTGGTTGTTTCGGTTGATGAGAAAGATTGGAAGCAGTATAAATCATTTGGAGTGTTTGCCGGACAGGAATTCCAAAAAGAAGTTGAAAGAATTGCATTTGAAGCGGGAGGTAAAACTCAATGCGCACCTTCTCAGAGAATTACAGATTTTGTAAAAAATAAAATATCTTCGACACTTCCTCAGTCATCATACATTCCGGGAACGATCAGTTCACCGCTTCATGAAATTCTTCCAATAAAAATTGCTGAAGGACTTAGGAAAAGTTTAATAATCTTCGACAAAAAGATGAAAGGATATTTTACAGAAGAAGCGCAGATACTTGCAGCCGAAACTCGAACAAGCTCACCCATCAGAATTCCGCGCGATAGTAAAACTTTAATGCATGTCGAAGTTGAAGGATTATTCCCGTGCGGAGAAGGTGCCGGTTATGCGGGAGGGATTGTGTCTGCCGCGATTGATGGAGAGAGAAGTGCTGTAGCGATAGCAAAATATATCTTTTGAAAATCAAATTGATTCTTTATTTTGGTTTAGAGAAAAGCTAAAACAGATGACTTTAGAAGAACAAATACAATACTGGGTAGATATTGCCGAGCATGATGTACCGGTCGTAAAGAGTATGTTCGAGAACGGCCATTATGTTTGGGCTTTGTTTATATCACATCTCATTCTTGAAAAAATAATCAAAGCCCATTATGTAAAAGACACTCAACAAACTCCACCCAAAATTCATGATTTGGTTTCATTAGAGAGAAGAACAAAACTCAATCTTTCTAAAGAGCAAAGGGAGTTTCTCCTCAAAGTGAATAATTTCAACCTCGAATCAAGATATCCTGATTTCAAAAGAAATGCTTTCTTAGTAGCAACTAAAGCTTACACTGAAGATTATATGAAAAAAATTATGGAGATGTACGAATGGCTGAAGAACAAAATATAATTGATAAAAAAATTCATCAATTTGTTTTTGAACTAAAAAGAATTGGGATAAATGTTGAAAAAGCCATTCTATTTGGTTCTTATGCAAAAGGTACATATAACGAATGGAGCGATATTGATTTGGCAGTCGTATCCAATGATTTTAAGGGTATTAGACTAATTGATAAAGAAAATATGGTTTCCGCTATTTCGGCTGTTGATTACGATATCTCCCCGTTGCCATACCGTCCGGAAGATTTTACGGAAGATGATTTGTTCGTAAAAGAAATTATACAAACGGGAATTCGAATTGTTTAATATCTATTTCGTTTAGAATGAAGAAGCACAGATTCTTACCGCTGAAACACGTACAAGCTCACCGATCAGAATACCGAGTGATAGTAAAACTTTAATGCATATCGAAGTTGAAGGATTATTTCCGTGCGGAGAAGGTGCCGGTTATGCGGGTGGAATTGTATCCGCTGCGATTGATGGAGAGAGAGTTGCCGAAGCTATATTAAAATATTCTTTAAGCAAATCTTGAATTTGTCATTGCGAATCGCTACGTAGTAGTGATGAAGCAATCTCAAAACTGATAGACTGTTTCACTCAATTCTTTCTCTTGCAATGACTGTTAAACCTTTGTTGAAAATCCAATATCTTCAATTACTTTTTTTGCTTTCTCAGCATCAACTTCACTTTCAAAAGCAATTCGGAATGTTCCGCCAGTACCTTCGCGGATTTTCAGAAGTTCGATTTATTTGTCCTAACATTTTTTGCTATAAAAAATTATATTTACTTCAGTTAAAAGAAAGGAATAAAAATGATAAACTTAGATCAGGCATTGGACAGTGCCAGACAGTTATCTCTTTCCGATAAAGAAATGCTGATTGAAATACTTAAGAAACAAGCCATAGAAGAAAGAAGAAAAGAGATAGCAACAGAAGTGAGAGAATCTAGAACTCTTTATGCTACGGGTAAACTGGCGCCTTCAGATTCAAAACAAATTATAGATGAACTTCATAGCTCACTTTCCGAACCGGAAGACGATTGAATAAATTAGTTTTATCACCTCATTAAAAAAATTGCTTTATTTATTGATAAGATTTCTAAACTCTTCAACAGAAATTTCTATCTCTCTGAGCATTTCGCGGATTAATGGGCGGGCAAGATCGCGATTTGGATGATTTGGAACAGTAGTTGTTCTTCCATTTACGTGTTTATAAATACATGACTTCCTTTTTGTCGAATTGCTGAAAAACCAAGATTGCGGAGGATTAAATTCATTCTCTTAAAATTAATTATTGGCAGTTTCGTCACACTGCTATCTCGATTTGTTGTAAGCCTACAAAATGTGGTAGGTAGTTTACTTCTTCTTTATTTTCTTCCAAGCAAAGCGAAAGAACTTCTTTAAGATTTGCATTCAATTCGTCAAGTGTAGCACCTTGAGTGTGTGCACCGGGAATTCCGGGTATAATACCAACGTATAATTTTGTTTCAGGATCCCATTCAACGTAAGCTGTGAATGTTTTCATTTATTATTCCTCTAAATATTTTCTTTGATAAATATAATAAAATAACTTGTGTTAATAAGTAGAATACCTAAACTAAATATTGTGAAAGCCCTTCCCTTTCAAGCCAGTTGCAGAAGTCAGTTAGCAAACTTCAAGTTATAATATCGTTAATCACTAATCTCAATTAAGTCTTCGCCTTCATCAACAAATTTTTTGATGCTCTCAATCTGCTTTGATAGGATTTCTTGGAATTTTTTATTGGATGTATTCCCGCATGTAACCCAAATTATTTTTGGCGGTGAACCGAATCGCTTTAAAAGTTCAAGAAAATCTGCGTCTTTAGTGAGAACGATAGCATCGTTTTCTTTTGCTTTATGAAAAATTTCTTTATCGGTTGCGTCACGTAGTCCTAGTTCTTTTAGTGGAAAAGAATCGATTTTCAATTCATCTTTTAACCACTTTGCAATTAAAGGAGAGAATTGGGCATCAATCCAGATTTTCATGCGGCAATTACCGGATGATCAAGTTTATTACTTGCATATTGTAGAGATGCTTGCAGGTCTTCCTTCTCGAGATCCGGCATTTCTTCAAGAATCTGTTCTGCGTTTAATCCCGCTGCGTAAAGGTCAAGAACATCTTTAACCCGAATTCTCATCCCTCGAATGCAAGGACGTCCTCCGCATTGTTCGGGGTTTATAGTAATTCTTCTTAATAGTTCTTCCATTTAATCCTCGTTTCCTTACTTCAATTTATGTAATCAATATTAGCTTTTCAACTTTATCCATCAGATCAAATCTTTGTCGAAAACCCAATCTCTTCAATTATTTTCTTTGCTCTCTCAGCATCCATTAGACTTTCAAAAGCGATTCGAAATGTTCCGCCCGAACCTTCGCGGATTTTCAGAAGCTCGATGTCTTTAATGTTGATCTTGTTTTCAAATAGCGCACTAGAGATTTTGCTTATCACTCCCGGTTCATCTTTTACGAACACAAAAACATCGTAGACCTGGTTTATAAATCCTTTATTCGATTTCGGAATTTCATCGCGTTTAACTCTTGCACTTTCAAATTTTTCGGTCAGCTTTTTATAATCTTTATTAGAGATTGATTTTTTCATCTGCTCTAAATCAAAAATAAAATTATCAATCGCTTGAATAATATTTTTCCGGTTCTCGCGAAGAATTGGTTCCCAAACATTGAATTCGCTTGAAGCAATCCGTGTCATATCTCTAAAACCACCGGCTGCATAATCAAAAAAGTTTATATCACTTCCTTTAAGTCCCGCAGAGTTGATAAGCGAAACAGATAGCAGTTGGGGAAGATGGCTGACGGATGCAACAATTATATCGTGCACTTTGGGATTTAGAAAAGTAATCTTTGCACCAAGCTGATGAATTATTTCTGTGAATGAATCAATCACCGGAAATTCTTTTGCAGATTCGTTAAGAATGTAAACGCAATTTTCAAAAAGGAGAGGGTCGGAATTTTCAAATCCGCCTTTTTCTTTTCCGGTCATCGGATGCCCGCCGATGTAAAATCCTTTCCTTTCTTTCCTATCCCAAATTTCCTGGAAGACGGATTTCACTCCGCTCACATCGGTTATAATCTGATTCGAATTAATTTTATCTGCAAGATTTTCAAAAACATTTATTGACGCATCAACCGGAAGACAAATAAAGATCAAATCTGCATCAAGACTTTCTTCAAATGATGAAAATTTTTTATCAATAACTTTTTGCTGAAGTGCTTCATCGAGAACAGTTTGTTTATCATAAGCGCCGATCATAAAATTCTGCGAACTACTTTTCAAAGCTTTTGCGATCGAACCGCCGATCAATCCTAATCCGATTATTGAAATTCTTCGGATTTCCAATTACAGTTTCCTTCCAATAGCTTGAGCTATCAATCGTAACTCTTCCATTAATTTTAAGTAAGTATTAGGAAGAAGCGCTTGCGGTCCGTCTGATAATGCGTTTTCCGGGTCATCGTGAATCTCGATCATAATTCCATCGGCACCGGCAGCAACAGCCGCACGCGCCATCGGCGGAACTTGATCACGCATTCCTGTTGCATGTGAAGGATCGGCTATGATCGGCAAGTGACTTTTTTTATGTACAACAGGAATTGATGAGAGATCGAATGTGTTACGTGTATAATTCTCGAATGTTCTTATTCCACGCTCGCATAAGAAAACATTTTTATTCCCGCCGCTTAAAATATATTCAGCCGACATCAGCCATTCTTCAATTGTTGCTGCAATACCACGTTTTACCATTACCGGTTTTGTAGTCTTACCTAATTCTTTCAGCAAAGAAAAATTCTGCATATTGCGTGCACCAAGCTGAAAGATATCGGTGTATTGATCAATCAGTTCGATCTGATCCATCTGCATTACTTCGGTTACAACGAGCAGATTATTTTCATCGGCAGCGGCACGGATTAATTTTAATCCCTCTTCTCCAAGTCCTTGAAACGAATATGGAGAAGTGCGTGGTTTGAAAGCACCGCCTCTTAAAATTTTTGCACCGGATTTTGCAACAACCTTTGCCAAACGGAAAATTTGATCTTCATATTCTATCGAACATGGTCCGGCAATCATTACTATTTGATTTCCACCTAACTCAACATCTTTGATCTTGATAATTGTATTCTGCTCATTAAAACTTCTGCTTGCAAGTTTGTATGGAGTTGTAACGCGGTAAACTTCATCAACGCCATCGAGAATGCTGATGTTGCGCGTATCGAAGTTTGGTTTAACTCCTATTGCACCAATGATCGTTCTTTCGGCACCGATTGATTTGTGGATCTGGAATCCAAATCCTTCCAGGTGTTTGATTACATTTTCTATTTGTTCTTCTGTAGCGTTTTTTTCTAGAATAACAACCAAGTTAAGCTCCGTAATTAATCATGAAATTTTTTCTCTCCCGTCTGAATTTCGATCGGGATGAAATCTTCTTTTGTTGGAATAGCACAAGAATAATCCGGTGAATATGCGCAATAAGGATTATATGTTAGATTAAAATCTATTTTATAAAGATGTTCTGCATCATCAACTTTTTCAAAGTCAATGTAGCGTCCAACGCCGTATGATTCATTGTTCGTTGTTTTATCTGTGAACCAAATTGAATAATAAGTTTCACCGCCGGCTGTGGTTCCTTGATAGACATTTATTTTATACTGTTTGTTTTGATAAGTAATCACAACATAACCATAACGAATTGTTTCCCGGGGTTCGCCTTTAGTGCCGTAAATCGTAACTGTGTCTTTCGGTTCATATTCATAAAGCAGACTTCTGAAAACGAACGAAGGGTCAACTTTAAAGTAATTCAAATCATGGAATTCGACTTTTCCTTTTTTGTTGAATGGGGATGAGTCATCATTTTCCATCCATTCATTTTTTGCTTCTCTTTCTTTTTCGATCTTAGCGATATAAGCTTTTTGTTCAGGTGTGTAATTCTTTCCGCAACCGATGAGGAATAAAAAAATAATCATTTTTAAATATGTGAGTATGTCATTCTGAGGAGTGTAACGACGAAGAATCTTTCTTACTAATAAAGATAGAGATTCTTCTCCCGACAAGTCGGGATCAGAATAACAAATGTTAATCTTTCTTCTCATCAATTTTCTTTTTTAATTCACTCAGTTTATTCAACGCTTCAAGCGGCGTTAAACTGTTTATCGAAATATCAGAAATTTGTTTTCTTAATTCATCGTCTTTCATTTCAAACAGACTGATCTGTAATTCATCAGTTCCTTTAAGCTTCGCTAGTTTAGCTTTCTTCATTTCATAAGGAGTTAATTCTTTGCTCTCTAAATTAGCAAGAATTTCTTTAGCACGATTGGTAACAAAAATAGGCAAGCCTGCCATTTGTCCTACTTGAATACCGTAACTATGATCAGCACCCCCGGAAGAAACTTTATGCAGGAAAATTACTTTGTCTCCATATTCTCTTACTTCAACTTTATAATTTTTAATTCGTGGGAATAAAGTTGCCATTTCATTTAGCTCGTGATAATGAGTAGCGAACAAAGTCTTTGCAGTAATATTCGGATTCTCATGAAGATATTCTGTTATTGCCCACGCGATTGATATCCCATCAAATGTGCTTGTTCCGCGACCAATTTCGTCTAATAGAATTAAACTTTTACTTGTTGCATTGTTCAAAATATTTGCAGCTTCCTGCATTTCAACAAGAAAAGTTGATTCGCCGGCTGAGATGTTATCGCTCGCTCCAACACGCGTGAAAATTCTATCTACTAAACCGATTTTTGCCGATGAAGCAGGAACGTACGAACCAATCTGCGCCATCAATACTATTAATCCGGCTTGACGGAGATAAACTGATTTACCTGCCATGTTCGGTCCGGTTAGAATAATTATCTGCTCATCTGATGAAGAAAGTTTAGAATTGTTTGGAGTAAATTTTTCTCCCGGTGGTAAAATTCTTTCAACAACCGGATGACGTCCGTCTATAATATCAAGCGAATCGGATTCATCAAGCTGCGGACGGACATATTTATATTCATCCGCGCATTCGGCAAATGATTGATAACAATCTAGCATAGCAATCAATTTAGCATTTTCCTGAATTGCTTCTGTTTCCGAAGCAGCTTCTAATCTAACTTGATCGAAAAGCTGATATTCTAGATTAGCAATGTTTTCTTCTGCATTCAGAATTTTATCTTCATACTCTTTTAGTTCAGGAGTAATAAATCTCTCGTTATTAACTAAAGTTTGCTTGCGGATATAGTTCTCCGGAACTTTATCCTTGTTGGCATTACTAATCTCTATGTAATAACCGAATACTTTATTGTAGCTGACTTTAAGCGAAGAGATCTTCGTCCGTTCGCGTTCCGTTTTTTGTAGAGTAGCGATCCAATCTTTTGCATTTGTTGAAAGACTTCTTAATTCATCCAGTTCAGGACTATAACCATAACGAATTACACCTCCGTCAGAAATTGCAAGGGGCGGATCATCGGAAATTGATAATTCAATTTTCTCAACGGTCTTATCGAGAGAATTTAATCTTTGATTAATTGCTGTAAGTGTTTCTACTGAAGTTTGATCTAAAAGTTGTTTGATAAGCGGAATCTTTTTGAGTGATGTTTTAAGATTTAGCAATTCACGCGGATTAACTCTTCCCGTACATATTTTAGAAATAAGACGTTCTAAATCACCGATCTCTTTTAATTCATTCTGTAAATTTTTTCGAAGAGTTTTATTTTGCAAAAGTGCTTCGATTGATTCCTGGCGTTTGATGATCGGTTCTAATTTTTTTAATGGGGCAGAGATCCACTTCTTGAGCATCCGTGCGCCCATTGAAGTTAATGTCTTATCAAGAATTGAGATCAATGAACCTTCTCTTTCACCTTCCTGCATTGTGAACATGATCTCTAAATTTTTCTTAGTCGAATAATCTAAGATCATGTAATCGGAAGGATTGTACCGCGAAATTTTATTTATATGTGTAAGATTAGCTTTTTGAGTTTCGCGCAAATAATTTAGAGCGGCACCGGCGGAACAAATCGCGATGCGTAAATTCTCGATGCCAAATCCCTTCAACGTTTTTGTGTTGAAATGGTTCATTAAAAGTTCAGTACAGTAATCGTAATTGAAAATCCAGTCATCAATTTTTGTTATTCGTGCCGATGGAACAGCTTTTTGAAAAAAAGGTTCAAGTTCATTCTTAAGTTTTTTGGGAATTAATATTTCGGAAGGATTGATCGAACCAAGCTGTTGTGATAATTCAGGTCTATTGAATTCAAAAGTTGAAAACTCGCCTGTGGAAATATCGCAGAAGGCAATTCCGGCAATTTCATCTTCAATGTAAACCGATAGCAAATAATTATTTTTTTTGTGATCGAGAAGTTTATCAGATATTGCAACTCCCGGAGTAACAACTTCAATAACTTCACGCTTAACAATTCCTTTTGCAAACTTCGGATTTTCCATCTGCTCGCAGACAGCAACACGGTAGCCGGCACGTACAAGTTTTGGTAAATAGGTATCAATTGCATGATGAGGAAATCCGGCAAGAGGGACTTCGCCGGCTGCGCCATTGGCACGTTTTGTAAGAGTAATGCCCAACACTTTGGAAGCAGTTTTTGCATCTTCCTCAAAAGTTTCAAAGAAATCTCCCATCCGGAAAAGTAAAATAGTATCCGGATAGTTTTCTTTGATCTTGGCATACTGTGCCATTAAAGGTGTAACCGACATAGCTTGATTCTAATTTTGTGGCTAAAAATAGTTTAATGAGGGGTGAGAATCAAAGACGACTGTCATCAATGATAAATTGTTGACTTTTTAACAATATTTATATAATTAGAAAAAGCAAAAGACGGAATAATATCTATTGAATACTTTGATTTTTTATTTTTTGCTACAATTAATTAATGGGGTAGATAATTATGATTATAATCCTTCACATTTTTAGTTCAAGGATAAAACCCATGTAACATCGATCAATCTTATATATAAAATGTTTTTTACCAATTCAGATAGTTTTAAAACATTAAAAGTTATAGTGAATAATGAATAGAGAATTACAAAAAAGAGTATTTATAACAGGTGGAACTGGTTCAGTTGGTCAATCAATAATAGAAGCATTTACTTCAAAAAAATATGAAATTTATTTTCAATTTAATAAAGATGAAAAAACTGCAGAAACTCTAATTAAAAAATACAATGTGAAAAAAATTCAGATTGATTTTACTAAAAAATTTGAACTCCCATCTATTAACTTTGATATTATTGTCAATAATGCGGGCATAAACATTTCAGATGCTATGACTCATAAAGTAAAGAACGAAGATTGGAGTAAGACCTTGAGTTTCAATCTCGAAATTCCTTTTAAAATTGTAAAAAAATATCTTCCTTATATGGTTAGTCAAAAATGGGGAAGAATAGTTAATATTTCTTCAATCTATGGATTAAGAGCAACTGAACAAAATCTTCCATATACTGTATCTAAACATGGTTTAACTGGGATTACGCAAACTATTGCTAAGGAATATGCTTCTAAGGGAATTACATGCAACGAAATTTGTCCCTCAGCAATTGAATCAAAAATGATGATCAGAATTGCAAAGAAAGGTGCGAAAAAAGAAAATTCAACGGTGCAACAATATCTAGAAGAGGTTAGTGAATTAATCCCAGCTAAAAGGATGGCAAAACCATTTGAGATTGCAAGTTTAGTGGTCTATCTATCCTCTGAAGAAGCTGGTTTTATAAATGGTTGTTCAATACCAATAGACGGAGGATTAATTTGTTAAGATGGAACAAATAGGTAAGATTAAAAGATTAAACAGAATTTTTTCTCACTCTAGTGGAAGGATTGTTATTGTCCCACTTGATGATAGTCTATTAGCTGGACCATCTAATGGTCTAGAAAACTTAAAAGTTAAGACTGAAAAAATTATCGCTGGTGCACCAAATGCAATTATCGGTTTTCAAGGTTTGTTACGAAACTTTGCCAGTTCGATAGGGGGAATGCCAAGTATTCTAAATATAACTGCCAGTACAACAAAATCTATTCATACGAGAAAAGTATTAGTTGGCTCTGTTGAATTAGCATTAAGACTTGGAGCTGAAGCAGTTGCTGTTCATGTAAATATATCCAGCAAATATGAAAGCGAGATGTTGAAAATTCTAGGCGAAATTTCTCTAGAATGTGAAAGATTTGGTATGCCTCTGTTGGGAATAATGTACCCAAGGAAAGAAAATGAAGATTATACTGATAATAATTATTATGATCTAAAAAAAAATGATGTAAAAAAATATACAGAATTAGTTGCACATGCAGCCCGTGTTGGGGTTGAACTTGGATCTGATATTATTAAAACTCAATACACTGGAGATCCAGAATCCTTTAAATTAGTTGTTGATGCATGTAATCCAATTCCTATTATTATTGCAGGAGGATCACCAATAAGCATTACCGAAATGCTAAGAAATGCTGAAGGGGTTGTAAAAGCAGGTGGTGCTGGAATAAGTTACGGAAGAAATATTTTTACTCGACAAAATCCAGTACCATACATTGAAGCAGTTAAAGAGATTATTCATAACAACAAATCAGTTGAAGAAGCAGAGTTTTTTTTCAATAATTTAACTAATAAGAAATAAATGATTAAGATAAAATTATTTCTTGAATGATATGGTTGATTCTTGGGATTTAATGAATAATTGGGATCTAGTAATTCCTCCCTCTCGTCCCTCACCTAAACAATTGGATTTATTAGTTACCTTAGTTTCAAAGATTGACAATAGAAAAAATGTTGCTGTATTAGGCTCTACGATCGAGTACAGGGATATTCTTTATGAATTAAACTTTGAGAACATTTTCGTTTTTGATAGAAATGAACAGTTCTACAGTTTAATTTCTAAGAGTAGAATTTATCAGAATAAAGAAATATTCGTAAAAGGTGACTGGCTTGAAACTTTAGAAAAATATAATAACTACTTTTCTCTTATCGTCTCTGATCTGACGAGTGGAAATATCCCTTATGATGTAAGAAGTAAATTTTATTCTGATATTGAAAGAGCGCTTATCAAAAGTGGTTTTTTTTTCGATAAAATATTAACTCATAATAATATTTTCTTGAATGTAGATTCACTTATAAAAAAATATGAAAAACTACCGGTTAATTGGATAACTGTTAATTATTTTTCGTGTGAATTATTATTTTGTAGCGAATTATTAAAAGAAAATGAAATTGTTGAGTCTGAATCATTTTACAAAAAACTTGAATCGAAGGTAACAAATAGTAGAATACTTAAATTCATTGATCAATCGAAGATCATTACTCCACCAGGGTTTACCTGGTATTATGGGAAAAATTGGTCCGAACTGACAAAGAACTATTGCTCACAATTGAATAAAATTTATGAGGAAGAAGATGAAGTTCAAAGCCCTTATTACAGCTATCTCAAAATATTTTGCTTTAGGAAATAAAAACATGAAAGAAGTGAAAGTAATTTCATTGCTAACTTTAATATCATTTTTAGTCTCCTTAGGTATTAGTGATATATGTGCTAATATTTTTCCTAATGATATTAAAATTGGTGAACAAATTATTATTTCTGGTGTTTTATTTGTTGTTTTTTTGATTATTGAATTGTTGTATTACTTTAGAACTTTATTAAAACTTCAAAAAGAAGAATTTAAGTTTTGGGATATTAAAAACAGCGGAGATAATGAATTATACAGTATAAGATCAAATTTCCATAAAGTAGTTCAAGATGCAAAAGATGAAGATGACATTTTTATTATCCATTTTATAAAGGAATTTAAGAAACTTTCGAAAAAGATATCTGAGGTAGCTGAGAAACAAGAGTTGTTTGTGAATGCAGATTATTTTTTAAATGCAGATAATGTTATTAAAGTATTTCCTAGTTATGATGAGAGTGTCTGGTATTATACTTGGCAGATAAAAAATGCAGACAACGAACTATTTAATCAAGAAGCATGGTGTCAATTTTTTGAAAAAACAGCTAAACTTATTGAATTAAAAAAAATGAAGGAAATAAAAGCTATCTTAATTTTACCCAATTTAGAAATGCAAAATCATGAAAGAATATCTAAATTACTCGCATTCTATAAAACTAATGATGGAATCTCATGTAAGATACTTGATGAAACGAGATTCAAAAAAATTCTTGACTATAATAGTTTTAATAATCATGATGATTTTGGAATTTATGGCTCTAAACTTTTATATATTGAAAAATATTTTGAAGAGGAAGTAACCGGTTATTTTGTCAAAAACAAAGATATCATTGATGGATACACAAAACTTTTTAATCATCTTTGGGTTTCAGATACTATTGCATTACCAAACCCGAGTAAGGAAACGCATAGACTTTCGGTTACTGATTTAATAAATTTCGACAAAAACTTTGTAATTAAATGAATACTGACAAGATTAAAGGCGAACTTATAACATTTAGAAATCCTGTTGGTTTTCACAATGATGGTATCTTATATGAATCGAATAATTCAAAGACTACAATTATTCATATTCACGGTAGCTATGGAAACTTCTACCAAAACTATTTTCAGAGAGTGATGGCAAAAGTTTATACAAAATCCGGTTTTAATTTTTTATCATTTAATCTAACATGTCATGATGGTTTTGCAGAAGGATATAAAAATCAAAATGAATTTGAATATGTTGGCGGCGCAATCTCCGAATTTTCTACATGTATAGCAGATATAGAAGGTGCAGTTCAATATGCAAATAAGTTTAGTGATAGAATTATTTTGCAGGGCCATAGTTTGGGATGTGACAGAACCGTTCTTTATTTACTCACGAGTGGCCAAAAACTTGATTTTATATTATTAGCACCATGTGATAGTTATAGATTACAATCAAAATGGATCGAATCCTATTCAATAACGATTGAGGAGCAAATTAAACGATTAAAATCTGATCAAGATTTGCTAAAAGATTTTGATTGGCTCCCGATTAAAGAGTATGGTGTTTATTCGACAAGTGATGAATATATATTGCCTATAACAAGAAAAGCTCTTTTATCAATTATGACTGATGGACCATTCAAGTTATTTAATATTGCTCATCCATGTGATTTTTTTATCAATCAAAACTGTTTTGTTTATATCGGAGGGCAAGATAATCTACAAACAGAATCCAATGAAATTATGTTTAGTTATTTTCGAAAAAGAGTTTTAAAAGTAGAACAATGTTTTATCGTTGCGGGAGATCATCTGCTTAAAAATTATGAGGAAATTGTAGCTCAAAAAATTGTCACCTGGCTAAAAACATTAAATTATTAATAAAATATTTCATCACATAATATTAGTTTAATATGACAACATTAAATATTAACTTTAATCATCCAGAATATTCAAATGATAAGCTTAATCATAGTGTTTCTAAAATACTAAATTCGAATATTTTATGCTCTATCGCATCAATTAAAGATGGTGAAAGCTACATTCATACAGCATATTTTAATTTCAATAAAAAACTGGATTTGTATTATATCTCAGATCCATCTACACAACATACTTTGAATATAGAAAAGAATCCTTCAGTAGCAGTTTCTGTATATGACTCAAATCAACCATGGGATAATTCAAAATGTGGTTTACAAATATTCGGTAAATGCGAATTCGCTTCAAATGCAAAATTAATTGAAGGAACAATGCTTTATCTAAAAAGATTTGCTGGATTAAAACAATGGATTCAGCATCCAGATGATTTTATTAGAGGAGCTATAAATACACGCTTGTTCTTAATAACTTCTACTTCGTTAAAATTATTTGATGAAGAAACCTTCGGTGAAGAAGTATTTATAAACTTAGATTTTAAAAGAAACCTTTTATAAAATTCATATTCTTTTGTATTCTAATAATTATACAAATGCAACCTAATCAAAACAATATTCCATAAATGGTCTAATGTTATTTTAACAATTATTTTTATCAAAATAATATTTTAGTAATTGATGATTATTTTTTTCGCATAACTATTCTGATATATTCTAATTTTAAAAAATTATTATACAATCACTTCAGATATTGAATTATTCCCACAGTTTAATCGTACCCACCAATTGATTATATTGTAATTAAGATGGAAATCAAACTGATAAAAATGGCACTAATAAAAATCGTTCTCGGTAACGAAAATTTATTCATTCACAAATCTTTCCCCAAATATGAATTTCATATTTCGAAAGAAGTACGTAACAAATACAATTTCGATGATGGATTGTTCGAGATAAACGGGAATGTTATCCTGGCAGATTTTAATGCTGTTAGAATATTTGTACAGAAAATAAATTCTACGAGAGAAGTAATAGACCACGTTGCTGCCGGACAAGTTAATGCTGCAGGATTGATGGATGAGATTTATCATTATTTATTCCGGTTATATGAACTGCAAATTAATCCCGGTGTATTTAAGAAAGCTCTCGATCATCTTAACAGCAAACTCGGAGAAGAAAAGATCCGCAAAGTTCTATTTGACTTTGTTTCTGTTTTTCCGCCAATGGAAGTTTATAAAGGTAAATCAAGTGCGTTCGATTATCTAAATTCTTTTTCTGCCGATCGCTCAAATGCAGAAGTTACTTTGGAAGAATTGATCCTGCTTTACATTTCAAATTATAATCCCGCAAACAAAAAATTGATTGAACTATTCGATCAAAATTATTTTACAGAAAAAGAACTCTATAAAAAAACAATTGATGAACTTGATCTATTTTTTCAAAATGAAAAAAAACTTGGTTCCGATAATCAAGATGTTTTTACTTTTTTGAAAACCCCGATTATAAATAATCCTGATAATATTGAAGCGCAACTCGATTTCATTAGTGAGAAGTATGGAATTCTGCTTGATGAAAAATTCATTAAAAGAATTCTTATTGGTAAAGACCTTATCAAAGAAGATTACAAATTAGAATTTGGAGGACCGGGCGGAACGCCGACAGTTGTTCCTCAATATAAAAGCGGGTTGTATGATGATTCTATTTCTCTTGGTAAATCCGGTTACAAATACGCTTCCGATAGTTATAAAGATTATGAAGAGTTCGAAAATTTTACTCCCGATTCAAACTGGATGCCACGCGTAGTTATGATCGCAAAAAACACTTACGTTTGGTTAGATCAGCTTTCAAAGAAATATCAAAGACATATTAGAACATTAGATCAAATTCCTGATGAAGAATTAGATCAGCTTGCCCGTTGGAATTTTAACGCACTTTGGCTTATTGGAATTTGGGAACGGAGCAGTGCATCAAAAAAAATTAAACACATCATGGGAAATATTGATGCTGTTTCTTCCGCTTATTCTCTTTATGATTATCAAATTGCAAACGATCTCGGCGGGGAGTATGCCTACAATAATCTCAATGAACGCGCACGTGCAAGAGGAATCCGTCTTGCAAGCGATATGGTTCCTAATCACACCGGAATATTTTCTAAGTGGGTGATTGAACATCCCGAATATTTTATTCAGTCATATCATCCGCCGTTTCCGAATTATAGTTTTACCGGGCATGATCTATCTGATGATCATTCGGTTCAGATCCGAATTGAAGACGGATACTGGAGAAAGAGCGATGCCGCAGTTGTATTTCAGCGCATTGATAACAACAGCGGGGAAGTGCGATACATTTATCACGGCAACGATGGTACAAACATGCCGTGGAATGATACTGCTCAGCTTAATATGATTAGACAAGAAGTTCGCGAAACTGTGATACAAAAAATATTTGATGTTGCACGGAAATTTTCGATCATCCGATTTGATGCGGCTATGACGTTGGCGAAAAAACATTTCTCGCGTTTGTGGTATCCCGAACCCGGACGCGGTGGAGATATTCCGTCGCGGGTTGATTATGCAATGACAAGAGAAGAATTCGATAAAGTATTTCCGGTTGAGTTTTGGCGGGAAGTTGTAGACCGAATTAATAATGAAATGCCCGATACACTTTTACTTGCAGAAGCTTTCTGGTTGATGGAAGGATATTTCGTGCGAACACTTGGAATGCACCGAGTTTACAACAGCGCATTTATGCACATGATGATGAAAGAAGAGAATGCAAAGTACCGCGATCTGATTTCCAACACTCTTGAATTCGAACCGGAGATTTTAAAACGGTATGTAAATTTTATGAGCAATCCTGATGAAGAAACTGCCATCAAACAATTCGGGACGGATGATAAATATTTTGGTGTGTGTATGCTGATGGTAACTTTACCCGGATTACCGATGTTTGCTCACGGACAAATAGAAGGTTACACAGAAAAGTATGGTATGGAATATCAGCGCGCATATTACAATGAAAGTCCGAATCAATGGCTGGTTGACCGTCATCAACATGAAATATTTCCATTGATGAAAAAGCGTTATTTGTTCAGTCAAGTTTCAAATTTCTGGCTCTTTGATTT
>Ga0082335_1002158_pt1 | contig 37813 bp, 29 predicted proteins | sample Subgrocontami58m_FD_72375 | JGI IMG/M metagenome (GOLD analysis project Ga0082335, IMG submission 72375) | Subsurface groundwater microbial communities from S. Glens Falls, New York, USA - GMW37 contaminated, 5.8 m (SPADES assembly) (version 2) ...
CTGACCACCCAATTTTGACCGGCCGGGGAGGAAGTGGAGGCGGATCGAGGGCGACGAGGTTATCATGCCCGGCATGGCGGTTATCAGCACCCCCGGGCACACGCCGGGACATCAGTCTCTGGTACTGGACCTGGCGGGGGGATCCTGCCTGATAATTACCGGCGACGCCGTCAATACGCAGGAAAGCATAGACAAAGAAATTATCCCGGGCATCTACCACAACGCCCACGAAGCATTCTACTCACTGAAGAGAATAAAGACCCTTGCCCGGTTGAAGAATGCACGTCTGCTATTCTCGCACGACATAGAGTGGCACAAGGAGAAGAAGAAAACGGAGGACTTCTGCTAAAGGCGTTGGAGAACAAAACAAAACCCGCCTTCCCACTGTCATTGAGAGACTTCGAAGTCCCGCCCTTCCGGGATAGAGAAGCGTAGCAATCCGGGGGTTAACGAACATGGGGAAAGATTCACCTGCAAAAGGAATAGCCGAAGCGGAAGCCGGGCAACAGTCAGTCACAAAGAAAGGCGGGCGCGAGTTCCCCCTGTAAAAGGCAGTCACCAGAATCAAGAAGGCGGTCACCGAAGAGCCCGGGAGAAAGGGCTTCATATAGGACTCAGCGTGGCGCTCAAGGGCAGTAAGCCGCCGATACGGAGGAGCTTTCAGGAATCAGGCAATGTGAGGGTTTGAGGCTTAGCTCAAGACAGTGACAACGGAAAGGCGTATTGTGACCACAAACGACAGAGGGAAATCCCTTGAAACCTGGATTTGGGACGCCGCCTGTTCTATCCGCGGCGCCAAGGACGCGCCGAAATACAAGGATTTCATCCTCCCGCTCATCTTTACAAAACGCCTCTGCGACGTATTTGACGACGAGGTGAACCGCATTGCCGCCGAAGTCGGCAGCCGGGCGAAGGCGTTCCAGCTTGTGAAGAATGACAAGAAGCTTGTCCGCTTCTTCCTGCCCCTGGTCCCGAAGAATCCCGACGACGACGTCTGGTCCGTCATCCGCACGCTCTCGGACAAAATTGGCGAGCAGCTCACCACGCACCTCCGTGCCATTGCCGATGCTAATCCCCTACTGAAGGGCATCATTGACCGAATTGACTTTAATGCCACTACCCACGGGCAGCGCGACATTGACGATGCCCGCCTGTCTAATCTCATAGAGGCCATCAGCGCCAAGCGGCTCGGGCTTGCCGATGTCGAGGCCGACATCATCGGGCGCAGCTACGAGTACCTCATCCGCAAGTTTGCTGAAGGCAGCGGTCGGAGCGCTGGCGAGTTCTACACCCCGGCCGAAGTCGGCCTCATCATGGCCCGCATCATGGACACCGAACCTGGCATGACGGTATACGATCCCTGCTGCGGATCGGCCGGCCTGCTCATAAAGTGCGAGCTCGTGTTGCAGGAGAAGATGAGCCTTCGTTCATGCAAGACTTTCGCTCCTGCAAAACTCTACGGCCAGGAGAATGAGCCCGGAACCTGGGCCATGGCGAACATGAATATGATCATCCACGACATGGAGGGCGAGATTCAGATAGGTGATACCTTCCGCAATCCCAAGTTCCGCCAGGGCAACCGTCTCCAGACCTTCGACCGCGTTGTGGCCAATCCCATGTGGAACCAGACCGAGTTCATGGAAAAGGACTATGATGCTGATGAACTCGACCGCTTCCCTAAGGGCGCGGGCTTCCCCGGCGGGAAGGCCGACTGGGGCTGGGTGCAGCACATCCTCGCTAGTCTCGGGCCGAACGGGCGCGCTGCCGTCGTCCTTGATACGGGAGCTATGTCAAGAGGGTCAGGCACATCAAGAAGCGACAAAGAAAAGGACGTCCGTAAGTGGTTCGTACAAAAAGACCTGGTTGAGGCTGTTTTTCTCCTTCCTCAAGACTTGTTCTACAACACGCCCAATGCAGGGTTAATTGTTGTTCTGAACAGGAAGAAGCGCCACCCTAATGAAATCCTGATGGTGGATCTCAGCACCTTGTATGAACGCGAGCGGCCGAAGAATATTCTGACTGGTGAGGCAATCAGGCTCGCCGATTCGAGCTACAACGACTGGAGAACAATGACCAGTCTTTGTGCGGTTGTTGAATCGGCAATTATTGCTGCAAATGATTTCAATCTTCTGCCGAACCGTTACGTAGAACGTGCAATAGTGACGGATTGGGATGTGCAGACTGCGCGGGAACTGTCACTCAATCTTGCCGTCCTGAAGAGAAGCATGCTTTTCAGCGCATTCGCCACAATGGAGAAGAAACTGCAATCCAATCAGAACCCGCTGAGAAAGACTCGCGTTCAATTGAACCCCAAAAAGCTCGGAGAGGTTTTGGATTTGTCGGATCTTCGGTTGGCGAGTTTGGATGACAAGGAAGTTCCGCTCCTTTCATTGACGAAAGATAACGGCTTGATTATCCAGAACCAGCGATTCTCGGAATTGGCAGTTGTCGATGACCTTTCAGCTTACAAGGTCGTGCGTAGGGGGTGGGTAGTTTACAATCCAATGGTCATGTGGGAGGGGGCCATCCATGCGCTCTACGATTACGACATCGGCGTCATCAGCCCTGCTTACGAAGTATGGGTTCCTCATGGAATTGACGTTCGTTACTTAGATTTTGTCCTGAAATCTCCGCGCCTTCTCAACGAGTATTCGCGCCTTGCCTGTGGTGGTGTAAATCGTCGGCGAATCGTTAGTGTTACGGACTTCAAAAGCATTGAAGTTGACCTCCCTGACAAAACCAGTTCGGACATCATAGTCAATGCGATCGACAAGATGGCGGCGTCCGTAGACGAATCTGTTGGAACAGCAGTAGCGGAAGCACTCAAGACCATCTTAGGAGACTGAAAATAACAGGACGTCCCATGTCTGCACCAGGCGAACATAAGACAGTCCAATCCCGTATCCTGGCCTACGCGCAAGAGATCGGCTGGACCTACGTGTCGCGTGCCGACGCCGAGGCGCGGCGCCGCTTTGATCCCGACGGCGCAATGCCCGAGGACCGGGCCCGGACGGCGTCGCTCTATTTCGGCGACCTGCTTCACACCCAGGTGCGTGCCTTCAACCCGAAATACAAGGAGGCCGAGGGCGCGCTGTTGGGTGAGTTTGCGCGGCTCAATGCGGACATCACCGGCAACCGCGACTTCCTGACCTGCCTGCGCAACCAGGGGAAATTCTTTTGCTCCGAGGAAAACCGTGAACTTGACCTGACCATCATCGACTACGGCGATCTCAACCATTTGCCGGAGCAACGTCGCAATGTATACGAGGTGACGGAGGAGTTCTATGTCCACAACGGCAGATACGGCACGCGCGAGGATGTTGTGTTCCTCATCAACGGCATTCCCGTCCTCGTCGTCGAGTGCAAGAACGCCAGCAAGGACGAGGCGATTGCCCTCGCGGTGGACCAGCTCCGCCGCTACCACGCGGAAACTCCGGAGGTTATGGTTCCCGAGATGCTCTTCTCTGCAACAGAGGCTATCGGCTTCGCCTACGGTGTGACCTGGAACACCGTGCGACGGAATATCTTCAACTGGAAACACGCCGAGGCGGGCAACCTCGAAGCCAAGGTCAAAAGCTTCTTCGCAGTGCCGCAGGTGCTGCGCCTGCTCAAGGATTTCATCCTCTTCGCCGAGAAGGATGAGGAACTGCACAAGTTCATCCTTATGCAGCACCAGATGGGCGGCGTTGAAAAGGTAGTTGCCCGGGCTCTCGATGCACAACGTACCCGCGGGCTTGTCTGGCATACACAGGGCAGCGGCAAGACCTATACCACGATCAAGGCGTCGGAGATGCTCTTCAAAGCGCCCGGCGCTGAGAAGCCGACCATTTTGCTCATGATCGATCGCAACGAACTGGAAGACCAGATGCTAAAGAATCTGGCGTCATTGGGCCTGAACAACGTGGCGCATGCCGGCAGCATCGCGGTGTTGAACAGGCTGTTGAAGGAGGACTACAGGGGCATTGTCGTCACGATGATCCACAAGTTCCGCGACATGCCGGCGAATCTAAATTTGCGCCGCAATATATATGTGCTTATTGACGAGGCGCACCGCACGACCGGCGGCGACCTGGGCAACTTCCTGATGGCAGGTCTTCCCAACGCGACTTTCATCGGCTTCACCGGCACGCCCGTGGACAAGACCGTCTATGGCAAGGGGACGTTCAAGACCTTCGGGTGCGAGGACGATAAAGGCTACCTGCACAAGTATTCCATCGCCGAGAGCATTGGGGACGGCACGACGCTGCCGCTCTACTACCAGCTCGCGCCGAACGAAATGCTGGTGCCTCACGAACTCATGGAAAAGGAGTTTCTCGGGCTGGCCGAGACGGAAGGCATCGCGGACATCGAGGAACTGAACAAGATTCTCGAGCGGGCGGTGAACCTGAAGAACTTCCTCAAGGGCAGGGACCGCGTGCGGAAGGTGGCACGAATGGTGGCGGACCACTTCACCGAGAACATCGAGCCTCTGGGGTACAAGGCGTTCCTGGTTGCCGTTGACCGCGAGGCGTGCGCCTTCTACAAGGAGGCGCTGGATGCGATTCTTCCAGCGCAGTATTCCGAGATCGTCTTCACCGGGAATAACAACGACCCGCCGCACTTGAAGAAGTGGCATTTGGACCCGAAGCGCGAGCGGCAGATCCGCAAGGATTTCACCAAGCCGGGCGAATGGCCCAGGATTCTCATCGTTACCGAGAAGCTGCTCACCGGATTCGATGCGCCGATATTGTACGCAATGTATCTGGACAAGCCGATGCGTGACCACACTCTGCTCCAGGCGATCGCGCGCGTGAACCGTCCTTACGAGAACGAAGCGGCGGAGATGGTGAAGCCGCATGGTTTCGTCCTCGACTTCGTAGGCATCTTCGACAAGCTGGAAAAGGCGCTGAGATTCGACAGCGACGAGATCAACGCCATCGTCAAAGACATTTCCCTTTTGAAACAGCTCTTCAAAGCGAAGATGGAGACGAAAGCCCCGGCCTATCTCGCACTGGTGACCCAGGACTTCAACGACAAGGACGTGGACAACCTGATAGAGCACTTCCGCGATAAGGAGCGGCGGAAGAAGTTCTCCAAAGAATACAAAGAGATCGAGATGCTATACGAAATCATCTCGCCCGATGCGTTCCTGCGGCCCTTCATCGCGAATTACGCGTCGCTGTCGGGCGTCTACGAAGTGGTGCGCAACGCCTATGCCCGCCGGGTTTACGTTGATCGGGCCTTCCAGAAGAAAACCAATGAACTGGTGCGGCGGCACATTGGCGCTGCCATGGAGAACCCTAAGCCGGAATACGTGTTGATTGACCAGTCCACAATTGAAACCATCAAGCAACGCGACGAGGGCAAGGCGACCAAGATCATCAATCTGGTGAAGAGCATCCAGAAGAAGGCTGAAGAAGACAGCGGCGACCCGTTCCTCGTTGCGCTGTCGGAACGGGCCAAGGCGGTCCAGGAGTGTTTCGAGGACCGGCAGACCAGCACGGAAGAAGCTTTGGCCGCTTTGCTCAAGGATATCGAAACGAACGAACAGCGGAAGCGAGACCAGGCCGCCAAGGGTCTGGACGGTCTGACTTATTTCGTTCTCTGCAAGCTTACAGACGACGGCATCCCGAACCCCGAACCAGTGAGCAGGAAGGTCCGTGAGGCGTTCGCGAGGTTCTCAAATTGGCAACATAGCGAGGCTGAATTGCGCGAGGTCCGCAAACAAGTGACATTTGCCATCTTCGCCGAGGAAAACGATATGGCTAGGGTGGCGGCGACAGTCGACGCCCTTTTCATTCTGCTGCAAAAGAGTTCCCGCCCGTGAGTGCCTGGCGCGACAAAGAGGAATTCAAGGCCCGCGTGCTGGAATGGGCCGCCGAACTGGGAGTGAAAACGCATACGCTGGCCCTCCGCCCGATGCGAAGCAAATGGGCATCGTGTTCCGAAGCGGGGAATCTGAATTTCAACACCGAGCTCCTCTCTCTGGACCGCGATATCGGCAACTACGTTATCGTGCACGAATTGCTGCATTTCTCGGTCCCGAACCACGGCAAGCTCTGGAAAAGTCTCATGCGGGCACATTTAGGGAACTACGAAAAGCAGGAAGACGCATTAAGCAAGGTGGCGCATAGCAAGACGCTACAGCGTCCGCGCTGAGGCGCGCCGCTGGGCAAGTCTGTCAGTTTTCAAGTAATAGACCCACCTCGTTTTTTGCCATCAGACCCACCCCCGGGGCGTACCGAATAAAGACGTGGCACCCCTGGTGCGGATTGCATCGAAGGCGGGTGGACCACAGCGGACACCGTGCCAATTCTGTTGGGCAGGTATAAGGCCTGAGGCTGTATGCTGGCCCACTATGGGTCGCATATCACCTATGGGGGTGGTGTGGAGGACGGACCGGGCGGAGCCACGCGACACCCCTGTGACTCGGGCTGCGCTGGTAGACACAGGTCGACTGGGCCCAACCCAAAGATACGTGATCGTCTCCAAAACTCAAGGGGACGATTACGATTTCTGCGACTCTTCGATAACAGTGCGGTTCATATTGCCCGCGCCACCCTCGCAGCTTCGTGCACGGCGTTGACTATTTGACGGGGTTTCACGCAGTCTCCAATAGCATGAAGCTCAGGCACCCTGTCTTTGAGCGCCGCTTCCAGTCCCCTGCTGGGAGTGAGGTCCAGCGCGAAGACGATAGAATCTCCTTCGACAAGCATTGTATCTCCGTCATTGTTCCTGACCACCAGTCCCCGGTCGGTAACCTCCTCGAAAGCCGACCTGGCGATCACGTCAACGTCAATCTTCGGCCACAGCTCAAACAGGAACCATCTGCGAAGTGAGGCCTCCATATCTGCGGCTAAACCCTCACCCGGCCCAAAGTCGGAACTTGTGTCGGTTACTAACGTAACGTGCTTCCCCTTATCCGCCAGAAAAGCCGCTGTCTCGCATCCGACCATTGTGCCTCCAACCACGACTACGTTGTGCCCAACCTCTCTAGTTCCACTGAGCACGTCTATAGCGTTGGCTACGCTGCCTCTCGTTATTCCAGCCACATCAGGCAAAGTGGGCTCTGCACCAGTAGCCAGAATCACCGCCTCGGGTTTCAAACCGATTATTGTTTCCGGCGTGGCCTCCTTAGCCAACTCCACCTCCACCGGCAATTTTCGTAACTGCGCTGTAAGGTAATATAAGATGTCACCGATTGTCCGCTTGAAAGAGACTGCCGAGGCCGATATCAGGTTACCTCCTAGGTGGTCCTTCTTTTCCAAAAGGGTTACCCGGTGTCCCCTGAGAGCGGCGACACGGGCCGCTTCCATACCGGCGGGCCCACCGCCCACAACAACCACGTTCTTCGGTTTCTGAGTCGGTGTTATTGCATATTCCTTCTCACGCCCCAATTCAGCATTGACTGTGCAGACAACATGTCCGACACCGCCCAATATCCCCAGGCCACAGACGTTGCAGGCCAGACATTTCCTGATGTCATCATACCTGCCCAGGGCTGCCTTCCGGGGCATATCCGGGTCAGCAAAGATGGCGCGGCCCATGGAAATGAAATCAGCCTTACCTTCCGCGATAAAACGGTCCGCCATCCTGGGATCGGAAATCCGGCCGACTCCGATTACCGGAACATTTACCACCTGCTTGATGGCCTGTGCCAGGTGGATCAGGTGGCCACTCGGGTATGACATGGGGGCAAAGGAGGCAGGCATGAGCTGTTCGATGTACCCTTCCTCTGAAGAAGCCACATAAGCCGAGGTGGTATGGATAGCGTCGACCCCGGCCTTAACCAGCATGCGTGCGATCTGCTGGCCGTCTCTGGGCAGATTTCCCCCCTTAATGTACTCGTCAATCACAAAGCGAACCATGAGGGGGTAGTCAGGTCCCGCTATCTGGCGAATGCGGCGGCAGATTTCGAGTGCAAACCTGGCACGGCTCTCCAGGTCGCCGCCGTATCTGTCCCGCCTCTTGTTGGTGAGAGCGGAGAGGAATTGGGCAATCAGGTGCCCGTTCCCGCCATGGACTTCGACAGTATCAAAACCGGCTTCTTTCGCCCTGTGGGCCCCTTGACCGTATGCTTCAACCAGTGTCCCAATCTCTTCGACGGTCAATTCATGGGGCACCTCGCCGCCGAAAGGGGCGATTGGCGAAGGGGCCACCGGTTGCACACCCGTTACCCGGCGGCGTGCCCGTCTCCCTCCATGGTGCAGTTGGAGGGCAATCCTGGCACCCTCCTGTTTGACGGCCGCGGCCAGACGTGCCAATCCCGGGATGAAGCTGTCGTCATATACGCCGGGCTGATGGACTACCTTGCCCTCAAAGGATACGCTGGTGCCCTCCATGATGAAGAGGCCAACACCACCCCTGGCTCGCGCAACACAGTATTGAATCATCCGGTCAGTAACATGGCCTGAGGCATCTGCAAAACCAGTACCCATGGGAGGGAAGACAATTCGGTTTCTAACCTCCATGGTCCCGATCTTGCCTGGCTCAAAGAGCTTGTTGAGACCGTCAGTGCGCAAAATGCCTTACTCTGAAGCCCTTTGACCCCGGGAGACTATCTTGACGGGCGTGATGGCTGCCTGATACTGTTCCATCATGGCCTTGATGCGTTCTTCAGGCCAATCCGGGTCCCAACCGAGCCCGAGGTCTTCATCCACCAGGATGACGGTCATGTGCGTGTAGTAGGGCCTGCCTTCTATTATGGTCGTGACACAACACGATCTCTCGTGAGACCAACAGTCATTACACTTCCCGGTCACAACGCAGGGCGTCTTTTTGTTCGGTGTTATCCACGCCATATGGACCGGAGAGATAACGTTCCGCAACCTGTCCATGGCCACTTCGAGATTCGGCGCTATCTTGTTTCTACCCGCCACCACTATCACTCGCTTCGGACCAAAGAACATCCCTGCGACCCTGTTCCCTGACCCATCCACGTTCAGCAGCCTGCCGTCGGAAGTCACCACGTTGGTGCTGGAGAGAAAGAAATCGCAGGTCATGGCCTGCTTTCTGAGTTTTTCGAGAGCCGCCATTCGGTCCTCGGCCAGAACCCCTTCCCACAGGCTGCTGGACTGGGTGTCTAATACCGTATTCCCCCGCCGCACGAGTTCCTCCATGATGCCTATTTGTCTTAGTGTCGCAGAACCTCCTGCACCGACACTTGACGATGCGGGAACCATGGCGAGCACCATGTCTCGGGCAGCCTTCCGGTTCTCAGCAAGCCGGGCCTCAAGCCCTCGCCGTCTGAGAGATGCCAGAGTTGTTTCGATTGATATGTCCTTCCGTTCGGTTGCCATTCTATGTCATTCCCTCCCACAGTTCAGGTGATGTCAGGCTTACCTGCCTGCCCCTCGCAGAGCCGGCGTCAACATATCGTGAGACGCGGTACCCGGCAAGTTGTTGACGTGTCTCCATGTCATCTCTTCTTCTTTCGTAACAGCTCATTCCAGTTGGCCGGCTTTCGTATTCTCTTACTGGTGGGCCAGCCCATTTTCTGATTTTGCACGTACCCTTTGCTCTGGTTCCGGCACGGATCTCCGCTGACCACGATACCGATCCATTCCGGCTTCAGGAACACCGGGACCATCCTGTCAGGATCGGATGATTCGGAATAGTGCCCGGGCACTATCCCTCTTTCGACATATGACTGGAAACTGAAAGTCGAGATGCCGACCTGCCAGGCCAGTTTCTCGACCAGGCCTGCGCGCACCCTGGTATTGTCGTACAGGTATTGCCTGACATCGTTCTTGGTCCAGCCGCCTCGTGCGATCACACCGGCGACGCTGGGGCTAAGGACTATCAGCGGGTAGGCCATGCCGTTGTGTACTCCGGCGATAGGTGTCCAGTATCCCATGGTCTGCCGGCCGATTACCTCCGCGATTGTTTCCACGTGGTCGACAGGCTTGTCACCGCCGCTGTAAGTCGGAGGGCTTATCGAGACGCAGCTCTGGACGGTGACCACGTTTTCACCTCGCGAGAAACCCCGGTCTACGCTGAAAGGTTCCCAACCCAGCTCGATGGCTGCATCCTCGTTTTCTGCGAGTACGACGTTGAAAGTGCCGGCGATACATCCCTTGTCCGTCGCGCCCGGAGGGATGCGGAACCCGGCCACGTTTCTCAAGTAAAGCCTTAAGAAACGCCCAATACTGGTATTGGCCTGCCTGCCTACCCTCATCACACCCGATTCATAGTTAAAGTCCAGCTCCTTCATGATCGGCCCGTTGAGGATGACAAGCGGTTCCCAGCCGGGTGTGCTTCCGGCGTTCTCCAGGTTAAACCCCGGGTCTGCTATCGCTTCTACCGCGGCTATCAACACCGGCATGTACTCAGGCCGGCATCCTGCCATAACTCCGTTGACGGCGATATTCCAGATGGTGGCTTCTCGCTGTTCCAGCGGGAGCACGCCAATTATTTCATCGGGTGACCGGTCGGTGAACTTCAGAAATCCTTCCACGTTTTCAATTGTGGGAGGGATGACCGGCAATCCGTCAGTCCACAGGTTCGAGTGAAAGTATTCCTGGACATCTCCCAATGTCCCTTTGAATATGATGGCTCTTGGCGACGGTTTGTCCCGGTCTTCTGTTTTGACAGGCGCCATGGTCTCACTGCTTGTGGTTAGCCCTTTGACGACGTCATCTACCATAGATTCGACGACTTTGTCCTGCAATGATAGATGACTGTCTGTCATGGGGACGCCCCGATATTCGGCGATAGCCAGGTTGCTTAATCCCAGCGCCTGAGCAGTTGCCCGAGCCTGACGTAAGAAACCTGTGGTAACGATGGATACGCTCCGGATGCCTTCCTTTTCGGCGGCGACGCTTGCCCGCACAACTGCGGGAGTGCAACTGCCTCAGCCGCCTACGCCTGATATGACCGCGTCGCAACCATGTTTGCGGAACAGTTCAGGCAGAGCGCCAACTACGTCCTTCTCTTGTGGACCATGCGTATCGCCGAAGTTTTCGTAGTCAACGAATCTTACCCCGGGGTACCGCTTCCGCAACGATTCTCTGATGACCGGGAATATCTCTTCTCCCCGAAAAATCCAATCATACAGCTCACAGATGGTCTTGCCGTTAAGGTCAGGGGCGCCGGCAGTAACTGGCACGGCTTCGCAGACCTCCCTCCCGAGAGGCCATACCACCTCATACTTATCTGGCATGTAAACCCTCCTTTATCCCGCTCTTTGGTGCAACGCGACTCCTGTATTGTTTACTTTCACACCGACTGTTGCGGCTTCATGATTTCATCATTTCCTCACCCCTGTATCCTGCCGACATCATCCATAAGCCCTTCGATATTGTCGAGGTTTTCAAGGTTTGAGATTGCCTCGACTGTCTTCCGGATCTTTTCCGGTGAAAGGAAACCAGCGGTGAATTTCCCATACAATCCTTTTACCTGCTCCGTTGTCAAAGGTTCCTTTGGCGATCCTATCGGATACTGGCGCCGCCCGGAAAACGTCCTGCCATCCCTGGTCCTGATAACCAACTCGGCTGGCGCTTCCATGAGTACGTTTGAACGGTCTGAATGAAGGATGACCTTCACTTTTGAGCGCGACTCCTTGTACCTGGGGTCGGCAATGATATTCCTGTTGAAATGCTTCAGGTTCACATCTCCATCAAGCAGCGCTGTCCCCAGCGTGTGATAGAAACTGAACTGCAGGTCACCCTCGGTCTTGGGATCAGGACGATTCAGTATCTCGTCAAATGGGCTCGTGTGCACTTCAATCGTATCTACGTCTTCGTAGGAGAAGCCGTATTGTTTCCTCAGTTCGAAGAAGATATCAAGCTGGCGATGCTGCACCCAGCAACACGGATATTTCTTGATCCATATCGTTTCAAGCAGCCACTTCGTTCCTAAACCCTCTATCATCTTCTCAGGGTGTACCTTCTCTTCGCCAAGAAGTCTCGTAAGATAGGTTACGATGTCGGGATTACTGCTCATGCCCTCTTTGGCCATCTCTGCGGAAACCAGGCCATGTAATGACTGAAATGCAGATTCATAGAAATGTGCGTCCGTGCCAAGATTGATCATCGAAAGCGGGACCGTCGATAGGGCAAGCCCTATTGCCGACATGGTCTGTTCTTTGTTCAAACCGAGGACTCTGGCTGCTCCGACTGCCGGACCGATGGCAGCCGGAAACACTCCGTACCCTATCTGAGTCGTGGGAGATAAGCAGGTCCTGACATGTACCTCAAGCCCCACGACGAGTGCTTCCATCAAAGTCTTCCCCGAGAGTCTCAATCCTTGAACCAGGGAAAGCAACGGGGGGATAACTCCGATGTCCCACGAGGACCCACCCTCGGTATTGAAGCTGTCATCCTCCAGTTCGCCAGCATGAGCGGAAAAGGCATTCAGGAAAGCGGCTTCCCAAAGAGACGTCCTGAAATTGCCTCCGACAACGGTGGCTTCCGGGGGCAAGTTTCTGCCTCGAATTGACCTGATTGCTTTTTGTGTAGCCGGCAGAGTCGACCCCGATACCATACCGGCGGTTGTCTTCATGACCAACTGCCTGGTGAATTCGATTATCTCAGGTGGAATATCCTGATATTGCGTTTCGACCGCGAAAGCGGCTAATCGTTCCGCGATTGCCTGACTCCCGGCACTGGCACCTTTTCCAACTTTATGCATCTTATTGTTGACCTACCGCTCTTGATCCCCACGGGCGATATTACACCCCTCCCTGGAGAGTGTCAATCAGTCAGTCTGCGAGTCCGGTTTGCCCCGCAGTTCGTTCAGCGCGTGCAGATGCCGGACAGTGAAGTGTTTCGGGCATGATCTTTTGACAAAACTACCGGGTTCAGCAATGATATTGAGACGCTCTCCGACATCAGGCGAAGCCGCCATGGTCGTGCTGGCACCTTTGTCTATCCTGACATAAGAACTCACCTGGCTGCTACGAGAGGGAGGTTTGAAAATGGCGGAAAAGGACAAACTGTTCATTCAGGCGAACGAGGCGGTTGGATGGGGCGCCGTGGCGGCTGGCTGCAAGTACTACTTCGGATATCCCATAAGTCCGCAGAATGAGATCCCGGAGTGGTTTGCACGGGAGTTTCCCAGGCATGGCGGCTTCTTCCTGCAATCGCAATCTGAAACGGGGTCCATCAACATGCTGTACGGGGCGTCCGGGATGGGTGTCCGGGTGATGACCTCGACCTCCAGCCCGGGCTGGTCGTTGATGCAGGAAACGATGTCCCACCTGTGTAATGCCGAGTTACCCTGCGTTATCGTTCTCGTGCAGAGGGGTGGGCCGGGAGGCACCCCAACACGTCATGCCCAGATGGACTATATCACCGCGGTCTGGGGAGGGGCGCATGGCGGCAGCAAGAACATCGTCCTGGCCCCTTCCTCGGTCCAGGAGGTGTATGACTTCGTCCAGAGGGCGTTCTACCTGGCCGACAAATACCGCAACCCTGTGGTAGTGCTCTCGGATGCCATCGTCGGGCAGACGGCAGAGGTGCTGCGCCTTCGCAAGCTCGATTTTCCTGCCCTGCCAGAAAAGGACTGGGCGCTTGCAGGCAAAGCCCGTCACAAGGATGGGCAGCGGCGTATCATCCAATACTCTCATGGATCGCACGTATTTGACCCTCCTTACGACAGCCATATGAGCTTTTGGATTCACCTTGACAACAAGTTCAAGCAAATGCAGTCCGAGGTCATGTACGAGGACCGCCACACGGATGACGCCGAGCTAATTGTGGTCGCCTACGGCTATACCTCCCGCGTTTCCAAGGAGGCGGTTGACACCGCTTATGCTGAGGGCCTTAAGGTTGGGATGATCCGTCCCATTACCCTGTTTCCGTTCCCTTCCCAGATCATAAAAGAAAAGGCGGCAAAGGGCGCCAGATTCCTGGTCGTAGAGGACAGCCTGGGGCAGATGATTAACGACGTGAAGCTGGCCGTGGAAGGCAAAACGCCGGTCCACTTTTTGGGCACCTTCGCACGCCATCTTCCCAATGATGCGGGGATGATTCTTCCGGATAGGGTCCTGCAGGAGATACGCAAACTGGTTCGAGGAGACAATTAGCATGGCTCAAGCGTTGGAGAAGGTCAGAATCTCGGGACCTCCCCGGCTGTGGATACGCCACCAGTCCGGCGCCAAACGGTGTCCCGGGTGTCATTATCAGATTCTGGAGCACGCCGTATGCACTGTGATAGACGAGATGGGACTCGAAGGGGAGGCGATGATCATCACCGGCGTGGGCTGCTGCAGCCGCACTTTCCTGGTGACGGACTTCGACGCCATGTTCGTCCCCCACGGGAGGGCGCCTGACATGGCGACTGCCGTCAAACGCATCCGGCCTGATTTGACTGTGTTCACCTGGCAGGGCGACGGCGACTGCATTTCGATAGGGACTGAGTCACTTATCGCCGCCGCTAACCGTGCCGAGAAGTTCACGGTGCTCATGATTAACAATGCCAACTACGGGACGACCGGCGGGCAGGCGGCCCCTACCACACTGCTTGGACAGGTGACCACGACCACCCCTCTGGCGAGGACTCCCGACACCGGCTATCCGGCCCACGTCGCCGAGTTGCTATCCGGCATACGCGGAGTGGTGTATTCGGCCCGCACGTCGCTTCACACCCCGGCTAACTATCAGAAGACCAAGGGCTACCTGAGGAAGGCATTCGAAAAGCAGAAACAGGGGCTGGGGCTCAGCTTCGTCGAAGTCATCTCCGCCTGCCCGGTCAACTGGCATGTGACGCCGGTGCAGGCGCTCAAGTTCATTGAAGAAAAAATGATCGCTGAATATCCTCTGGGTGAATTCAAGAACGTCGACAAGATCGCATAGTCCGGAGCATGAGGAGGCGCAATGGAGCAAAAGGCAGGCTCACGATTTGATGTCATAATGGTTGGTCTGGGGGGGAAGGGAGTGCTCATGGCTGGCGAGTTGCTGGGGCGTGCTGCAATGTCCAAATTCGAGCACGTGTCCTGGTTCCCGTCGTACTCATCGGCGAAACGCGGAGAGTCCTGTGAGTGCACCATAGTGATGTCAGACGAGGAAATCCCGTCTCCCGTGCTGACCCAAACGAACGTGCTGGTTGTCATGGAACCATCCCAGTTGATGCCTTTCCAGGGTCGGGTGGCAAAGGGAGGGTTGATCATAACAGAAACCCAGGGATTGAAAGATAAGCTGGACAGGAATGACGTCAGGATCATGTTCATACCGGCAGTCGCCGCTGCTGTTGAGTTGGGCGATGCCGTAGTGGCAAATATGGTTCTGCTGGGCTCATACATCAAGTCCACCGGGACGATCCCTCTGGAATTGGCTGAGAAGGAGTTGGAGGAAAGGTTGGGGGGCAAGCCTGAAGCGTTGCGGCTCAATAAGGCGGCGCTGCGAAAAGGTATGCTCCTTTGCGAACAGCAGGGCATTACTGGTGGCGTCGGCGCGAAGAAGCAGTAATCGAGCAGGACTGGAGGAAGTCGCATTATGGCAAAGGGAGAAATAGTAATCGACGAGAAGCACTGCCGGGGCTGCGCCCTGTGCGTCGAGTTCTGCGCGAAGGGTTGCATCGAGATACCCGGGACCAAGTTTACCGCAGAGGGCTACCTTCTCGCGGTATTCAGCCACCCTGAAAAATGCAACGGCTGCGGGGTCTGCGGCTGGATGTGCCCTCAGTTCGCCATCGAGGCGTTCAAGTATGTACAACCGGGTGAGTCCAAAGAGGATAGGCCGAAGGCGGAAGAGCCAGCCTGAGGAACGTAAAAGACCATTCGGCGTCTGCCGGCTGGTGTTCCGCGTCTCAACTGAGAAGGAGAGGGATGGGCCGGAAAGTAGTCATGACCGCAGACTTCGCGGGTATCCCGTCTAACAGGGAGGGGTATCACAAGGCAGGGGCGGAGTTCTCCAAGATTCACTGCAAGGATGAGGACCAGCTTATCAGCGCGGCCCGCGAAGCCGACGCCGTTATCTGCCTGGGAATCCAGCCCTATACGCGCAAAGTAATTGAGGCTTTGGGGCGGTGCCGGCTTATAAGCTGCATCGGTGTCGGAGTTGATGGTGTGGATGTCGGTTTCGCGACCGAACGGGGGGTTTGCATTTCTAATGTAGTCGATCACTGCAACGATGAGATCGCCGAACATACCATGGGTCTGCTCCTGCTCAGCGCCCGCAAGCTGCCCCGCCTGGACAAGGCAATCAGAGACGGGAAATACCGCTCCCTGGCGCCGAGAACCCCTGAGATTTTGCAGATATTAGCGGGAATCCCCCGCGTGAAAGGTCAGACGCTGGGAATCATCGGTTTTGGAAGGCTGGGAAAGGCCGTGGCTGCTAGAGCGAAGTGCTTCGGCATGCGGGTTATCGCACATGGCCGGTCCACACCTGATAGCGTGTTCGATGAGCACGGGGTTGAAAAAGTGGACCTTGACAGCTTGCTCCGCAACTCGGACTACGTCTCGCTCCACTGCTCTTTGACTTCAGAAAACCGGCGCATGCTTGGTGCAGAGCAATTCGAGAAGATGAAGCCCACGGCCTACTTCATCAATACGGCGCGCGGCGGTCTGGTCGACACTCCGGCCCTTTATGATGCGCTATCACGTGGACTTATAGCCGGAGCTGCTCTGGACACGGTTGAGCCGGAGCCGCTGAGTCTCGACAGTCCTCTGTTCAAGTTGGAAAACGTATTCTTCACACCCCATTGCGCTGGTTTTTCGGAAGAGTCGAAAATCCAACTGTGCAGGATGCCTGAGGAAGAGGTCTTCCGGATTCTGAGCGGAGAATGGCCCCGGAACCTGTTTAACCCCTCCGTCAAACCTGTGTTCCTGGCTCGCTGGCCGGATTTCAAGGCCGGGCAACGGGGGTAATTCTCGAACTCGCTGCCAGATTCATCATGTTCGTATGAGGCATAAGATGTCAGCACCTCTCGAAGGAACCCGTGTGCTTGATTTCGGGGCCTATGTCCTGGGCCCGATGTCGGCTTCCATGCTGGGGCTGCTGGGAGCCGATGTGATCCGGATAGAGCCGCCCGGCGGAGACTTGACGATGCGCGTTGGCACTCTCACCGGGGGGATGGGCACCGTCTATATCAACTCGCACTTTAACAAGCGCAGCATCGTGCTCGATCTCAGTGTACCAGAGGGCAAGGAAACCGCCCTCAGGCTGATCGAGCGCGCCGATGTCCTGATTGAAAACCGCCGCGTCGGAACGATGGACCATCTGGGGTTGGGCTACGAAAAGGCCTCGGCAGTCAACCCAGGCCTGGTCTATGTTTCTTGCTCGGGGTATGGCGCCCGTGGCCCGTTACGGAACTACGCTGCCGCCGACCAGTTCATGCAGCCGGCGACTGGCTTCGCCAGTATCAACGGGAAGGAAGGAGGTCCGGCTGAGCGGCTTCGGATCGCCTATATTGACCCGGCAACGTCTGTGATCCTTTGTCAGGCCACAATGCTAGGCCTGCTGGCCAGGGCGACTACCGGGCGGGGGCAGAAGATAGAGACATCCATGTTCGAGATCGGCATTGGACTGCAGACAACGCGCATTGCCGAGTTTTTCGCCACTGGCGAAAACCCCTGCAGGCTGGGTAGCGCCTGCTCCACCGTCGTTCCCTCGCAGTCATTCCGGACGCAGGATGGTAAGTACATCAACGTGAGCGTCCCGCGGGAAGAATACTGGCCCCGGCTGTGCCGGGCGCTGGAGATTGAACGCATCAAAGATGATCCCATGTTCATATCTAACGCGCAGAGGGTCAAGAACCGGGCCGCGCTGGTGCCTATCCTCGAAGAGAAGTTCCTGCGGAAACCCTCCGCCTGGTGGCTCTTGCACCTGGAGCGAAACGATGTTCCATGCGGCCTTAACTACACGTATCGCGATATCAGCCTTGATCCTCATGTGCGAGAAAGCCGCATGCTGACCCAGGTGGATTCGCCCTGGGGCAAGCTGGATATGATCGGAGTGCCGTGGGTGTTCAGCCGCACGCCGGTGATGCCGCTTTTACGCACGCCGCGCCCGGATGAACACCGGGCGGAGATCATGATGATTATCGAATGTGAAGAACCCCGTTCCGGTGCAACGCCTGTCCCATCCGCGTCTGCACCGCCGCTGGCCGGGGTCAAGGTCCTGGACCTTACTGAAGAGATAGCCGGCCCGTTCTGCACGATGCAGATGGCCGACGCCGGGGCGGAGGTAATCAAGGTAGAAAGCCTCCAGGGTGACCTCTCGCGGGGCCTCGGCCCCGCGCCCAATGGGGAGAGCGCCGTCTTCCTGGGGCTGAACCGCAACAAGAAGAGCATCGCTCTCGATATCCGGCAAGAAGATGGGCGGGAGGTGGTGCGCAAACTGGCCCGGGACGTCGACGTGCTCGTGGAGAGCTTTCGGCCTGGAGAGGCGGATAGACTGGGTCTGGGCTATGAAGACCTGAAAGCGGTTAACCCCCGGCTTGTCTACTGCTCTATATCACCGTTCGGGGAAACCGGCCCTTATGCTCAAAAGGCTGCCTCCGAACTGGAAGTGCAGGGCATGTCAGGCTTCACCTGGTTCCTCGGCGAGCCGGGCGAAGCGCCGGTACGAGTGGGGGCCGATATCGGGAGTACCTCGGCGGGAGCCAGTGCATTCACGGCCATTGCGGCGGCCCTTCTCGAGCGGCAGAGGAGTGGTTCCGGCCAAAAGGTGGGGGTATCAATGTTGGGAACCCTGTTGGCTGCGGGGACGATGTGGATAAGCGCGCACAGCAACCCGGATGACTACCGGGGCTTCTACCTTACGGCGCCCTTTGATCACGCCGAGACTGGCTACCAGACGGCTGACCGGCCGATGGCTTTCTCTCTCATGGTGCGGAACCCGGAGCAGGGTAAGGAGACTTGGCTTCAGTTCGCCAGGGAGGTGGGGCTTGAGGGTCTGCTTGACGACCCTTACTGGCGGGACTACGGGCCGCGGTTGGTTGGGATGGGTACGGACGCACAGGACGCCAAGCCAGTGCTGGAAACTGCTTTCGTGAACCGTTCCGCCGAAGAACTGGTAGCGATGGTCCAGAGATTGAAAGGCTCGGGCGCGGTATTCTACTCCTACGAAGACCTGTTTGCAGGACCTCATCCTCAGATCGTGGCTACCGGGATAATACGGGAAATAGAGCACCCCATCGCCGGCACCGTGCGGATGGCCGGGCCGCTGTGGCGGCTCTCCGAAACGCAGGCGCGGGTCAAGAGCCCCCCGCCTCTGCTGGGGCAAAACACCGAAGAAGTCCTATCGAGCGCCGGCTATTCTGCCTCTGAAATTGCGGCCCTGAGAGCGTCCGGAGTGCTGGGGTGATCGGGAAAACTGAAACATGCGGGTGCTCATGCAGAAGCAAGATGCGAACGGAGGAGAGAACAGGGTGACAGCACCTCTTGAAGGTATAAGGGTCCTGGACTGGACGATATGGCAGCAAGGCCCGGTGGCATCGGCGATGCTGGCTGATATGGGCGCCGAAGTGATAAAGATTGAGGATTCGGCTGGTGGCGATCCGGGGAGGGGGCTGATGAGACAGCGGGGTATCAGTACGGAGTTGCCTGGCGGCCGCAATTGCTACACGGAGTACACCAACCATAACAAAAAAAGCATGACCATCAATCTGAAAAGCCCGCGCGGCAGAGAAGTGGCCTACCGGCTGGTGGAAAAATCGGATGTGTTTGTGCAGAATTTTCGCAAGGGCGTTGCCGCCAGACTGGGTATGGACTACGCTACGCTAAGCAGGCACAATGCACGGATCATCTGCGCCAATGCTTCTGGCTACGGTCCTAAAGGACCCGATAGCTGCGAGCCTTCTTTCGACTATCTCGCTCTCGCCCGGTCAGGGATCATGACTGCCATCGGCGAGGCCGGTATGCCGCCCCTGAGCATGGTTGGAGGAGTCGCTGACCAGATGGGAGCGGTAATGCTGGCCTACGGCATAATGACAGCGCTTTTTGTCCGCGAACGTACTGGCGTGGGCCAGGAACTGGACGTCTCCATACTCAGTGCCATGATCGCTCTCCAGGGAATGCACGTGGCAACCGCTCTCCTTTTGAAGCGGCAGTTGCCCGGTCAGGAGCGGGCCAGGGCTTTCAATCCTATCTACAACCACTACGAGTGCCGGGACGGCAAATGGATTGCTTTGGCCCATCCCCAGGTGACGCGCTACTGGCCTGCTCTTTGCCGGGTGCTGGGCATCGAAGAGATGATCAATGACCCCCGCATGGCCAGTCATGACGCCATGGAGAAGAACTGCGAAAGCCTGGTTGCTAAGCTGGACAGGGTTTTTGCCACCCGCACCCGGGATGAATGGATGAAGGCCTTGAAGGAAGGCGGCGACTTCATATACAGCCCGGTAAACAGCGTTATTGACCTGTCGCAGGACCCCCAGGTGATCGAAAACGAGTATATCTCCGACTTTGACCATCCCGCGCTGGGCAAGGTCAAGGTGGTGGGTTTGCCAGTCGTGTTCAGCAAGACGCCTGGTGCGATAACGCGGCCAGCACCAGAGTATGGCCAGAACACCGAGGAAGTGCTTAGAGATGTCTGTGGCTATTCGTGGGAGGAAATAACCTGCCTCAAGGAAGAGCAAGCTATCTGAGATCGATGCCGGGTTTGTTCGATGCTAAATTGCCTTTTTGCCTTTGCGGGCCGCCAGAATATCGACAAAGCCATCTATCCGCTCCTTGAACTGGGATTCTGAGTAACCACGACTATCCACGATGTCGCTTTCGATGAACAGTGTCGGTATCTTCAGATAGTTCTGCAGTACGTCCTTATAGAACATGTTGCCGATGGTCGTAAAGCGACAAGACACACTGGCATGCATAACTATGCCATCGATCTGATAATCCTGAATCAGGTCTAACAGCCTCTGCACCTGCGGTTGTCCGCACCCACGGGCGGCTTTTTCATGCCATTGCACAAAGCGATGGAGGGTGTACTTAACTATCCGTTCCAGCGGGTCGTCATCGGGTGAGTCGTACTGGTAGGCCCTGCCATAGTTATAATGCGTCTCGGTAACGAATACTGCGCCCAGACTTTCAAAATAGTTGAACATCCCCATATTGTGCCACGGTGGAAGGCCCCCACCCCATAGTAGACGGAACTTCTCGTCTGGTATCACACCTATCTTGTTGTCGACCCGGTATTTCAGTTCATCGTACAGTCCACGGTAGAAATCCAGGGCCTGTTGCTCTCCGAGGAAATAGTAGGCAGGTGGAAATATGGCGAAATCATCCTCGGAAGGCATGGGACACGGCACTGCCTTGCGCAGTTCCTGGCATTGCCACCATGTCCAAAGCGTCTTCTGCGCGATATCTACGGTGCTTTGAAGTTTGTCGTAGTCCAATTTCCTTCCGAGCTGTCTTTCGAGGAATGCCACCAGCCCGCGCAGGCCCTCGACCCCGTAGCGCACGTAGCGGGGCCATGCCGATTTCAAATCGGCGTCTATTGGCGGAATGAGTATTTCTACCGGGTGGTAGGGGACGTTCATGTAGCGGGATGCGGCCTGGAACCACTTGAAACCGGGGTCGCAATGCGAGGTACCCCCGATCATGACATCTGGATCTGCCAGGCCACCTTCCGGGGCATCGGGGGGTATCATTCCAAGTTCGCTGCGCATGATGGCATGGCCAAGGCCAGCTCTGGCATACCCACAGATGAGGTTAGAATAGCCCTCAGCTTCTGCTTTGACCAGCAGTGGCTCGGCACAGCGTTTTGCGGCACAGACCGCGCCGTAGTTTTCAGGATATACCGAGGCTACGCCCATTGTGCGCAGCACCTCAGCCGCAACCAGGGAACCGGTCATCACCCACGCGATTGGGGCGCCCTCATCTCGCGCCTGCCGGGCGCGAGAGTACATCTCCTTAATGAACTTATACGCCTCGTTTGCTGTACGTGTCGACTTGACGGCCGTGGTCTTCCGCTTGACCTCTAAGCCTTTAGCATCGTCCTTTCGCTCTGTGGAGTTGGATTTCATTAGTCGCCTCTTAGCTCAGCGTTTCAAAGAATGCTTGAATCCGTGTCCTCAGCCGCTCCAGGGCGGTCGCGCTGTACTCATCTTCTATGTCTAAGACAGGAATACCCTTGCTACGCAGAAAATCCATGACGTCCGGCTTTTCAAATTCGTAGGTATCACAGAATCTGATGGTATACATCACCACAGCGTCAACATCGTATTCATTACAATAATCTATCAGATGTCCAAAGCGGTTCTCGATGTCTTGCCGGTGTTCCTCTGAAGGGTTTCTCAGGGTCCGTGGGCATTTTATCTTTTCCAGGTAGCGCCGGGCAATGCCGTCGAGGGCATCATCAGTTGTTGCCACATTCTCCCAAAAGCACCTGGTACCGGTGCAGAGGTCGTCCATCACTACCTCCGCTCCGCACTCCTCAATCAGTCTGACGAATCCGACGTCATCAACCTCACTTCCGTACAGCAGTACCCTCCTTGGCTGTGCCACGTGTTGTTCAACCCGAGACGTGACTTCCTCAGTTACCTCTCTAAGCAACTGGTTATGTTCTGCTACAGGGATGGACATTCCGGTAACCAGGACCTTGAGGACTTCGCTCCCTGAAACAACCGGCGGAGACCATTTCCTCAACTGGTAAAGCTGCCTCAGAAGCGTCCGGTTCTCGTTATGGAGATTGACGGCGTTAGCAAGACTCTCCCTGGTAATGACCCGGCCAGCATACGCCTCCAGGCTCGCCTTGAAAGAATCAAGCTCTTCCCTGAAGAAGCTGACAGAAGCCGGGTAGAGGACGTGAGGGATATTGATGAAATGGGAGTAGGAGGGCCTTCTGTAGTATTTCCAGATGTTGTACAGTCTTTCGATGGTGTCGCAGCTATGAGGAATTACCAGGCCATCGAGGAAATCGTATTCCCCCTTTATTGCCAAATCGAAGCAACTGCGGACAAAGGAGCACGTTGTGGTTTCCAGGAACGCGTCAGCCTTTGTGATGTGCTCCCTGGTGTTGCCTGAAATGCGATAGGGGACAATGTCCAGAGCGGTCATCAGTTCAACAGGGACATAGCAGCATAGATAGCCGATAACCTTCTTGCCCCGGTCACTGAGTTCACGGGCTCTTTTGTCGCGGTCCTGGTAGATATCATCGACTCTGGCTAATCCCTTGTGCGCCATCCTGTCGTTCCTTTCTTGTTCTCAGCAGGTCACGGTTTTCAGGTTTCTACCGTGTTCCAAGGCGGCGCGGAACTCTACTGTTAACGAGAACGCGGCTTGGTGGGGCTGTACCATCCAGCAGGGACTCATTGTTATCTAGGCCTAGGGATACGAAATGGGACCACTTCTCGTCCACGCGCGGCAAGACACCGTGGGGAAAGCGTCCGCCAGATTGATTTTCATGCCACTGCTTGTATGCGCTCTATACGAAGCTGAACAGACCTTATTGCTGGTCTGACGAGCCGGCATTCGCCTCCTGTCCCGGGACACTGCGCCTGAGCAAGCCCCGAACAGGATCAGACAGTAGCAATATGGCGCCGAGCACGGCGCCCGGTATCGCGAGAAACCAGACCATGCTCAGAATCATGATGCTTGCCGCCCCGCACGTGACACGTTTGGCCTCTTTGAACCAGTTCCATGGTGGCCCAAATCCCTCGAATGCTCGCGCCATAAGCCAGAAACCCAGAAGAGCGCTCAAAAAGGTGAGAAGGAAAGATGCGATTTCGAAGTTCACAAAGAGCAAGACCGGATGGAATATGAAGAAGAATGGGACCACGTAGATCACGGCCCCGAAACGCATGGTCTGTATGCAGGTCCTCATGGGAGAGGAACCGGCAATGCCGGATGCTATGAAGGGCGTAATCGCGGTCGGTGGCGTAAAGTCGGCGATCAGCCCCCAGTAGAGAATGGTCATGCTGACCGCCAACCGGTTGAGTCCCATGGATTCCAGCGCGGGGCCCAACAGGATCACCAAGAGGATGAACATGGCCGATCCCGGTAGCCCGGTTCCCAAGACAAAGCACGCTACGAACAGAACCAGCAACTGAATCGCGACGTTGGGTACGCCGCTTCGCAGCCACTGCGTTATGGAGGTGTCCAGTCCGGACAGCGCAATGCCGCCAATGATAAGACCAACCGCAAGCAGAAGGCCGGCAAGCTGGCCAAGAACCCTGGCCGCATCATCCATTAGCTTTGAAAGTGATTTCAGGCTGGGCCGTGTCTCCTTCCTTACTGCCATGCCCGCAATCAGCACGACCATGGACCAGAGTGCGGCCACTCCCGGAATCATCTTCATCACGAAAAGCAGGAAAATCAGGGTGATGAATACAACAATGATGTGTAACCCTCCAACGAGGCTTTTTCTCAATGGAGGCACCTGGCTCCGGGGCAACCCTCCGATACCGTGGTTTACGGCGTGGAAATGCACCTGTGCAAACAAAGAAAAATAGTACAGAAAGGCGGGAACCGCCGCTGCGATAGCCACCTGATAGTAGGGTAGACCAAGATAGTTGGCCATGATGAAAGCTACCGCTCCCATCACCGGAGGCATGATAATGCCACCTTCGGACGCAGCCGCTTCCACCGCAGCGGCAACATGGGAGGGGAAGCCCGCTTGTTTCATCATGGGTATGGTAAACGAACCGGAAACTATCACGTTGCTTGAGGCGCTGCCGGAAATCATTCCGAAAAGGCCGCTGGCGATGACTGCGACCTTGGCGGCCCCGCCCCTGGCCATTCCCATGAAGACCAGGGCAACATTGGTGAAAAACCTGCCTGCGCCGGCAGATTGCAGCAATACTCCGAAGAAGATGAAGAGGAGAAATGTCATAATATAAGTCTGCATGACCGAGCCGAACACTCCGTCCGCGCTCAGGAAGAAGCGGCCTATCGCCTCATCGAAGCTATTGGGCAGGCTTCTTAAAATGCCAGGCAGTAGGTGTGAATAGAAGGGGGCCAGAGCCAGCACGACGACTGCCACCGCGAAAGACTTGCCCCCGGTCCGTCTGGCAGCTTCCAATACAAAGACACACATGATGACGCCCAATACGATCGCCTGTCCGGGAGGGGCAATACCCCAGCCTCCCAGGGCGGCTTTCTGATAGTTGATGACAACGTACCAGGGGATAACGAAGCACAGGAAAGCGGCCAACGCATCGTACCACGGCACCTTGTTCTTCGGTGCGGCCTCGGTAGCGCGAAACAGGAGGAAAGCCAATGGCAGCAGCAGGGCGGAACCTCCGGCGACGTACTGAAGGACGCCAACAACTATGCCAATCCGTGGGGCCATGCTTGTCACATAGAAAATGCTCCACGATAAACCGCAGACGACAAGCACCCCTGAAATGGCTCGCACTATGAGAGGATAACGGATTTCACTCATAGTGCATCACACGTGGCCAACTTATCCAGTTTGGCATTGACCGCTCACATTTCCTTTGTTTGAACTGAGGCAGGCCTGGGAGATCAGATGATGAAGTCCTGTCGATAACACCAAGGCCAAGAGAACCGCTCCTTACGAGATGCAACGGTCCTCTTGGCCTCAGATTTTGTCAGGCTACAACTCGCCCCATTTAGCTTCCATGCCAACGAGCTTCGCCTGGTTCACTTGGTTGTTGTCGTCAGTTTGGCCTTCCAGTCCGCGATGTAACCTTGCTCCTTCTTCAACATGTCCTGTTGCCACGCCTCGTGCGCTGCGGTCCAGAGCCCTACTTCCTTGAAGAACGTTATGGCCCCCGGATGGAAGGGCACTGAGGCCTTCAGGCTGGCTACTTCCTTCTGATTTGTATCCTCGCCGCCTTTTACTAGAATGATGCTGGGGACAGCTAGGTAAAACCCCTTCGCCAACTGATAAGCCGAATCTTCGCTCATCGCCGCGAGGGTAACGAAATGGTCTTGAGTACCGAAGATCAACGTATCCTGTTCAACGCCCGCGAAGGCACCCTTGGGCGCAATAATCAATGGGTGAATCTGGCGTTCCGCCCATTTTTTGGCGGTCTCGGCTGAATCACTGAAGGGAATGACGTAGGCGCCTACGGTGGCTTGAGCTTCGACCATCTTGGTCGTCGGGAAGCCAGCCATGACTGCGTCAACCAATCCATTGAGCAGCGCGTCTTCGGCGGCGGCAGCACTGTCGAAGTTTACCTTCTTGACATCATCCCAGGTAACTCCGTGGGCCAGCAGGATGCTTTCGGTGGTATAGTTTCGAATGGCGGAAGCGGGATAGAAGGGCAACCGCTTGCCCTTCAAATCCGCAAATGTCTTAATGCCCGTCTTTTTGGTAGTCCAGATGCCATTGAAGCGCGGTTTGCCAATGGCCATCGCCCGCACAAGCTGGGGACCCCATTCAGCTTTATTGTATGGGTCCGCCTGGCCCAACCATGGGTCACGGACCGTGGTGGTGCCGGCGTACCAAAGCTGATTCTTCCCGTTCTTGAGGGAAAGTATCTGGTCGGTGTAGCTGCCCATTAGTTCTATGGCAATCTTTATGCCAAGTTGCTTGCCTAGTTGGTCAGCGACTATCAACGCCCCATCCCCGACCCCCGGACCCGACGCCCCGGTCATTCCAATGATGCTTGGCAATGGGCTCAGACTCCTGGTTGTCGTAGTCGTGGCTGGTTTCGAAGTCGTTGCTTGAGATGAGGTCGTGGCTGGTTTCGAAGTCGTAACCGCGGATGTGGTTGTGCTGGACGTGCTCTTCGAGCAAGCACCGAGCAGAGGTAAGGACATGAGAATCAAGGCCAACGAAAAGAGTACGATGAGTCTGGCTTTCACTTTCAACCCCCTGTGTTCTTCTGGTGGTGATCAACCGCCTCCGGAATCGTTCCACACGCTTGTTATTATACTGCGATTTCTTCTTCTGTCAAAGTTCGCCATCTCATCTGCCAGAAGAGCTTCAATAGATGAAACCCCCTTCTGGAATTGCGTGACATCGTTCATGGCTGTTTCGCGGGGGCTTGTATTTCTCAAATAGCGATATCGCCCCCGCCGCCTCAGCGGCACTCGCCGGTCCCGGAACAGGGCCAACTTTTCCGCCGCTCAGAGGCGCTCAACTTCGGTTGTTGAGGTTTGAACAGTGGAGTCAGCAACAACTATCCCTCGCGGTAGCACTAGTCCAATGGTTAGCGGATATCCTTGTGACGCCATAAAGAAACAATGCTTCCCCTTTGTTGCCAATCCAGTCGTCTGAGTCAATGCGATTGACAACTTAGTGCAGCGGCAATATCATTGTCACGACTTGCGGCGTGTCGGCGCGTTACTTCAGTGCGAGTTGATGTGTGGAAACTCCGGCCGGAATTCCAGGGAAAGCGCTGGTCCAAACCGATTGGCACAGACGGAAAGAGGATACACGATACGGCCGCAACGATTTTCTGCCACGGAGCACAGCCATGGCTATTGGAGGTACGACAAAACGAATGCCGGCAATATTGGATGGAATACGAGTTGTTGAATGGGCCATAATGCACGTGGGCCCTGGAGCGGGCGCGATGCTGGCTGATCTGGGAGCTGATGTAATTCACGTAGAAGAAAGAGACGGTGAATGGACTCGGTGGATGGAGTCGTATTCCGGTCAGCCTCTTATGTGGCAGGGCCGCCATATTGAATTCGAGTTATTCAATCATAACAAGAGAGGCATGGCGGTGGACGTTAAGAAAGCTGAGGGTAGAGAAATCATGCACCGGCTCGCCAGCAAGGCGGACGTCTTCTTGACCAATTATCGACAAGAGGCGGCTGTTAGACTCGGGCTCGATTATGAAACCATACGCCAGCATAACCCGCAGATTGTCTATACTACGGCGTCAGCCTTGGGCCCGGAAGGCCCTGATGCCGCGGTTCCAGGATATGAAATGATCGGTAATGCGAGGGGTGGTGTTATGCTGACCATGGGCGAAGAGAAGGAGCCAGTTTTTCCCACGGGAGGCATGGGAGACCGATTAGGAGCCGTGTATACGGCCTATGCCACGCTGGCCGCCATAATGTGCAAGATAAGGTTCGGCATCGGACAGAAGGTGACCACATCTCAGCTGGGAGCCTGGGTTGACATTCAAGGTTGGTCAACTCTTACCGCTCTGTTCTTCAACAGTCATTCACGATTCAATCATAATGATGCCTCAAATCCTGTTTTCAGTTGCTACAAGTGCAAGGATGGGATGTGGTTGGCGCTGGGCGTGTCCAGTGATCCCCGTACCGACCGTTGGCAGAAGTTTTGCCATGCAATCGACATGCCGCAATTGTATCGCGACCCCAAGTTTCAGGATGACCGGGCAAGGGCAGCTAACAACCATGAACTAATCTCCATTCTGGACAAGGTATTTGCCACAAAGACTCTCGTTGAATGGCTTGACCTGTTGAGGAAATACGATCTTGACGCTACCAAAGTCAACAGGTTAGAAGACCTGGCGTCCGATCCGCAAGTGCTGGCTAACCGGTTCATCGTTCCATGGGACCATCCGCAATGGGGGAAGATCAACTTCCTGGGCTTTCCCTTCAATATGTCAGAGACCCCACCTTCCTTGAGGTCTTCCTATCCTGAAGTAGGCCAGCACAATGAGGAGGTCTTGCTTGAACTTGGTTATGAATGGGATGAGATTGCCAGGCTGCGTGACAACAAGGTCATATGAGCATCACGTAAGGAAGTTGTCGGCATAACGAAAAGTCCCCGACGCACGCAAATTCGTGCGAGCGTTTTTCTAAAGTGCACAGGAATCACTGGTGTGACGATTGGAGGACATGAATCGTGCCCAGGATGACCGCTGAAGAGATAGTAGTCGAATGTCTGAAGAAGGAGGGTGTCCAGTATCTGTTCGGCAGCCCAGGAGACGACGAACTGGCCCTTCTTGACCAGATATATCGCGACGGCAATATCAAGCTCTTCGACACGCGGCATGAGAATACCGGTCCGATCGCGGCAATAGGATACGCGCAAGCCACTGGCCACCTGGCAGTGTGCACGGCTACCGAAGGCCCAGGCATAGCCAATTTCTTCAACGGAATCATGTGCGCATGGCGGTCAAGTGCCCCGATCATAGCTTTGGTGTGCAAGCACAGCCCTGGAATAGCCGAGCGCGATGCCATCAAGTCTTTTGACCAGAGCGCTGTCTTTCAGCATATCACCAAGTGGGTCATTGACGTCGACCGTATCGAGCACATACCCGATGCTTTGTGGCGGGCCTTCCGCGTGGCCTCAGCCCCGCCCACAGGACCGGTCATGGTGTGCATAAATGAGAACCTGTTCCAGCACCCGGGGCTGACGCTCGACATAGACTTGCCGCCCAGGGAGCACTACCACCCGGCATCGCTCATAACCTACACTGACCCGGACCTGGCCGACCGTGCAGCCCGGATGCTTGTCGAGGCACAATTGCCGATACTTCTGGTCGATGACCGCGCCCGATGGAATAACACTGACACGGAGGTCGCAGAGCTGGCCAACCTGCTAGCCGCTCCGGTATTCCAGACATGGCCCACGTTTCGCCCGTTGATTCCCGAGAGCAGTCCTCTTGCCTTTGGTTCGTTAGGAACTGACATCGTCCCACCTGCCGCCCGGCTTCGGGATGAAGCCGACCTCCTCCTGGCAATAGACTGCACCTTCGACGGTGGCCTCACCACCGGTTCAAGCCACCACGAGATAGGGTGGATACCGGGCCGTTTCCCCAAGCGCATCATTCAGATAGACTCCGATCCCCATTACATCGCCAAGTTCTACCCGGTGGAGTTGGGCATTCTAGGCCATTCCAAAGGGGTGCTCATGCAGATAATCCAGGCGGTGAAGAAGCTCGGAGTCAATGAGCTGGGCGGGGCGAAACGTATGGAGAAGCTCCGAATAGTCCGTGAGGAGTGGTTCCGGTTTGTTGATAAGGAGGCGGAACGGGTCAAGGACAAGATACCAATAGACCCCCTGACGCTGGTCCGGGCCATGGGGAAGGTCATGGGTGCCAACGATATGATCGTGGTTGGAGGAGCCGATACTAGAGCGATCTTTCAATCTCTGGGAACCTTTGTCGCCCCTGTGCCCCGCATGATTTTCCAGAATGGTCAAGAGGCGAGCCTGGGGCAGACGATAGGAAAAGCCATGGGGATGAAGCTAGCCTGCCCTCAGAAAAGGGTTTCTGCCCTCTGTGGCGACGGCGACTTCTGGTTTTGCAACCCCGCCGAACTGGAGACCCTGCGGCGTCACCATCTGCCGATCACCATCATAATCGCCAACAACGGCGTTTTTGGCAACATGTATGCCACACAATCGAAGTGTTATGGCAGTCGGTATTTCGGAACCCTCATCGATAATCCCGACTTCGCCTATTTGGCAAAGGCATTCGACATGCACAGTGAACGGGCCGACAATCCGACTGACCTGGAATCTGTGATGGCGCGGGCGCTGGACAGCGGCCGGCCCTCGCTCGTTGATGTGCATATTGATCCTTTGGCCATTCGTATGGCAGACCGACATAAGGTCGGCTAACCGCCCGCCGGCGCATAGCGGCTCAACAACCGTAAGGGGAGAATACTTTGACTTAGAGCACCTTCCCCGAGACAGTCGCGATAGGAGCAAGTTAGAATGAGATTGGAAGGTAAAATAACGCTGGTGACCGGTGCCGCACAAGGAATTGGACGGGCAACCGCCATGCTTTTCAGCCAGGAAGGTGCGTCAGTTATCTGCGTTGACGTCAACAAAAGTGGTGGACAGGAGACTGTGGAATCCATTCGGCAACGCGGTGGCGACGCTGAGTTTATTGAGGCGGATATCTCCAAGCCAGAAGACGTACAGAAGATGGCCCTGCGATGTAGCGAGCAATACGGTCGGCTGCATATCCTGTTCAACAATGCCGGCATAATCCATTGGGCCACCATGGAGGAACTCAAGTTGGAGGACTGGGACCGGCTCATAGCGGTAAACCTGACAGGGCCCTTTCTGTGCAGCAAGTATATGCTACCGGCGTTGAAAGCCGCAGGCATAGGCTCCATCATCAACAATGCTACCATAGACGCCGTCCTTGGGAACCCGCGAGTAGTAGCGTATTCGGTTTCCAAGGGGGGCCTCATTCCTCTTACTCATGTCATGGCGTACGAGCTGGCGAAATACAATATTCGCGTCAACTGCCTCTGTCCTGCCGGGATAGGTTCGAGGCCGGACGCGCACCTTCATATGTTCGAGACCTTCAGGCAGAGGCCGGGCTCTGCGGCAATGATGGACAACCTTCTGAAGGCAACCCCATTGGGGAGGTTTGGCCATGCGGAAGAGGTGGCGGCGGTCGCCCTGTTTCTGGCCTCGGACGAGTCCTCCTACGTTACTGGGACAGTGCTCATGGTCGACGGCGGCCGTTCAGCAATTACCCCCGGAACGGTGTCAGGATGGGAACGGGAGGAAAAGCAGTCTTGAGGCCGGCTGCCATTGAAGATCGGAAGTTGCAGTATCTCTCAAATATGGGTCTTGATCCTTGAGTCGCTGACCTATGCCGAAATTGTATGCAACGTTCGCAGGAGTGAGTACCGTCCGAACTCGGAACACAGTAAGTCCGTTTTGTCATTGAAGTCCGTCCATCGAGAGTACATGACTCTTTGCTGGACTTGTCTGAGTTCTCTGCTCAGCGGACTGCGACCCGTAGACTCTTCGGTTGTATTTCTGCCAGGGAAAGGGATTCCGAGACATCTTGGCACTGGTGAAGCAGGGGAGATTATCCAGCTCTTCGGCCAAACGGTATTGGCCTGAGCATAGAAGATGAAAACCAGTTTTAGGCTACGAGGGAGGCAACCTATGTGCAATGTAGAAAGGACCGCACGAGATAAGGTCGCACAAGAGAGAAAGAAGTGGGAACAACAAGCATCTGACGCAAGCAACAACCTGACGGGAGCAGGTGAGCCCGTGACCCATAGCGGTATTCGCCTGAAGCGGCTCTATACATGTGAGGACACCGCAGATATAGACTACCTGAGGGACCTGGGTTTCCCCGGGGAACACCCTTTTACCAGGGGCGTATACCATACGATGTATCGAGGGCGTCCATGGACGTTCAGGCAAATGTCAGGGTTTGAAGGAGGAGTCGAATCCAGCGAGCGCCACAAATTTCTGTTGAACACAGGAAATACGGGCCTCAATACAGCCTTGGACGGGCCGACCAACGCAGGTATGGATCCGGATAACCCTCGTGCCAGGGGACATGTGGGCTGGGGAGGGACATCGATTTGCACTTTGCAGGATATGGAGCAATTGTTTGAAGGTGTCCCTATGGAAAAAACGAACGTATCCATAGTGACTGACATCACTGCGCTTCCGATGGCAGCGATGTATGTGGCCCTATCGGAAAAGAGGGGGTTAGACCCAGCCCGGCTCGAGGGCTCCCTTCAAAACGACCCACTGAAGCACTATGGGGGCCTGGGGATGGCCCAATATAACGCATTTCCAATGAAGCCTGCATACAAGTTGGCGCTGGATTTGATGGAATACGCAACCGCCTGCCTGCCCCGTTGGACCCATGTAACCGTCAACGGCCATTGCATTAGCGAGATCGGGCTTAGCCCGGATGAGGAAATAGCTGTGGTCCTGGCTAACGCGAAAGAATACGTCAAGGGTCTTGTTGGGAGAGGACTTAATGTAGACCAATTTGCTCCCAAGATTGGTTTCTTCGTTTCTACCCACCATTGGGATTTCTTTGAGCAAATTGCCAAGTATCGAGCTTTGCGGCGTCTATGGGCAAGGATGATGAGAGAGGAGTTCAAGGCAGAAAACCCTCGCTCCTGCGCGCTGAGAATCGGAGTCTTGAATACTGGCTATGCGCTCACTGCTAAATGGCCCCTGAATAACATTACGCGCATAACATTGCAGGTGCTGGCCGCGGCATTCGGAGGATGTCAATCGATAAGCACCATGGCTTACGACGAGCCGATTTCTCTCCCCACGGATGACTCTTGCTATACGTCCGCGAGCATCCAGAACATCATTTGCTATGAAACCGGTATCGCGGATGTCGCAGACCCATTGGGAGGTTCCTATTACCTTGAGTCCCTCACCGATACATTGGAAGGGAAAATCTCAGACTGGCTGAACAAGATAGACAAGTTCGGCGGTGTTATCGGCGCCATTGAAGATGGTTTTTTTGAAAGAGAACTCAACGGCAAACAAAAGTCCCTGAATCGGATGAGGGAAATGGACAGCGGCGAGAGGATTGTCGTTGGAGTCAACGCGTTCGTCAGGGAGCAAAAGACACAGGTCCCCGCATTCCATGTGGACCCACAATATGAAGAGTTGAGATTGCAGCGGTTGGCACGCTTCAAGGAACAAAGAGACCCTGTTGAGGTTGAGGCCGGGTTGAAAGCATTGGAGGACGATGCAAGAAATAACAGAAACGTGATGCCGAGTCTCATCAGGGCGGTCAAACAACAATCCACCTTGGGTGAAGTCGTCAGAGTGTTGCAGAAACAATATGGAGAGTACCACTATGAGGGGTTCTGACAAAGGAGAAAGAATAAGGGTACTATTGGCCAAGCTCGGCCTGGATGCACATTACTCGGGGATGCAACTGGTAGCGTACACTCTCAGGAACCACGGGATGGAGGTAATCTACGCGCCGCCCGAACAAACGCCGGAGGCAATTGCAGAAATCGCCTTGCAGGAGGACATAAACGTGCTTGGACTGAGCCTTCACTGTGGTAACCATTTGCTTCTCCTGCCGCAATGCGTAAAGCATCTAAGAGAGAAGGGCAAAGGAGATGCCCTTGTAATAGCCGGGGGCATTATCCCTGAGGAGGATCGAGCCTTCTTAAAGGCCGCAGGCATTGTGGAAATCTGGGGCCCGGGAGAACCTACAAGGAAGATAGCCAAGTTCATTGAAGACTACTTTGCGTGTCCTTCTCCAAGATAATGATCTGTCAAATCGAAGACAAGGTGGCATCCCAGGGCGAATGGAAGGCTTGCTGGTCGGGACGGACCGGTCTCCAGCGTCATTCTCCTTTCATCAGGATGCACAACTGGGAGCCACGGGACAATTGACTAGGTCGGGAAGGTCTCAGACGGTCTGATAAGAATAGTTCACAGTTTGGAGGTTACGAAATGACTAGCAGAAGTGCCACACAGACCTTAGCTTCCTTTGCTTCTCGAGTTACCTTTGAGGATCTGCCGCCGCAAGTTGTACATAAGGCGAAACAAGTCATATTAGATATGGTTGGTTGCGCCTTGGGCGGTTACTCGCACGATATAGGGAATCTATCCAGGAACTTCGTGACAAGTTTGGGTGGTACCCCGGAATCCGTTGTCGTTGGCAGTGGGGAAAAGACCTCCTGTACCAACGCCGCTTTTGTCAACGGCAACATGGCCAATGCCATTGACTTCGACGATAATTTCATGAATCTCGGGCATCCGGCCGCACCCCTGGTCTGGGCGGCAATTCCTCTTGGGGAACGTGAAAGAGTATCGGGCAGAGATCTAATCACCGCTGCTGTTGTTGGCTATGATATTGCCGCTCGCGTTGGCGTCTCAACCGAATTCCCCGGGATACTGGAGGGTGGTGTGCTGAAGCGGCGTCCTGTTTACTCGCTCAGTTGGCATGCTTTTGGAGCCGTGGCTGGCGGCGGCAAGATACTGCGACTTGATGAAGAGCAGATGGCCCATGCGTTCGGAATACTGGGCCTGCTTGCCCCTATGCCCGCACTGGGAGCATGGTCACAGCATACGGAGGGTCTATCATTGATGAAGTACATTTCCCAGGGATGGGCAAGCCAGGGAGGGGTTACTGCGGCACTCCTTGCCAAGGCAGGCTACACGGGAAACACGACAATACTTGATGGAGACTTGGGCTTCTGGCGGATGGAAGGGAACGCAGAGTGCGACTTCGATTATATGGTTAGTGAATTGGGTGGAAAATGGTGGATAATGGAATCTGCGGTCAAGCCATGGCCCTGTTGCCGGCATGCCCACCCTCCCCTGACCGCATTCACGGAACTGATTAGGAAGTACAATCTGAAGCCAGAAGAGATCGACGAGGTGTTGATCAAAGCCCGCGAAGTGACCTGGTTTGCAATGGTTCATCCCAAAGCTCGCGTAGACGGGCAATGGAGTGCTCCTTATTGTTTTGCCAACGCCGCCTATAACATAACGCCGGGGCCACAATGGCACTACCCGGAGAGGATGAACGATCCACTGCTGAGGAGATTTCGCGAGAAGGTCAAAATCGAAACAGACCCCAAAACCGTTGAGGTACTGAAGGAGCAGGTAACCGGTAAGCCTCCGAAAAGAGTGAAACGGACGCCAACAACTGTTGAAGTGAAAGCGAGGGGGCAGTTATTTACGCACAGCGTAGAATATGCAAAGGGTGATCCCTGGGTGCCAGAAACGGTGATGAGCGACCAGGAGTTAAAGGAGAAGTTTACCGCTAATGCCATAGATGTGGCGGCAGGGTCGGCTGTTTGGCGACAGAAGATTAGCCAGGTCATCGAAATGATCTATGATTTGGAAAAGGTAAGGGATATCACCGAGTTAACCACCCTGTTGGCACCCTAGATGCCAAAGCGTGATAGTTCTCAAAGCTGGACAACGGAAGCCCAGAAACATGCCAATCAATCAAGAAGTCTCGTCTTTCGCGGTTTCGAAAGGTTGTCTGCCCTCTTAAATGGCAGCCACGGCAATACCGCATAGTGGGAGAACGAACAAACTGCCGATTTCCAAGTTTCGTCAGGGTCAAGGTGAGATGGATCACCATGACCGGGAGAACAAAATGGGTAAGATTCTGGAAGGTAGAGTAGCTGTAGTTACTGGGGCAGGCCGCGGCATCGGACGCGCCATCGCGATGCTCATGGCCGATGAAGGAGCCAGGGTCGTTGTCAACGACCTGGGCGGCACCGTTGATGGCAAGGGTGCGTCGAATGCGCCGGCCACCGAGGTTGTCCGTCAGATAAAGGACAAAGGGGGGACCGCTGTAGCCAGCCTTGATTCCGTGGCGACCATGGCCGGCGGGCAGAAAATTATCGAGACTGCCGCGGACAATTTCGGCAGGATCGATATTCTGGTTAATACGGCGGGTATCTTCAGACCGCGACCGATTTTCGAGATGACCGAGGAAGACTGGGACGCGGTTATCGCCGTCCACCTGAAGGGGACTTTCGTCTGTACCAGGTATGCCTCCGTCCTAATGAAGAATCAAGGCTACGGCCGGATCATCAACTTTGTCTCGCGTGTTGGATTATGGGGGAACCCTGAAAGGACGAACTACGGTGCTGCCAAGGCTGGAATTGCAGGGTTCACCATGTGCGCCGCGCTGGACATGGGTCAATATGGCATCACGGTAAATGCCATCTCGCCGCGGGCGTCAACAAGGTCGACGGCAGCGTCGACTCTGCCCAATATGCCTACGGAAGACCCTGGGGACGTAGCACCTATGGTCGTGTACCTGGCGAGTCAGGGATCCGGCGGAATAAATGGCAGAATATTCTCGGTTGTCGGTGGAGAAATCGGTCTCTTCTCACGCCCGGAGCTAGTTAAGACCGTTCGTAAGCGAGGCAGATGGACTCTTGAGGAGCTTTGCGATGCGGTCCCATCGATTATGGGATAGGGCAGGTTATGTAGTGGGCAGGTCCTGACGCCTTTGGGAAACGCAGCCCTCTCTTCACATTGAGCAATACGTGTAAGAAAGGAAAGGAACGTGAATCTTTCAGGCAGGGTGGCTTTGGTTACCGGTGGTGGACGGGGGATAGGTAGGGGAATAAGCCTGGCCCTTGGACGGGCAGGTGCTGATGTGGCAATAAACTACAGAAGAGATGAAGTGGCAGCTTTGGAGGTTGCCAAAGAGTTGGAGGCGATGGGGAGAAAAGCTGTTGCAGTCCAGGCCGATGTCTCAGATTACGAGCAAGTGAAGGGCATGGTTGCGAAGGCGGTGGACCATTTCAAGAAGGTCGACATTCTCGTAAACAACGCAGGGATCAGTGGAAGGGGAAACCTCATTCGCGACACGGAGCCTTATGATTTCGAAAGGACTTTGAGGGTTCACCTATTTGGAAGTTTCTATTGTACGAGGGAAGTCCTGCCTATTATGAAGGAAAACAAAAGGGGGGACATCCAGTTCATATCCTCAATCGCTGCCCGTGACCGCCAACCATATGTTGGATCATACGCAGCGGCCAAATCTGGTATTGAGGCTCTTGCCAGCGTCCTCGCCAAGGAGGAACTCAAGGCCAACATAAGGGTCAATGTGATATCTTGTGGACCAGTTGAAACGTTGTTGGCCGCCAAGTCACTTAAGGTGCGGACAGGAAAAGACATTTGGGAATTGGCACGCGAAATGCCCTTTGGCAGGCTATGTCAGCCGGAGGATGTTGGGAATCTGTGTGCTTTCCTCTGTTCTGAGCAAGGGGCTTATATTTCAGGGGATACTATCTACGTTGATGGTGGGTACAAGCCTCAGCTCAACTTATGATGCGCACGGCAAACGCGAATAACAGCAGCCCTCAGGTATTCTGCACAATAGTTTTCTCAAAAAAACAGGTAAAGCAGTCTTCAACGAACTTGGCTGTCTTCCTTAGCAGGTTCACTGACATGTGAATTCCGGTCAGTTAACCAGCCTGGCGATGCGAGCGCCGTCGGCGACGGCCTCCATAATGTTGCGTGGCTCGGCACAGTCCCCGATTACATGGATTTGAGGCACCTTACCCTGGACGGCCGCCAGGAGCTCTCTATTCGGCCTGGAGCCGGCGGCAAGGACAATGGTATCAGCATCAATGGATTTGCCTGATCCGTCAGCGGTGGTAAGGCGCAGGCAACGCCCGGTTATCTCCTGATAACTGACGCCGGTAAGTACGGCGACGCCTCTGGCAGCGAGCCTTGGCAGAAGTTTCTCTCTAATGGAGACTACGACCTGCGTGGCCAGCATCGCGCCACGCCTGACGATAGTTATGTCTTTGCCTCTTTCAGCCAAGAACTCGGCGGTCTCGCAGCCTACGAGTTCCCCGCCAATGACGGCGACCTTT